>RHMF01000870.1_pt1 | contig 13510 bp, 8 predicted proteins | sample 5365151 | NCBI WGS metagenome assembly RHMF01 (sample SAMN10266501, study PRJNA497801) | feces metagenome | isolation source: feces | host: Bos taurus | place: China: Prairie of Fairy Mountain | collected 2017-08-14 | reverse complement strand
TAGTATCGACCAGGTACTGCAAGGTCGTGCTGCCGGCGTACAGATTCAAGCCAACACCGGTACACCTGGTGGCTCGAGCACTATCCGTATTCGTGGTACCAATTCACTGAATGCCACTTCGCAACCCATCTTCGTTATCGATGGTGTGATTATCGACTCTGAGGGTTCTGACAATGGAAATACGAACCCCTTGGCAGGTATCAACCCCAGTGATATTCTGACAATGGATATCTTGAAAGATGCTTCTGCTACAGCTATTTATGGCTCGCGTGCAAGTAACGGCGTCATCATGATTACTACCAAGCGTGGTAAGGCTGGAGAGGCTACTATTACTTATGATGGTTATGTGGGATGGCAGCAGATGCCCAAGAAATTGGATGTGCTGAACCTGCGCCAGTATGCTGAGCACAACAATGACATTGCTGATGCACAGATCAAGACCGCTTCGGGTACGTTCCTGCGCCCAGAACTGCTGGGAAGTGGAACCGACTGGCAGGACGAACTGTTTAAGACAGCCTTCATGACCAATCACAGCATCTCCCTGTCGGGCGGTACGGAGAAGACCACTTACGCTATCAGTGCCGGTTATTTGAAACAAGACGGTATTGCTATTGCTACGGGCTTCAGACGCCAGACGCTACGAGGTAATTTTGATACAGAGCTGAAGTCGTGGCTGAAGGGCGGCATCTCTTTCTCGCTGTCTGACTCACGCCAGGAAATGGAGAAAAACTGGGACATTATTAATACCGCATTACGCTCGCAGCCCTCTGTGGCCGTACGCAATCCAGAAGGCGGCTACGACGGCCCCGATGATCAGTGGATGCCCGATAATGCTGTAGCGCTGGCTGAGTTGAAGAGCAACTATGCCAAGCGTTTCAATTTCCGAATCAATACCTATTTGGAAGCTACGTTATATAAGGGACTGACCTTTAAAACTGAACTCTCGGCTGATTATAACCTGAACAAGACTAAGACTTATACGCCTGATTATAAGTTTGGTGTGCGTGAGAGCACTCAGCGCGATGGTGCTTGGTATAAGAACGACTCAAAGTATTGGTCGTGGCGTAACATCCTGACCTATAATGGAACCATTGGCCAAAAGCACCATATCAATGCCATGATTGGACAGGAAATGAGTCATAATTACTGGGAAAACTTTGCCGTAGCCAATTCAGGCTACCTGTCGAATTCTGTCATTGACTTGATTGCCGGTGCAACAACTGGTAGTAATATTGAGTTGAAACAGGGTAATCAGAACAACACTTCACTCTATTCTTACTTTGGTCGCGTACTCTATAATTTCGATGACCGTTATTTGCTGACTGCTACGTTGCGCCGTGACGGTTCTTCCAAGTTCCAGAAAGACAACCGCTGGGGATGGTTTCCTTCGGCAGCCTTTGCTTGGCGAGCCAGTCAGGAGAACTTCCTGAAAGACAATAAGGTAATTAGCAATTTGAAGTTGCGACTGGGATGGGGTACTACCGGTAACCAAAACGTGGAGGATTGGGCTCCATGGGCTATGTTGGCCAACTATACCACGACGTGGGGAGTTGGTGTGCTCAATGCCAATAATGCCAATCCTAACCTTAAATGGGAGACGACATACTCGACCAATATCGGTTTCGACTTGTCGCTCTTTAATGGACGCATCGACCTGGTGTTCGACTGGTACTACAAGAAGACGAAGGATCTGTTGATGATGCTCGACCTGCCTGCTTATCTCGGAGGTCCTGGCTCTGACGAAATCTACGGTGCTCCTCGTAACCCTTGGGGTAATGTCGGCTCACTACGAAATACAGGTATCGAGATTACGCTGAATACCGTGAATATCGAGAACAAGAACTTCCAGTGGCGTTCTAACTTTGTGTTCTCTCTGAACCGTAACAAAGTGACGGAGCTGGATAGTGAAACAGGCTCGCTGCCTAAGACTTTCCAGGTGGGCTCTGATGTTACTACGGTAACCAATACCGTGGTAGGTCAGCCTATCGCTCAGTTCTGGGGCTATAAAGTCATCGGACGTATCGACAAGCCTGAAGACTTCTACTACAAAGATGGCAATGGCAACGTGAAGATGATTGCTTTGCCCGAGGGTACTTCTATAGCCACATCTCCCACCAGTGGTGGTATTTTCATCGGTGACTATATCTATGAGGACGTGAATGGTGACGGTGTTATCAACAACCAAGACCAGACCTTCATCGGTAACCCAGAGCCTAAGTTCACTTGGGGCTTCGGCAATACCTTCAGCTATAAGGGCTTTGACCTGAGCTTCCAGTTTAGTGGCAGTTATGGCAACAAGGTGTTGAATTATGGTCGTCGCTGGTTGGACATCACAGGAAGTACCAGTAACCAGTTGACCACCGTGCTCGACTATGCCCGTTTGGAAAAGATTGATGCCAATGGACCGGAAGACTACCGTAATTATCGGGTAGTGAATACCAATACCACACAGCCTCGTCTCTCTACTGAGAGTGGTGCTAATAACAACTTCCGACTGAGCGACAAATACGTGGAGGACGGTTCGTATATCCGTCTGCAGAATATTTCTCTCTCATATACACTGCCTCGTAAGTGGATAAAGAGATTCTACCTGTCGAATGCAAAGATCTATTGCAACATCCAGAATCTGTTTACGATCACCAAGTATGACGGAATGGATCCCGAAGTCGGTTCACTGCGTGGTACAGCTTTGCTTAACGGTGTGGACTATAGCCGTTATCCCTCGCCCCGTATCTATACGATTGGTGTAAATCTACAGTTCTAATTGAGAATCAAGTATATAAGTACAAGTATTATGAAAAAAGTTTTAATAAAATATACAATAGCACTTGCAGGGCTGTTCGGCATCACTAGTTGTGCTGGCGATTTCCTGGATCAGGAGAACTCCTACCAAATAGCCCAAGACAACTTCTTCGATAGTGACGAAGCTGTTGCACAGGAGATTTACCCGTTATATAGCTATGTGTGGTATATGTTCAATGACAAGTTCTACTATGGTATGGGTGACGGACGTGCCAATAACATTACTGCCCAGTACTCGAACTATGTCTACCCTTATACTAACTTTACGGAGAACGGTACCTCAGTCGGTCTGACTGATGCCTGGAGATCTTTCTATGTGGTGGTAGCTCAGGCCAACAACGCTATCAACAACATTACCAACTTCAGTTCTGCTAATGTGAGTCAGACAGCCAAAACACAGGGAGTTGCAGAGGCTCGCTTTATGCGTGGCTTAGCCTACTGGTATTTGGGTTCCCTGTGGGGACGTGCCATAATCTATGAGAATACCGGTGAGATGGTTAATAACTATGTTGTCAACGCCCACCGTGGTGCTGATGTCCTTGAGTTTGCCATCCGTGATATGGAGTATGCCGCTGTCAACCTGCCTGCTTCTTCACCAGGCACAGGACGTGTCAATAAGTATTCCGCTTATGCCATGCTGTCACGCTTCTATCTGTCGATGGCCGGAATGGTTTCCGGAGATAATCGTTACGATGGTACAAATATCCAGACGAATGCCAATAGTCAGCAGCGCAATAACTATTACCTGACAGCTGCTAAGAAAGCTGCAGAGATAGCTATAGAGGAAGGTCCTTTTAAATTGGCTGACACCTACGCTGAGCTATTCCATCCTGCTACATTCAACAACAATAGTGAGAGTATTTTCCAGTTGCAATGGCAGGCAGGTGCTACTAACGGTTCCGCCCAGTCGATGACACGTTTCTTGGCTTGGAGTACTACTGTTAATCAGGGAAACTCATGGGGCGGTAGCACGTATTGTTCATATGACTTATGGGAAGAATTTAAGGAATATGCAGATGCTACGTTGGGTGTTACTGTTGATGATGCTGTTCGTCGCCACAATTGTATTGCCTCTTATGGCGAAAGCTATCCAGAACTTTCTACCGATCCGGAGAAACCATATGTCTATGGTGAAACAGAGTCGGCTGGTAGTCAAGGCGCCAATATCAAGAAGTATGTGGTTGGTACTAATGCAGTCAATGGAATATCTGTCAGTAACAACTCGGGTGTCAACACCTATATGATGCGTTTGGCAGAGGTTTATATCAATTATGCTGATGCTGCATTGGGTAATGCAGTCCCAGGTGAGTATATTACTGATGCTAAGGCTTTGGCATATTTTAATAAGGTTCGTGAACGTGCGGGAATGGAAGCCAAGAATCGTATCAGTTATGAGGATGTGCGTCATGAATACCGCGTCGAAACAGCCTTTGAAGGCCTGTATTGGCTTTTCCTCGTGCGCCGTGGCTACTATCAGCAGCAAGAGGTGGTTAACTACGTGAACAACCAGCACCGTAATGCAAGCTACTACAGTTCTTCTACTCATGAGTATAAACTCAGTGAAAGTTATGTAGCTCCAGGTCCCAGCGTGTCTATAGCTACAGCCTCTAACCTGGTATTACCGTTGCCTGATACCGATAACGACAAGAATCCAATCCTGTCGGACGATCCTATCGCCTATGACTTTGGGGAACGTGAAGTGTCAGACGCAGTTCTTTTCTAAACAACATTGTAAACTAACAAGCATATGAAAAAGACTAAATATTTCTGGACTTTGTGCCTGGTCATGCTTGCATTTGTCTTCACATCATGCAGTGACAGTGATAGCTCAGGCAGTAGTTCCAAAATGACGATAGATAAGATTTTCCTCGAGAATGTCGATGATAAGGTAAATAAAGACCGTGAGGTGGATTTTGCCCGACTCGGTCAACTGCTTCGTATCCAGGGTTCTGGTTTTACGGGACTGAAGAAGATCTATGTCAATGGCTATGAGACCTATTTTAATAATGCTCTCATGACCGACAATAATGTCTGGGTAACACTGAATGCTGACACTCCTGTAGACAAGGCTGATGAGTCGGTACGTAACACTATCAAGTTCTATAAGAGTGATGACAACGTACTGGTGTACTCCTTTGTGATCCGTGCGGCAGCTCCCAGTATCTCAGCTGTTGACAATACACTTCCAATGGCAGGAGAGACTGTTAAGGTGAGCGGTGCAAACCTGCAGGAAACAACCAAGGTAACACTTCCCGACGGAACGGAGATTACCGATGGTATTGTGAGTGATGAGGATGGCGAGTGGTTCAGTTTCGTGGTTCCCACCTCTGCCGACCTGAGTGTGGCTGGTTCCATTACCAGTGAGGGCGCCAACGGTACGGCTATCAGTCCGGCATTTTTCAATGACTTCCGTTGTTTCATTACTGACTTCGATGGTAAGGGTGAACTCGGTTCTTGGAGTGCTACCTATGGAAGCAGTGATCTCGTAGAAGATCCTCTCAGTACTGGTCGTGGAAAGGTAGCAATGCTCGTTCCACAGTCGGTACTGGATGCTGGTGGACTCGATGCTGGTTCTAATGCTAAGTTATGGGCAACAGCCGGTAACGACAATGCCAATGACGACTGGACGGCACGTATGTATTCCTACATTCCAGCAGAGACATCTGCTGCCGATGTGGCTCTTCAGTTTGACATATATTGTCCGGAGGAGTGGAACGGTAGTGGTCAGTTAGAGTTCTCGTTGCAAAACAACCTCTCCAACTATGGTTACGGTTCGGGATGCACGAAGTATAGCAGCCAGTATACGAATACCGCGACAGTATGGGTTCCTTGGTTGAACGCAGATGGGTCTACTACCGCTTGGACCACAAGTGATCGCTGGCAGACTGTCACTATTCCAATGACAGCATTCGGTAACTACGACCCAGAGAAAGCTCCGGAGACAACTTTCCAGAAGATCTGTGAGGACCGCAATAGTGGCTCCTATCGTAACTTCCTCTTCCTCTTCGTCAATAGCGATTTGGAATTTTCTGATGCCATTATCCATAAGTCGAGTACTTTCAACCAAAAAATCTATATTGATAACATCCGTGTTGTCTCTATTAAGACGATAGCTGTGAGTGACTTCGACGACGCAGAATAACCTTTTAAACGTAGATTCATTATGAAAATAAATAAAATAATATTACCAGTGGTGGCATCAGCGATACTGTTCACTGGTTGCGACGACAAGACGATGGAATGGGGGCTCCCGGAGGGACACACTGCCATTACCTCTGCTGACATTCCTCTTGCCGTGAAGGAGGTGCTCGCTAACTATGACGATATCAAAACATACGCTGCGGCCCATCATCCCAACATGAAACTTGGTCTGGGTGTAGGCGGAGCTATCTATATCGGAGAAGACGGACGCCGAGACTTAGCCCGTAATAATTTCCAGATGATTACCTGGGGCAATGCCATGAAGATGGATGCTATCGTCAGCAATGCCGGTGCCTTGAATTTTACCAATCTCGATACCTACCTCGATGCGCTTCAGGAAGACAACATCGACCTCTATGGTCATAACTTCATCTGGCATACCCAGCAGAACCAGACTTATCTGAAGGCGTTGGTTTCACCAGAATTTGTCGTTGAGTCAGACAGTGACATCAAGAACCTTTTAGGAGGTGACTCTTTTGACTTTGAAGGTGGTACAAAAGGAAAATGGAAAAGCCAAGGTGGCAACAATCCAACTGCAAAAGTCTCTTCGGAAGGAGAAGGATACAATAGTAAATACGCTATTGTTCTGGACAACCCGATAGACGGTGGGTCTGGTAACGATTGGAAGGCCCAGTGTCTTTATGAGTTCGATCTTCCTCTTGAGCAAGGTAAGGAATATACCTTGCGTTTTAAGGCCAAATGCTCTGTGCCAGGAGGTAGCCTCCAATTCATCATGCAGAATGCAAACTATTCTAATCAGGAGGGATGGGGTAACAGATTCAACACTACCACAGATTGGGCAGTTTATGAAAAGGCGATTACTCCCTCTAAGGATGATTTGATGCGTATTGTCTTCAATTTCGGTAGTGTTAAAGCCACTTATTTTATCGACGATATTGAGTTTGGCGAAAAGGTTGCTAATCCCGACGAGGGTCGTAAGAATCTGATTAAGAACAGTACATTCGACAGCGATGCAAACGATTGGGCCAAATGGAATGGACCTGATGACTGTAAGACGTGGAACGAGACAGAAGGAAACTTCAAGGCTGGTTCTATGCAGGTTGTAAATCCTTCGGATAATACAGGAAACCAGTGGAAGGTACAGATTCATGCCAATCTCTTGGAAATAATTCCTAAAGGAACCAAGTTCTATGTTTCTTATTATATTAAGTGCGTTTCTGGTTCTGGTTCTGTTCGTTGCTCTACTACCGGCAATGCTCACTATCAGGTAGACCAGACAGTGGGAACCAGTTGGCAACGTGTCGAGTGGACAATAGATGCTGCTGGTGGAGATATTGAAGGCTTGAATTTTGACCTGGCTCAGGTTGCAAATACATACTATATTGATGATGTGGTAGTATCTACCGATCCATTTAACGGTTCCGAGGCATCAAGCAGAGCTCCTCGTCGTGCTAAGAGCTACTATGTGATAAAGACTCCTGAGGAGAAGAAACAGGCCCTTACCAATGCTATGGAAGCATGGATTAAGGGTATGGCTGAACATCTGGACGAGAAGGGTATAGTACCTGTCGGCTATGATGTTATTAACGAGGCTATTGCTGATGGCAGCAATGGAGTACGTGGGCTGAATGGTGTCTTTGGCGGTTCATGGACGGACGATGATGGCAATACGCACTATGACGCAGAACCTGTAGAGACTGTAGAAGAAGGTCTGACCCTCAACTGGGGTAGTAATCACTGGTATTGGGGCTATTGGATGCCCGACTATGCTGTAAAGGCCTTCCAGTTTGCCCGTCAGTATCTGCCAGCTTCTACGAAGTTGTTCTACAACGACTATAACCTGGAGAGCAGCGACAGCAAGCGTGCCGCAGCCATCCAGTTCGTAAAGGACATCGATGCTGCTAATGGTTCTGCTATTGTTGATGGTATCGGTACTCAGATGCACGTAAGTTTCTCGCCGACAGATAATACTGAGGAAAATGCAGAAAAGCTGGCAGAGCTGAAGGCCAAGGTTGACAAACAGTTCCAAGAATTGGCTGCAACTGGTAAACTTATCCGTGTTACCGAGTTGGATGTCTCTGTCAACACCAGTAGTCCTTCTGCTGCTCAGTACAAGGCCCAAAGTGATGCCTATAAACTGATTTTCGAGTCATACTTCGAGAATGTGCCAGAGGCGCAGCAGAGTGGTATCACCATCTGGAGTCTGACTGATGCTGCTGATGAACACGAGTATTGGTTGAAGGATCAGAAGCCTAACCTGTTTGATGATGCCTTCAAGCGTAAGTGGGCCTATAAGGGTGTTTGTGATGCATTAGCAGGCGAAGATATTGGTTTGACCTTTGGTAGCGATGCTTATAAAGTATACTACGAAAAGCAGAACGTCAGTGATACTGTGAAATAAATAGTAAAGAATAACCTAAATAAAGAATCCCTGCCAGCATATGCTAGTAGGGATTTTTTTTGTTTTTCTTTTTCATCTTTTTTTATAATTATGCTTTTTCTTTGCAAAGAATTTCGTAACTTTGCCATCAAAGATGGCGAACTTACTCCATCTCGGCATAAAAAATAAACGCGTTTATTTTGTTATGCTCTCGATTTTTCGTAACTTTGCACACAAATTGAATTCAATATTATAATAAAAGTACTTTTATGAACTTTACTTTGTTAATTACCGTCATTTTGACGGCTATTACATTGGTGGCAGGAGCTTATGTTGTTGCTAAGCTGATTGGGCCCCGATCCTACAACAAAGTGAAAGGCGAACCGTATGAATGCGGTATTCCGACAAAGGGATCATCGTGGTTACCTTTCTCTGTGGGATTCTACCTGTTTGCCATCTTGTTCCTCATGTTTGATGTGGAAACAGTTTTCCTCTATCCATGGGCAGTCGTCGTGAAGGAGTTGGGTTCTGCAGCATTGCTGACCGTCGGCTTCTTCTTGGTTGTTTTAGTGTTCGGGCTGGCTTATGCCTGGAAGAAAGGAGACCTGGAATGGAAGTAAGGAAACCGCACATCAAGAGCATTCCTTATGAGGAATGGAACGACAATGAGTCGCTTGACAAGTTGGTCGATGAACTTCAGCAGGGCGGTACTAACGTCATTGTCGGTTCGCTGGACAAGCTCATTAACTGGGGACGTGCCAATTCTCTATGGTCGCTGACTTTCGCCACTTCATGCTGTGGCATTGAGTTTATGGCTTGTGGCTGTTCCCGTTATGATTTTGCCCGTTTCGGTTTTGAGGTAACGCGTAACTCACCTCGTCAGGCAGACCTGATTATGTGTGCTGGAACGATTACTCACAAGATGGCGCCAGCCTTGAAACGATTGTATGATGAGATGGCAGAACCTAAATATGTGATTGCCGTTGGTGGTTGCGCCATCAGTGGAGGACCATTCAAGTCGAGTTATCACGTCGTGAAGGGTATTGAGGAGATTGTTCCTGTCGATGTATTTATTCCTGGTTGTCCTCCCCGTCCGGAAGCTATCATGTATGGAATGATGCAGTTGCAGCGTAAGGTGAAAATCGAGAAATTCTTCGGCGGTGCCAATCATAAGCAGACTGCTGCTGAGAAAGAACTGGGCGTTTCCAATGAGGAACTGATATACCGCAACAAGTTGGGTGACCACCGTAGGGAGACCATCGTGGTAACTGATGTTCCCAAGGAGTTCGTAGAGGAATTTTCTGAAAAATCCGGAGAATCTGGGAAATCTGGAAATATAGTAGAGGAGGAGAAAGCATGAAGTTAGAATTCCTATCATTCGAATACGACAAGTTTGCACAGGAAATGCAGAACTTGAAGGACAAGAAGGGTTTTGATTATCTTGTTACTATTGTAGGTGAGGATTTCGGTCCTGAAGAAGGATTGGGATGTATCTATATCCTGGAGAATACCGAAACCCATGTACGCTGCTCCGTGAAGATGATTGCCCGTACGCAGGAATGTGGTGATGGCATTGGCTCCAATGGGGTAGGAGAGACAGATGGTCAGTTGATTCCTTATCTTCCCTCTGTCATTAATATCTGGAAAGTGGCCAACTTGCTGGAGCGTGAGGTCTATGATTTCTTTGGCATCGTCTTCATCGGGCATCCGGATATGCGTCGCTTGTTCTTGAGAAGTGATTTCAAGGGTTACCCCTTCCGTAAGGACTGGAAATTCAATGATGATTATGTTTTGACGGATGACATAGAGCCTGATTACGGATTGGAGTATTACTTCGACCGTGACGGATTCTTGCAGACTAAGCAGAACAAACTGTTTACATCGGATGAATATGTTATCAACATCGGTCCTCAGCACCCGTCTACTCATGGTGTGCTGCGTCTTCAGACAGTACTGGACGGTGAGGTAGTCAAGCGCGTCTATCCACACTTAGGTTATATCCATCGTGGTATCGAGAAGATGTGCGAGACGATGACTTATCCTCAGTCATTGGCATTGACCGATCGTCTGAACTATCTCTCAGCCATGATGCACCGCCATGCCTTGGTGGGTGTGATTGAAGAAGGCCTGGGAGTGGAACTCACCGATCGTATCAAGTATATCCGTACTATCATGGACGAGTTGCAGCGCATCGACTCTCACCTTCTTTATGTGGGTTGCTGTGCGCAGGATATGGGTGCTCTGACAGCTTTCCTGTATTCTATGCGTGATCGTGAGCACGTGCTCAACTGTATGGAGGAAACGACAGGTGGTCGTCTGATACAGAACTATTATAGAATAGGTGGCTTGCAGGACGACATCGATCCTAACTTCGTGAAGAACGTGAAGGATCTGGTGAAATATATGAAGCCTATCATACAGGAGTATGTCGATGTGTTTGGTGATAACGTCATTACGCACAACCGCTTTGAGAAGGTTGGCCCGATGGGCATGGAAGACTGTATCAGCTATGCCGTGACAGGTCCTGCCGGTCGTGCTGCCGGTTGGAAGAATGACGTTCGCAAGAACCATCCTTATGTGATGTATGACAAGGTGGAATGGGAGCAGATAATAATGACAGGCTGTGACACGATGGATCGCTATACCTGTCATATCAATGAGATGTATCAGAGTCTGCATATCATCGAACAGTTGATAGACAACATTCCTGAGGGTGATTTCTATGTGAAGCAGAAACCGATCATTAAGGTTCCCGAGGGACAGTGGTACTTCTCTGTTGAAGGTGCCAGCGGTGAGTTTGGCGTCTACCTTGACTCTCGTGGCGACAAGAGTCCCTATCGTTTGAAGATGCGTCCGATGGGTCTATCACTAACCGGTGCTCTTGATCCCATGCTGCGTGGGCAGAAGATTGCCGACCTCGTGGCTACGGGTGCTGCTATCGACTTTGTGATTCCTGATATCGATCGTTAGTCGAAGAATTGAAAATTGTATAATTGAAAAATTGAAGTAATTATGTTCGACTTTTCTATAGTAACACAATGGTTCGACTCGCTTCTTCGCCAGACCTTAGGCTTGGGAGATTTTTGGTCGATATTGATTGAGTGCGTATTGGTGGGCGTTGCCATTTTGGTAGGGTATGCGCTGATAGCCATCGTGCTGATATTTATGGAGCGAAAGGTCTGTGCCTATTTCCAGTGCCGCTTAGGCCCGATGCGAGTAGGTTACTGGGGCCTGTTGCAGGTTTTTGCCGACGTGCTGAAGATGCTGATCAAGGAGATTTTCTTTGTTGATCGTGCTGATAAGCTTCTCTATGCTGTTGCTCCCTTATTGGTGATCATAGCATCCGTGGGTGCTTTCTCGTTCCTTCCCTGGAATAATGGTGCTACGGTACTTGACTTCAATGTAGGTGTTTTCCTTTTGACAGCCGTATCTTCATTGGGTGTCATCGGAATCTTCCTGGCAGGATGGGGTTCCAACAATAAATACTCTGTTGTGTCAGCCATGCGTAGTGCTGTACAGATGATTTCCTACGAGTTGTCCCTCTGTCTTTGTCTGATTACCGCAGTGATACTGACTGGTACGATGCAGATGTCGGGAATCGTTGAGGCTCAGACGGGACCTTTCAAGTGGTTGATTTGTCAAGGACATATCCCCGCACTGATAGCCTTCTTTACATTCCTTGTTGCAGGTAATGCTGAGGCCAATCGTGGTCCGTTCGATATGGCGGAGGCTGAGAGTGAATTGACAGCTGGTCATCATACAGAGTATTCTGGTATGGGATTCGGCTTTTTCTATCTCGCAGAGTTCCTCAACCTTTTTATTACCGCAGGTATTGCCGCCACTGTTTTCTTGGGAGGATGGGCTCCCCTGAATATCGGTATTGAAGCATTTGATGCTGTGATGAACTATATCCCAGGCATCGTATGGTTTATGGGCAAGACCTTTGCGGTTGTATGGCTGCTTATGTGGGTTCGTTGGACATTCCCACGCTTGCGTATTGACCAGATTCTGAAGCTTGAGTGGAAGTATCTCATGCCACTTGCACTTATCAACCTTGTCATCATGACAGTTGTAGTGGCATTAGGCTGGCACTTTTAATAAATTTTGATTTACGAATTATTGAATTAGCAATTCATGGAAAATAAAAATTCATATTTCGGAGGTCTCATCTCAGGAGTGAAAACCCTTGCTACAGGTCTTAAGATTACCCTGCAGGAGTATGTCACACCAAAATCTACAGAGCAGTATCCTGAGAACCGCAAGACCACTCTTCACGTGGCTAAGCGTCATCGTGGCCGCTTGGTGTTCAAGCGCAACGAGGATGGCAGTCATAAATGTACAGCATGTACATTGTGTGAGAAGACCTGTCCTAATGGAAGTATCAAGATTATCTCAGAGATGCTTACCGATGAGGAGACAGGCAAGAAAAAGAAGAACCTTGTAGACTATCAGTACAACCTTGGCGACTGCATGTTCTGCCAGCTTTGTACTAATGCCTGCAACTTCGATGCTATTGAGTTTACAAACGATTTCGAGAATAGTACCTTCAGCCGTGACGCACTTGTTCTTCACCTTGACAAGGAGAACTACAAGGGTGGCTCACTGCCCAACCTCATCGAAGGTGGTGCTGAGTTTGAGATTGGCAAGTTTAACACAAAAAAGAAGTAATAGACTATGGCTAATATTGTAATGTTTGCTATTCTTGCTGTTGTCATCATCGGTTCTGCCGTAATGTGTGTGGCAACAACACGAATCATGAGAGCAGCCACATTCATGCTGTTTGTTCTCTTTGGCGTGGCAGGTCTTTACTTCCTGCTCGATTACACCTACCTTGGCGCTGCTCAGATTAGCGTTTATGCTGGTGGTGTTACTATGATTTATATCTTTGCAATCCAGCTGGTGAGCAAGCGCACCCTTCAGGGTATTGCTGAGCGCATCAAGGGCAGTCGTGCCATTTGCGGTGCATTGGTTTCTCTTTTAGGTTTCGCTGTAGTAAGCCTTATCCTCCTGAAGAACGAGTTTATCACTAAGGCATGTGCCCTTTCTGATACAGAGGTTCCAATGGAGCAGATTGGTCTTGCTCTTCTTGGCAGCGAGAAATATCAGTATGTTCTTCCATTCGAGTTCATTTCAGTATTCTTGCTGGCATGTATTATCGGTGGTATT
>RHMF01000869.1_pt1 | contig 13513 bp, 15 predicted proteins | sample 5365151 | NCBI WGS metagenome assembly RHMF01 (sample SAMN10266501, study PRJNA497801) | feces metagenome | isolation source: feces | host: Bos taurus | place: China: Prairie of Fairy Mountain | collected 2017-08-14 | reverse complement strand
GCTGTGTACATGAAAAACACTGAGGGCAAGTGGGTGAAGTTATAATATGGATATTACAAGTTATATTTTATCAAAAAAGTATGTTGAAGATACTCTGACTGGTGCTGGTGCCCTCGCCGGTAAATCCGCCTATGAAATCGCTTGTGAAAATGGTTTCAAAGGCACTCCTACCGAATGGTTAGCATCTTTAAAGGGTGATACTCCTCAAATTGGTCCTTCTGGTACTTGGGTAATTAGCGGTGTAGATACTGGTGTATTAGCTTCTCCAAGTATTGCTGGATATGCCACTGAAGAGTTCGTAAATCAACAGATTGCGAATATCCCCAAAGTTGACTTAACTCCTTATGCAACTCGCAAAGAGTTAAGCGAAGCTATTTTGGGTATCGTAATTCCAGATGTGAGTGAATTTGTCACTCAAGAGGATATTGATGCTGCGATTGCGGCAATCAAATTTCCAGAACCAGACTTAACTCCTTATGCTACTAAGGCTGAGTTGAATAAAGCTATTAAAGACATCCCCGAAGTCGACCTGACTCCTTATGCTACTAAAGCAGAATTGAATAAGGCGATTGCAGATATCCCAGAAGTAGATTTAACTCCCTATGCCAAGAAGAGTGACATTCCTTCTATTGGTGGTTTAGCAACTGAGGATTATGTCGATGAAAAGGTTGGAGCTATTGTAATTCCTGATATGCCTAGCCTTGACCCATATGCTTTAAAGAGTGAGATTCCAAGCATTGCTGGACTTGCCTCTGAAGAGTATGTGGCACAAAAAATTGCTGAGGCTGAACTCAATGATAAAGAAGTTGATTTATCAGCTTATGCAACAAAAACTGAATTACAAAATGCTATTGATAATATTCAGCATCCCTCTACTGATTTAAGCGATTATACTACAAAAGCAGAAGTAGAGGCCGCAATTGGTAATATTGTAATTCCCGAAGTTGATTTATCTAATTATGCAACTAAAGATGAAATTCCCTCAACTGAAGGCTTGGCATCTGAGCAATATGTTATTGATAAAATCAATGAAATGAAACAACCTTCTGTTAATTTGGAAGGATATGCGACAGAAGAATTCGTCCGTGATGCAATTGTTGATTTAGTGGATACTGCTCCAGAAGCACTAGATACATTAGGCGAGCTTGCACAGGGATTAAGAGATAATGCTGATGTTGTAGACGCTTTAAATGAGGCAATTACAAATAAAGCAGATAAAAATGAGATTCCTTCCATCGAAGGATTGGCAACTGAAGATTTTGTTAATCAAAAAATTAATGAAATTGAGTACCCTAATGTTGATTTAACTGGATATGCTACTGAGGAATATGTTCAGCGCAAAGTCGCAGAAGCTTAGCTTGGTGGAGATAAAGAAGTTGACCTTTCCGCATATTACACCAAATCTGAAATTGATAAAAAGTTCGACGAAGTCGAACATCCAGTTCCAGATTTAAGTGGTTATGCAACTGAAGAATTTGTAGAAAATGCAGTAAACGGCATTGTTATTCCTTCTACTGAAGGTCTTGCAACCGAGGAGTTTGTTGAAGAAGCAATCGCTTCCATTCAAGTTCCCGATGTTACAGGTCTAGCTACTGAAACTTATGTTGATGAAGCTATCGCCGCAATTGAACATCCTACTGTGGATTTAGAACCATATGCCAAAAAAGAAGATTTACCTTCTATTGAAGGTCTTGCTAGCGAAGCATATGTTGATGAAAAATTCAATTCTATTGAAATTCCTGATGTTGATTTCTCCGGTTTAGCAACTGAAGAATATGTGCAGACAGCAATCGCCGATTTGGTCGGCTCCGCACCTGACGCATTAAATACTTTAGATGAGCTGGCCGCAGCTTTAAAAAATAATTCTGATGTTGTTGACACATTAACTACTGCTATTGGAAACAAAGCAGATAAGAGCGAAATCCCCTCTGTTGCGGGATTGGCATCTGAGGAATATGTCAACAATGCTATTGCCGCAATCCCCGAAGTTGATTTAAGTAATTACGCAACTCGTGATGAACTTCCTTCTACTTCTGGACTGGCTTCTGAGGCATATGTTGATGAAGCGATTGCCGCAATTCAAATTCCAGAAGTAAAACCAGATATTAATGTCTATGAGATTACTTCTGAGTCTGCAGTTCTTGATGAACTAGTTGCTCTTTTACCAGAAGGAGTTGAAATCCATTCTGGCGATGTGATGCTCGTATCTAATTCTATGGGCGTAAAATCTGCTTATCAATTTGATGAAGAATGGATTGCTTGTGATGGTAATGTAGATGCAAGTAGAGTTATTATGCCTTTTGATATCACTTTGGCTGGCTCTTACGAGAGAGTAGGTAACTTATCAAAGACATCAACTGGTACTGCCACTTTTGCAACAAAGGGCAAATCTGTTGCAACAGCTCTGCAAGAAATGCTATCCAAGAGAGAACAACCAAGTATTAAGACAAATCCAAGCGTTTCTTTGACTTCTACTAATGGAGCAAAGGAAGTTGGTACTAAGATTACTCCAACTTGGAGTGCTACTTTAAATGCTGGTTCTTATACATATGGACCTGCAACTGGTATTACTGCTTCTAAGTGGGAAATCAGTGATGGAACCAATACTGCTTCTGCTGCAAGTGGTTCATTCCCTGAGATTACTGTCGGTGATAATACTAATTACAAGATTACTGCAAAGGCTACTTATGCAGCCGGCACTGTGGCAAAGGATAACTTGGGCGACCCATCTAATCCTGTGGTTTAGATTGCAGCGGGCAATAAGTCTAAGACTGGCTCTGCTATTACTGGCTATCGTGCTTGGTTTATGTATATTGGAACCGACAATACAAGCGCTGTTGACTCTGCTTTTATTCGTGGAGCAACAAACAAAGGCTCTACTCAGAGCACCCAGGACAATGTAACAATTCCTCAGGGAACAAAGCGCATTGTGGTCGCCATTCCTGCAAATGGCAGTAATTTGACTTCTGTAATCGATATTGATGGTATGGGACTTGAAGTTATTGGTAACTTCACTCAGACTTCTGTCAATGTTGAAGGTTTGAATGGCTATACTGCAGCCGCATATGATGTATGGGTCGCTGAAAATAGTAATGGTATGGCCGCAACCAAATATAAGTTTGTAATCGGATAAGGAGGAAAATACTGATGGGTATGGAAGTTAAAAAGCCTATTGAGTATCAAGGTGTTGCTACTCTTGGCGTTAACTTAAATAGACAGAAGTACGGACCTCTTGATGTGAGTTCCGTATTACTGGAAAAAAATCATTTGGATTGGTATATTGAGGGCAAAGGGGAAAACGCTCCTTCTGGTTGGACTGGCGGCGTTCCTTATCCGTATCCAGGCCAAATCATTGTCACTCTAAGTGATAATATTGCTTATCAATTGTATGAAAATGGAGAAGGAAAAATTGCTTATAAAGCAATGGTAGACTTTTCTAATTTCTACACTCAAGACCAAATTAATGAAATGCTCCAAAATGTGAGTGTTGATTTAACTGGTTATTATACAAAAGAAGAAGTAGATAATTTATTATCTGCTATTGAGCCACCTGAGGTTGATTTAGGAAATTATTATACTAAATTAGAAATTGATGAGATTGTTAGTTCAATTGAGGGAACTAACGACTCTTCTGTGGTTGTAGCTATGAGTACAGATGATATTCTAGCCGCAATAGGTGCCGCAGGTGAAGGAATTCCTGTAACTCCAAGCGGTCAAGTATTAACTGAGATGACTGCTGAAGAAGTTAGAAATATTATTAACCAATAATTGAAAGGGGAAAATTAAAATGGCTGATATTAAAAAGTTTTTAGACAATGCTGGCGTGTCCACTCTTTGGGGTCAGGTTGCCGCAGAAATCCAGTCTAAAGTAAATGATGAAAAAACCCGTGCAATGACAGCTGAGGAAGCTCTTCAGGCTGCAATTGATGCTGAAATTACTCGCGCTAAAGCAGCTGAGGGTGCAAATGCTACAGCTGCTTCTAACGCTCAAACTAAAGCTAATCAGGCTTTTGCTAAAGCAGAGGCTAATGAAACTGCAATTGGTGTTTTAAACGGTTCTGGTACCGGTTCCGTAGAAGCAACTGTAGCTGCTAAAATTGCTGAATTGGTTGCTGGAGCAGATACTAGTTTAGACACCCTAAAGGAAATCGCTGATTGGATTACTACTCATGGTGGCGATGCAGCTACTATGAATACTAAGATTGGTGCTAATGAAACTGCAGTTAAAGCTTTGCAGTCTTTAGTTGGTTCTAAGGCTGTTGCAACTCAGATTACTGAAGCTATTGAAGCTCAGGATTTGAGCAAGTATGCTCTTGCATCTAGCTTAACTTCTTTGCAGCAAACTTACAATACTTTTGTTGCCAAGGGTGTTCGTCCTATCACTCAAGATGAAATCGATAAGTTGGCTAAATTGAATTTAGAAAACGGTAATCTTTCTATTTCTGGTTCTGTTGCAGCTGGTTCTGTTACTGGATTGCAGGCTTATGTTGATGGCCGTATCGATGCACTTGTTGTCCCAATGACTGCTGATGAAGTTATTGGTGCTTGCAAGGTTGAAGCTTAATTATTAGGATAACTTATAGGGGAGGGCAACCTCCCCAATTTGAAAGGAGGACTTGAAGCGTATGTCAGAACCTTTGGAAGACTTACTGCCAGAATCAGGAGGGTCTATTATTAAAGTATTAGACGCGAATGGTGTTAAAATATTATTTGACTTACTAAGCCTTCAAGACTATCCTAATAATGATGTCTTGATGGCAGTTATCAATGCTATTGATACAACTAAAGCTAATAAAGAAGATTTGGCTATTGAAATTCCATTAAGTGATGTTTCAATTACAATTACCAATGGACAATGTCAAGAAATTATAACCAATTTAAAATTTATTGAGGGAGATTATTACTCTGTTGTTTGGGATAATATTACATATACTCTAATTCCTTGCGTAAATTGGGAAGATGAATATAATGGTATTGGTAGTATGTGGGGTGCGGATTATTCCGAATATCCTTTTGGATTCACTGCGGGTTATGGTGATAATAATTTTGGTGTTTATGCAGATGAGGATGGCGAACACACATTCTCTATTTATCATTATACTAAATTATTACCACAGGCAGATTGGGAAGAAACAGATGAAACCTCATTAGCCTATATTAAAAATAAACCTAGTTTATTATCTGCTACATTCAATCTTTTAAATGATTACCCAGAAACAACCACTAATGGTTCTCATTGGGGTTTGCCATATGAAACATTTTTTACAGATGTTCAAAATGCTTTAAATTCTGGTATGAGAATTCAATTTTATTGGGGTCTTGAAGAATTTGATTTGCATTTACCAAATGGGGGCATTTATTATGAGGGTGGATTGGCAGATTTAAATTTAAGAGGATTTGAAGAAGATTCATATATTATATTGGAACAAGAAGTTGTCAAAACTGATATTTACAATATGTTAGTATGGATTACTCCAGATGATATATATATTTAGTATGAATTAAAATTAGATGTAAATTCTATTAATGAGCATATTTCTGACACCACCGTTCATTTAACTGATGAAGAGCGTGCGATTTGGAATGCTAAAATGAATGGCGATAAAATCTTCATTGGAACTAAGGCTGAATATAATACAGCATATGCGGCTGGCGAGATTCCGGTCGGAGCTTTGGTTGTATTAACTGATGTTAATTAAGGGAGGTCAAATATGGATTTTTCTAAGTATTTAGGTGAAGTCGGTTTGACCGAATTATGGAATTTAATGACTGCTTATATTGATGGTAAATTATTCATTGGTACTCGCGCAGAGTATGAAGTAAATGCTTCTAATATTGCTCTTGGAACAATGGTTATTATCACCGATGAAAGTGATGTCGTAATTCCTCCAGTGGAAGAAGAAAACAATTCTTCTGTTGCAATTCTTGGAACTGCCCTATTAGGCTCTATGGTCTTAGGGTAGTCTTAATTTGAAAAAGGAGGAAAAAATAAAATGATTATTACGCTTGTAAAAGCTGATTTTAGTGCTAATAATATTGGCACTTTAAATAGTGCTGCTATTATAACTAATATCTTAAATGGTGTTTATAGTGGTCCTTCCTTGGTTGAAAAAGGAGATTCTTTTTCTGCTACGATTACTCTAGATGAAGGATTTGTTCTTCCCATTACAGGTATTAGTATTACAATGGCTGGAATTGCTTTAACAGATGTTTATACCGTAGAAAATGGTATAATTACAATTAATATCAGTGAAGTTACTGGTATTATTGTTATTGATATGAATCCTGAAGCAGCTCCTAATTTAAGAGTATATACTATTGGCGAAACTCTTGCTTTTGATGATATGGAAGAGGTTGCTCCTACTTTCATTGACGGTTCTTATTATACAGCATCTGACTAGACTAATCCTGGTTCAGTATTAAAGGTTGATGTCCGTTCTGGATATAAAGCTTGGAAAAATATTCCAATCTATGCTGGTGAGTCTTATCAATTAAATGCAGATATGAGAGCCATCACATTCTATGATGCATATGAAAATATTATTGATGCATTTAACTTGAAAAACACTTATTCTGATGGTATTATTCCTGCAGACCGCATTACTCGCAATTGCTGGATGTCTGTTACTGCACCTACCAGTAAAACCAATGATGTTTGTACAATTACAAGAGTAAGCTAATAGAGAGGAGATAAATAATATGGCTCAACAAAATATTACATTTATTGATGGGCAAGTATTACATGCCTCTCAACTTAATTCACTAAATTCAGGACTTATTAGTGAAGCAATTAAATTGCAGCCTAAACTTGATTTAGGCGCAATTACTAGTGCAGGCGAGCTTGATAAAAATTATTATCAAAAGCAATATTATAGAACAACAAAGTTTTTAAAGCCTGTATTTAATAATATCACAATTAGCGCTTCTATATCCTGCGAGATTCAAGTCTTTGAATATGATGCAGATTTTAATTTTATTAAATCTAGCAATTGGCTTGGCACTGATGAAGCGCAGTCTTTAATTTTACAAGACAAATGTATTTATATTAAAGTCTGTGCAAGAAAAAATGAGGAATTAGAAGAGTTTGATTTATTCACTTTATTTATCACCAATATGTATGATGCTTCATTCTTTAATAGAAGAAATCCTAGTGGCGCGGCTTATGTATTTCCTATCCCAGTATTAGTAGCAGACCCTAATTCGACTGAGGGTGAAGAATGGGTAATGCAAGATAAAGGAACTCTTCAATGTGATTATGGCATTTTGCATTTACCATCTACATATAGCCCATTTGGCCCTCCAACAAGACTAATTTTGAATTGTCATGGCGCTGGAGGTGGATATACTGCTTCGGACACTGGTTTATCTGGTGAAGCAGTTACTTATTGGTTAAAAGAAGGATATGCAGTATTTGATATGGATGGAGATGCTACAACTGCAAAAAATGTCCACAGCTATGCTCCTTGTGCCCGCCAATGCTATGAACAAGGTTATCAGTGGATTATTGATAATTTTAATATTTACACCGACGGTATTTTATTAACTGGCCGTTCAATGGGTGGTGGAATGTGCTTTGAAATTCTTCAATCTCATATTCCAGTTATTGCTGCCTGTCCAGTAGTTCCAGTTTGTAACTACTTATGGTGGTGGAACTATATGAACGCTAGTCGTAGAACAGCTTCTGCTGCTTTGCTTGGTTTAACTGGTGAAGATGCTCCTACTTGGACTAGCACCTCTCCTATGCCAGAAGCAGAATGGAATTATTTGAAAGAAAACTTCGATAAATTAGTAAAATACTCTCCTTTCTGGAGAGCTATTGACAATTTACCATCTAAAGATATTTTATTTGCAGATGAAATGAATATCTCTAAGAATACAAAAACTAACGAATATGAAGCAAATGTGTTTAATAATTTGACCATGTCAGTTAAAGCTCCAGTAAAAATCTTTGATTGCTATGAAGATACTACTGTACCTCCTACAAGAAATGCAAATTATGTTTATAATATGCTTCGCAACAATGGTCAGGAAGTAGAGTTGCGTATGTTCCATACTACAGCTAGCTCTCCTCATTCATTTGAAAGTTCTGACCCAAATAGATTAATTCCAATTACTACTCGTTACGGTGAACAAGTTAATGTTTCTGTAGTTTATGCTGAAATGATGAGCTTCTGGCGCAGATATGAACGCTCTTAAAGGAGGTCATTAAATTATGATTTATGTTCAGAGTGTGAGCGGTCTTCAACCAATTAGCTCACAATTAACTAAAGAAAAAATTATTGCGGCCCTAGGTTATACACCTGCAAACCAGAATACTTTCTACGAAGATGAGAGCGGTGCTCTTGTTATTGCTGATGAAAAAGGTTATGTTATTGCTCGTATCGACCAAAGTGGTTTAACAACCACTAAGGTTTCTGCCAATGCAATCGCTTTAAATGGCGAAGACCTTACCGCAAAACTTGAGTCTCTTGGTAATATTGATTTAAGTGATTATTATACTAAGAGTGAAGTAGATACTGCTCTTGAAAATGTTAGTGTAGACTTAACTGGATATGCAACTGAAAAATACGTTGATGATGCTTTAGCAAATCTCGATATTGAAATTCCAGAGACAGATTTAAGCAAGTATGCATTGTCTGCAGATGTTGAAGCTAATAAGGTTTTAACTGATGCTCATGCGGCAAATGCTGATATCCATGTAACAGCGGAAAACAAAGCAACTTGGGATGCTAAATCTAACTTTGATGGAGATTTTAATTCTCTTTCCAATGCTCCTCATATTGTAAATGATAACGAGGACGAAATGGTTGTCTGTGACAGTCAAGGTAATGTAATTTTCAGAGCCACTGCTGAAGGCATCAATGCGGCAGCTATTTATGTAAATGGCATTCGTGTTGATAAAGAATTACCTGATTATTCTGAAGCTGACGAAGGCGCCGTGTTGAAAATTGTAGGCGGAGTGCCTACTTGGGTCTTGGAGGCTTAAGACTTCCAAGCTTAGGGAGACTCTTCGGAGTCTCCTATTTTTTATTTTAGGCAAAAAAAATAAGGGCCGGAGAACAATTAAGTTCTCCGGCCCTTTTCTTATTTTATTAACCCCTTCCATCTTCAATGACTTCATTTGGGTCAATTAACGGGTCATCATCATTTGTTTGATATTCATGCATAACGGTTGCATATTTAATGCCACCTTCTGTATTTTCTTTTTCCGCTTTTCTAAAATAAAAAGCTTGACTTGCTCCATATGCTGTCCAGGGAAGGCCGCACATAGCAGTCAACCAAGGCAACTCACCAAAATATTGATTTGAAACGCATACAAAAGCAAGAATGATAAATGCAATGGTAATAATCCAAATCAACATTGACTCTTGGAGCAATAATCGTTTAGAAAACTCCATTTTATTTTCTTTCTTTTTCATTTTCATCACCTTTTATTAAAAATAACTCATTCCTACTTGTCTTATGATATTTTTTCATCTAACTTATCTTACACGGTTTAAGAATGCTCGCCACTACTTGTGCGCCCACTCGCGCTATAAAAAGATTATAAATAATAAAAACTTTCAGAATGAGTTATAATAAACAATTAGATTTTCTTAGTGTAATTTAAACTAATCCAGCCTGCACCAGATTTTAACTTACCCCAACCATCTTTCTCATCTACAATGGTAAATACTTGATTTTTCTTTACCTGAGTAGTAATTTTATAAGTTGTTCCAGCTCCCGCACGGACATTCAAAACACTGGTATCAATTTTAACTAAATAAGGTGCAAATGTTGGTTCTGCAGTTGTGGGAGTGGATGTGCCATATGCAACCAAGAATTTAGGATGAACAACGCCAGTAACAGCGCCAGATTTCTGAGTAGAAATTACAATAGCGCCGCTCTTGCGAATTTCACGCACATATAGCTTATATTTAAATAACCAAGCAGGAATTGCTGTGCCAGAAGTGTAAGTTGCTCCGCTGATTAGTTTTACAACATCGCCAACTTTGAAAGTGGTAGTTGTAGTTTCTTCAGGTTCTGGAGTTGCAGCAACAGGATATACTGCGATACCCTTACTGTTATATACTTCGTAACCAGCACCAGCTTTATCACAAGCCAAAGTTGCATTTTTCAATAACTTATATGCGCCGATTTGACTCTTGGCATCTTCCCAGCTCTTACGAACTCTATATAGCTCAACGACTTCAACCTCATCGTCTTCTGGTAAAGAAACAGAAGGCTGAGAAGGCTTTGCGTTAGTGTTTAATAAGTTAGCAACATCCTGACGAGCAGTAGCCATAGACTTACCATGCTTAGGGAACCAATGATTAACGTCACCATGGTTAGAACCGAAGCCAAGCTTGTTGGAATCTGCATGGCACAAAATAGTAGGAACTTTCACTCCATTAACTTCAACAGTGCCATTGGGGTCAATATTGTATAGGTCGCATAAATAAGCAGTAATTTCACAAGCTTCTTTATAAACCTTTTCAAAATATGCTTTATCAGTTAATCCATCTTCACAAATTTCAAACTGAATCCAGCCATTGTTACAAGAACCCTTTGAGCCGCTGCCGCATCCCCAAGGCTTATAATCCCAAGGCATAGTTTGAATTGTAGTTACAGTGCCATCAGCTAACTTACCAATCCAGCAGTTTAATCCAGCCTGACGAGTGATATGGTTCCAGTCATTATTATACTGGTTCTTGCCAATTAAATCTAACCACTGCTCACGGTCTGAAGCATTATCACTGGGCTGCACATATCTCTTTAACCAAGGATTATTTGCACCAGTAGAGTGCCACAACACACCCTTAACAGTCATTTTAGATGTACCTTTATAACAAGTACTTTGTGTTTGCATACAAACCAAAGGTTTATTTGTACTAGAATATTTCATATTTCCATTTTCTCCTTCCTTTGGAACTTGGATAGGACGTACTTCTTCTTTAGCATAATCATTATAATATTTTTGGCCATATTCTGCACGTTTCTCCTGCACCGCAACACTCTGGTCAGCAGGACGCTCGAATTTTAATAGAACAGCATCAGAAGCTTCTCTTACTGTTTCGGCTGTTTTTAGTACAGACCAAACTGCTTTGAAGCTAGTAGATAACTGATAAGCCAAAAACTCTAATTGAGTATCTAAATCACCAATAGACTTACTTCTCTCCTGGAAGTATTCTAGCATGTCTTCCTTTAAGCTCCAATAAGTCCATTGAGCCAATCCATATCCAGCTTTATCGTGAATGAAATTGGTATAAATATTACTGTCAACAGCTACAGTATATTCTGCATCTGTCAATCCTAATGATTTTTCATAAGTGTTTTGTAAATTACAAGAACGCAATCCAGACTCAGCATATAGATTACCCATTAAACCAGCAACGCCGCAATTACTTAATCCCTTGTCTTTGAAGAAGTTCCAAATTTTTTCGGGGTCAGCAGCCTTGGTATTAACATGACTTGTATCTAAGATAGCTGTATTTGCTTCTGGATAAACAATAACACCATCTTCATCAAATACAAAATATTTTAATCCGGCTTTATCACAAGCAGCTTTTGCATTTGCTAAAGATTTATATGCTCCGATTTGACTCTTAGCATTTTCCCAAGTTAAACGAACACGGTATAGTTTTACAGGCTCGGTAGGTACTTCTTCCTTCTTTACTACACCAAGTTTTTCATTTACTTTTGTAGCAATATCGCCATGACGCTCATATAAATAATCGCCAGGACAAGCCTTATTTGCGAACCATCTATGGACAGTCATATTCTGCTTATCAACTTGACCAATTAAAGACTTATCAGCTTTCCACTTCAACTCTTTAATGCCATTACGCTTACAAATATCAGCAACCAATTCAATTAAGGCTTTATATGCGGCGTCAGTTACTGCATATGGATGAGTTGTATCACTTGCTACTTCAATAGTAATTGCTCGGTTGTCATTGGAAGAGCTAGAAGAACACCAAGAGCGGTCCTGTTCATCTACAGATAATCCAATGGAGCCATCCTTGCCAATCACATAGTTTGCAGAGCATTGTCTATCAGTAGTTGCAAAATAATCACAACCCTATTTTGCAGTCCATTGACCTACAACACAATGAATTGTAATTGTGTCAATGGCATGGTTTCTTGGGCTAGTTTTATTCTTTGAAATATTGGTATAGGTAACAAGAGAACTATTAGAATAAGGACTGCTTATAGAACTTTCTTTTTTCTCTTCTTCAATTGCGCCACCAAAAGTGGTGCGCTTAGCTTGTTTTTGACCATACCAAAAAGATTTATATTCTCTGGTGTCAACGTGTACAAAATGTCCGTCTGCATCAGTTTCATATAAACCAATACCTAAAATACCAATACTTTCAGCATATTTGGCAATTTCGGCAGGAGCAACACCAGTAATATAAATATCAGCTGCTTGACCCTTAGAATGTCTTGAACCAGTTACACCGCCAACATTGGCATTATGTACTGAGCAGCGATATGCAGAACTAATATTAACAGGTTTGTTAAAATGAGTTCTTATCTTTTGGAGATATTCAACTAGCTTTTCATCAACCAAAGTGGCAGAACAACATCCTGAACCATGACAGTCAAATTCTGTAGAGTTAAAATTAGCACTCAATTTAGTTGTAATACCTTTATTATAACTTTTAATAGCCATTTAATTTCTCCTTTCCAAAAATTGATATGAAAAAACCTCGATAGAATTATTTCTATCGAGGTTTACATATATTATTTAATTACATTTTTTCAGCGATTTTCGCAATTCTAGAACGATGAATATTCTTTAAGGTAATTTCACCATATACATCTTCTCCACGATATACTTGTGAAGCACGACGCATACCATTATTACTACCTGAGAAGTGAATATCATCAACCTGAGTCTTACAGTCGCCATCAATGATACAGATACTATCTTCGCCAATACGCTGAAGTGTTAGCTTCATCAGTTCGACGTCCATATTTTGTGCTTCAGAAATATAAATTCCTGCACACATACCAGAAGTATCATAACCACGAATGTCAGACAAAGGCAATAGAACTAATTTCTCTTGCTGAATCATTTGTTCAACAGCAAGGCGTCCACCAAATTTACTAATTAGAAGGTTACCAATTTGAGAGTCTAAAAGCTTTTCATCTCTGGTACCAGGATAGTAACCCAGCTTTGCTGAATTTTTAGTGGCAACAGTATTACAAAACACAATGATTCTGTCAATGCGGTTTCGCTCAAGTTTGTGCATCAAGAAGGCTAGACTCAGGAATGTTTTACCGGAGCCTGCAGGTCCTTTTATCAAGGTAATCTTATTATTTGCTAGACTATCAGCTGCAAGAGATTGGTAAATATCGCCTTTCATGGGCTTAACATCACCAAACCAGCGAGAATTAAAATTAGTATAACTCAAATGTCTATATCCATTACCTGTCCAGCACAGTCGGTCCACACATTCGCCATCAGTATTATGTACCAACAAGTATTCATTAATATGTAGGTCATATAGATTGGCTTCTGGATTGG
>RHMF01000868.1_pt1 | contig 13514 bp, 10 predicted proteins | sample 5365151 | NCBI WGS metagenome assembly RHMF01 (sample SAMN10266501, study PRJNA497801) | feces metagenome | isolation source: feces | host: Bos taurus | place: China: Prairie of Fairy Mountain | collected 2017-08-14 | reverse complement strand
TCCGCAGTTTATGAATTTTCCAAATGCTGTTCTTTTTGCTGCGATTTCCAGATTGGCATCTTGGTCAATTATAACGGGAGATTTTCCACCAAGTTCGAGTGTTGCTGGGATTAAATCTTCGCAAGTCTGTTTCATTATTTCTTTTGCAGATTGTGGAGAGCCGGTGAAAAATAGGTAATCGGGTTTTAGTGAAAGTATCTCCTTGTTGTTGATTCTGTTTCCTTCAAAACAGTGTAGTAAATCTTCGGAAAAATTGTTGTTTATGAGCTTTTGAAGGATTGAAGTGGTGTTTGGACTTTGTGAAGAGGGACTTAGGAGTACTCTGTTCCCGGCTGCAATTGCTCCAATCAAAGGACAGAGGCTTAATTGAAAAGGATAATTCCATGGAGCAATGATATAGACTACTCCATAGGCTTGTGGCAGTATGTAAGCTTTGGAAGGAAAAAGGCTTAGCGAACTTCTGACTTTTCTTGTTTTACTCCACTTTGTCAAATGCATTAATGCAAAGTTTATCTCCGAAAGGACAATGCCTATTTCAGTAAGATAGCTTTCTTCTTTGCTTTTGTGTAAATCCAAAAATAAGGCTTGTTCGATTTCATTTTGGTTTTCCTTTATTATTTCTCTAAGTTTAAGAAGTGTTTTTCGCCTTTCCTTAATATCTATTGTTGGATTGCTTCGAGTGAGACTTCTTTGTAGTTTGAATATTCTTTCGTTCTCTGTCATGTTTTATTTGGATTTAATGAGTGCAAATTTACATATAATAGCTCGTTTCCTATTAAATAAGAACGGAAACAAAGATATGTTTGTTCTCTTTTGGGGAGATAATTTGTTGAAATGAGATGTGGTAAGGAGTTGATAATTAGTTGTTAAAATAGATGTTTGTGTTTGTTTGTCAGAATCTTTTTCTGCAAAAATAACTTTTGATTGTAGTGTGGTGTTTCAATTGAAGAATTTTTTGTACCTTTGCAACCGCTTTTCGTATGCTTGTCGCAGCTTACCATGTCGAAATCAAGCTTATGAAAAGTTTTAGTAATTAATTGTTTAACCGTTCGGTAAGGAACACAAAAAATTATCTTGAAATGAGAGATATAAAGAACGTTCAACCATTGGCTGACTTCGATTGGGAAGCTGTTGGAAGTGAACAAGTAGTTTACGCAGCTGCAGACAGAGAATCTATGTCTGAGGCTTATGATAAAACGTTTAACCAAATCGGTGACCAACAAGTGGTAGAAGGAGTTGTTGTTGCAAAAGACAACCGTGAAGTTATCGTTAACATAGGATTTAAGTCTGATGGAGTTATTCCTTTGAATGAATTCCGTTACAATCCTGATTTGAAAGTTGGAGACACTGTAGAGGTTTTCGTAGTTCAAAAAGAAGATGCAGGTGGTCAATTAAAATTGTCTCACAAAGACGCTCGCATATTGAAATCTTGGGATAGAGTAAACCAAGCTTTCGAAAGCCAAGAAATAATTAACGGATACGTTAAGAGCAGAACAAAAGGTGGTCTTATCGTTGACGTATTTGGCATAGAAGCATTCTTGCCAGGAAGTCAAATAGACGTTAAACCTATCAGAGATTACGATGTATTCGTTGATAAGGTTATGGAATTCAAAGTTGTTAAAATCAACAATGAATATAAGAATGTAGTTGTTTCTCACAAGGCATTGATAGAAGACGAAATCGAAGCTCAAAAAGCAGAAATCATTGCTAAGTTGGAAAAAGGTCAAGTATTGGAAGGAACAGTTAAGAACATCACTTCATACGGTGTATTCATCGATTTGGGTGGAGTTGATGGCTTGATCCATATAACAGATCTTTCTTGGGGAAGAATCCAACACCCAGAAGAAATTGTTAAATTAGACCAAAAGATCAAGGTTGTTATACTTGACTTCGATGAAGGCAAGAAGAGAATCGCTTTAGGCTTGAAACAATTGACTCCTCACCCATGGGACAGCTTGGATGCTGACTTAAAAGTTGGTGATAAGGTAAAAGGAAAAGTTGTTGTTTTGGCTGACTATGGTGCATTCGTTGAAATAATCCCAGGAGTTGAAGGTTTGATTCACGTAACTGAAATGTCTTGGAGCCAACACTTGAGAACAGCACACGATTTCTTGAAGATAGGTGACGAAGTTGAAGCTATAATCTTGACATTGGACAGAGAAGAAAGAAAGATGTCTCTAGGTATCAAACAGCTTATTCCAGATCCATGGGCAAATATAGCAGATAAATATCCAGTTTCAAGCAAGCACAATGCAGTTGTAAGAAACTTCACTAACTTCGGAATATTTGTTGAATTGGAAGAAGGAGTTGATGGCTTGATTCACATCTCTGACCTTTCATGGAGCAAGAAGATTAAACACCCTGCTGAATTCACTAAGATAGGTGAATCAATGGAGGTAATCGTTCTTGAAGTTGATGCAGAAAATCGTCGTTTGAGCTTAGGTCATAAGCAATTGGAAGAAAACCCATGGGACGTTTTTGAAAGCATATTCACTTTGAATTCAGTTCACGAAGGAACAGTTATGAACGTTAGCGAAAAAGGTGGAGCTGTTATATCTTTACCTTACGGAGTTGAAGGCTTTGCTCCAAAATCTCACTTGATGAAAGAGAACAAGGCAATGGCAAAAGCTGACGAGAAATTGGAATTCAAGGTTATTGAGTTCTCAAAAGAAAACAAGAAAATAGTTGTTTCTCACACTCGTATGTGGCAAGCAGAAGAGTCAGCTAAGAAAGAAGAAAAGAAAGGTGGCACAGATGCAGCTGTAAAGAAAATTAACGAAGGTCTAGAAAGAACAACATTGGGCGATATCGACGTTTTGGCTTCTTTGAAAGAAGAAATGGATAAGAACGAAAGCAAGTAATTCGTCCGAGTTTCTTAGAACGATAAAAACCAAGTGAGTGTTTGCATCACGCGATGTGAACACTCGCTTTTTTTATTCCCCATATAATAATGTATGTTAAGTAATTTTGTCAATTCAATTTAATGAACTACCTTTGTACACTAAAAAACTAAGAAAATGCGTTATAGAATACGCATCTTGAATAGATAAATCAAAAAGAATAAAACTTCGTTTTAATTTGCTGAAACAAAGAAACAATTTAGCGAAACGAAGAAATAATTTGCTGAAACTTGAAAAGAAAAAAATGAAATTTGATATGAAAAAACTAATTCTTGGTATTATGCTTATTTTACCTTGTTTGCTTAATGCACAAGGTTTGAGAGCGATTTATTCATTCACAACATATTCTTCAGAACAAGGGAATTATGTTGATTTGAACACCTCAATAGATATGCAAAGCCTTGTTGTATCGGAGCAAGGTGCACAAGTAGAATTGATAACCTTGATTTGTGATGTGGAAAAGCCTGATAAAGTGTATTATGTCGATAAAAAGATATTGAAAGCAGAAGCAGGAGAGATTGGAAGTCAAAAACAAATGCTCGATATTCAAAGAGTAAAACTGCAAAATGGAATTTACTTGCTTTATATGAGCTTCAAGGATTTGAATACTCAAAATCAACCGGTAGAAATCAAAGATGCAATCAAGGTGGATTACCCAAGTGGAGAATTGGCTCTTTCAGATGTTCAAATAATCAATAAACCTGAAAAATCAACATCAAAAGCCCTTAATGTAAAACACGGATATGTGATAACACCTTATTCCTTTGATGCAATAGCTCAGGGAGTTAATAGATTAGATTATTATGTTGAGGTTTATAATGCTGATAAGTATTTTGCAAAAGATAGTTTGTATATATTGACAGCTGTAATTGAAAATCTATCTACAAATCGTAAAGTAGAGAATTTTGCTCGCATTGAGAGAGTTCGAGCAAAGCAAACAACAGCTCATATAGGTGCTTTGGACATTACTGAATTGCCTGAGGGAAGTTACTATTTGACATTAGAGATTCGAGATGCCAACAATATACTTCACGCATATAAAAGAGAGGCTTTTTATAGACAAAGCGACAAAAAGCAATCCATTAATGCAGATATTCCACGTGATGCCTTCGTGTTTGAATTGAGTAATGAACAACTTGATGAAAATATCAAGAGCCTAGAACCTATTGCAAGCGAAGTTGTTAAGGCGTTTATAAAAAAGGAATTGCCAACAGCAACAAAAGAAGTGAAGCAATATTTTCTTTACAACTATTGGAAGAATGAAAATGCTACCTCTCCTCAAACAGCTTGGTATGAATATAGAACAAGACTTGAATATGTCAATCGTACTTATACAACTCACATAAAACCGGGTTACTTAACCGATATGGGAAGAGTGTATCTTGTTTATGGACCTCCTTCATACGTAATAGACGAGAAATTCAAAGCATCAAGCGGTATGAAGAAGAGAACTTTGAATGACGTTGCTGCAACTCCCGGAATGGAAAAACGAAGTGCAGACGGAGTAAACTATTTGCCTTATCAAATGTGGAGATACGACAAGACACCGTTTGGAGAAAGCAATAGAATGTTCGTATTCTATGCAAAGCAAAATGATATGAGCGAATATACCTTGTTGCATTCAAATGCTAAAGGCGAGATAAATGAGATTTATTGGGAAGATGTTTTGTCTCGTTACACCCTTGGCCCAGGAATAGAGGGTGAAGCAGGAGTTCAGTTCCGTAAAGGACATAAGTAGTGAAACAAGAGCTTGCAATAGTAATATTGAATTATAATACGGCACATTTGTTGCCAACTTACCTTCCGTCGGTTGTTGAATGCTCCGACGGAAGTGAAGTTATATTCGTTGATAATGGCTCAACGGATAATTCTGTTGCCTATGTCAGAGAGCACTTTCCGCAAATCCGTATCATAGAATTTGAAGAAAACTATGGTTTTACGGGTGGCTACAATCGTGCTTTGAAGATGGTAGAAGCCGAATACTATTGTCTGTTGAATTCAGATGTGAAAGTGTGTGATAATTGGACAAAACGCCCACTTGAAATCTTGAAAAACAATGCCGATGTTGCAGCTTGTCAACCTAAACTTTTGTCGTACTGCGAAGAAAATAAGTTTGAGTACGCCGGAGCAGCAGGTGGATATATCGATTACTTAGGTTATCCATTTTGTGCAGGCAGAATATTTGAACAAATTGAAGAAGACCATTTGCAATATGAGCAAGAAAGGGAGATATTTTGGGCAAGTGGTGCAGCATTGTTTGTGAAGGCTGATTTGTATCATCAATTTGGAGGCTTAGATGAAAGATTCTTCGCACATATGGAAGAAATCGACCTATGTTGGAGACTGAAAAATCAATCCTATAAGATAATTTACACACCGCAATCAAAAGTATATCACCTTGGAGGCGGCACTCTAAATAAAACATCTCCAAGAAAAACATATCTTAATTTTAGAAACAATCTCTTGTTGCTTTACAAAAATCTGCCGGATTCAGAATTGAAAGCTGTTTTTCTTAAGCGTAGATTCTTAGACTTTGTAGCTGCTGTTGTATTTCTTCTTCAAGCTAAACCAAAAGAGTGTAAGGCAGTGAGAAATGCGTATAAGGATTTTCGTAAAATGAAAAAAGAATATCCTCGAACAAAGGGTAAAATAACCCAATACCCGACCTGTGTTTATCAAAAAAGCATAGTGTTTTCCTCAAAGCTATTTGGAAGAAAAAGCTTTCAAAATTTACAATCCAAAGACTTTGTTTCCGAGGGCTAATGCCTTATCATATTACCACCAAATAACAAAAACAAACGATATATTTTTCTTTGCTTGATTTTAGATGCGAAAATGGTTGAAAAAATTTTTGCAAATAGAGAATTAGTTGTAATTTTGCAGCCTAAATTGGCATAGAATTTTTTAACTGAAATTAAACATAGAAAAATAGAATGGAATCAATACTAAAAGTATTAGAGTTTGTAGGAGCATTAGGTTTGTTCCTTTTCGGTATGAAACTAATGAGTGACTCTTTGCAAAAGCTTGCTGGCGACAAGATGAGAGCGGTTTTGTCAAAGATGACTTCGAATCGTTTTAGCGGAGTGCTTACTGGTTTAGGTATTACTACACTTATACAATCCTCATCTGCCACAACAGTAATGGTTGTTAGCTTTGTGAATGCAGGCTTGTTGAAATTAGGAGGAGCAATAGCTGTTATAATGGGAGCAAACATAGGAACAACTGTTACAGCTTGGATAATCTCCTTGTTGGGTTTTAAGTTCAGTATCAGCATGCTTGTTTACCCTGCCATAGCAATTGCAGCACCGTTTTTGTTTATTGAAAAGAGAAAATCAATAGGAGAATTCTTGGTGGGCTTTGCTCTTTTGTTTATGGGCTTAGAGGCATTGAAGAATGGCGTTCCTGATTTTACATTACCACAATACTCAGGCGTACTTGAATTTATTGCATCTATGTCTGACTTTGGCTATTTGTCGATTATATTATTTGTTTTGATAGGAACAATTCTTACAGTTGTTGTGCAATCTTCTTCAGCCATGATGGCGGTTACACTTGTTATGTGTGCACAAGGGCTTATTGGCTTTGAAGTAGCAGCAGCTTTGGTGTTGGGAGAAAATATTGGAACAACAATTACTGCAAATATGGCTGCATTGATGGCAAACGCTACAGCAAAACGTGCAGCACGCGCTCACCTAGTCTTTAATTTGATAGGTGTTATTTGGGTTTTAATTTTGTTTAAGCCGTTTTTGTATTTGATAAGTTATATAGTAGAACCGGAGAGTGGAAATGGCGTTAATTTAGCAGCTGCTTCAATACCTGTCGCATTGTCTTTATTCCATAGCTTTTTCAATTTAATAAACACATCAGTTTTGGTTTGGTTTATTCCAGCAATCGAAAAATTGGTATCGAAAATGGTTGTTATCAATGATGAAGAGGAATTTCGTCTTAAGTTTATTCCAACAGGATTTATGGCAGCTTCAGAATTGAACGTTGAACCAGCTAAAAAAGAAATCGAATCCTTCGCTAAACGAGTTGTAAGAATGTATGACTTTGTTCCAAACTTGTATAACGAGAAAGATGATAAGAAATTCGATCAGTTATTGAGCCGTACACAAAAGTATGAAGAAATAACAGACCGTATGGAATTGGAAATTGCTAACTATTTGACAAAGGTTAGTGAAAATGAATTGAGTATAAATGCCTCTCATGAGGTAAGTGCTATGCTTAGAATCGTAGATAACTTAGAGAGCATAGGAGATAGCGTATTCCAATTATCGATTGCAATTGAGGCTAAGAGAAAACAAAACTTGTCATTCACCGATGAAATGAATGCAAAACTTGAAAAGATGTTCTCGCTTGTAAGAGAGGCGGTTGTGGAAATGAATACCAATTTGTCAGAAAACTACAATAACGTAGATATAACAAAGGCAAAAGAACTTGAAACAAAAATCAACAACTACCGAGACCAATTACGAGCTGAGCATACCGAATCTGTGAAGAACAATGAGTACTCTTACCAAACCGGAATATGTTATAGCAACCTTTATGCACAATGTGAGAAATTGGCAGACTTTGCAATAAATGTAACAGAGGCCATTGTAAAGGTGCAAAAGTAAATAATGTTAGATTTATAAAAACAAATCGGTGATTATTTAATAAAGATACGAAGCTAAAAGGCTTGGGATATACCAGGCCTTTTATGTTTTAGATATAGTGCTTTTTTAATAGGGGAATTAGATCTGTTGATTTGGTCAAAATGAAACTTCGTTTCAGAAAATTAAAACGAAGAATCAGAAAATTAAAACGGCCTTTTAGTAATAGCGAAACGAAGAGTTAGAAATTTTTTAGTTCATAATGTAAGTTTTGTCGCCTAAGGCTGTCTAATAAATGAAAAATAAAAAACAGTAATATAAATGAGAAAGAAAATTGTTTTAGGATTGCTATCATTCGTTTTTGCTTTTGGGGCAAATGCTCAGAAGATAAGCGGAACTGTAATAGATGAAAAAACAAAGGAAACTTTGCCAAGTTGTAACGTTTATTGGTTACAAGGTGGTGGTGGTACGATTACCAATGTTGATGGCGTATTTGAAATACAAAAAAAGAACGATAAACATAAGAAATTGGTGTTTTCATACACAGGTTATGCAAATGATACAGTTGAAATCAAAGAAAACACATCTTTGAAAATTGCATTGAAATCAGTAGGAACAACACTTAATACAGTAGAGGTAAAAGAAAGAATGAAAAGTTCTTATATCTCTAAAATGAGTCTTGAACAAAAAGAAATCATATCCGCAGAAGGATTGAAGCACTTGGCTTGTTGCAACCTTGGAGAGAGTTTTGAAAACTCTGCTTCGGTAGATGTGGGTTACTCTGACGCGGTTAGTGGTAGTAAACAAATACAATTGTTAGGCCTTACGGGAGTTTACTCTCAGCTTTTGCTGGAAAATATGCCTTTTTTGAGAGGTCTGTCTGCTCCTTTCGGATTAGGATATGTTCCGGGCAGCTGGATGGAAAGTATTTCGGTGAGTAAAGGAGTTGCAACCGTAAAACACGGATACGAAACGATAACAGGTATCATCGACTTGGAGTATGAAAAACCTAATAAGGGAGATTTGTTTTCTTTGAATGCGTATGTGAACAACGAAATGAAGGGTGAGTTGAGTGCAAAGTTGAATCATATCTTCAATGACAAATTATCAACTGGTCTTTACATATATGGAACTTCTAATCAATTGAAAGCATACGACCATTTGGGAACAAAGCCTGACGGAACCCATGGTGATGGATTTATGGACTATCCTAAACATAGCCAATTCAATATTGTGAATCGTTGGACTTACGAAGTGCCTGACGGACTTTGCTCTCAAACAATGATTAACTACACTCACGAAGACAGAGTGGGGGGACAGATGGATTTTGATAAGAGTATGAGAGGTGATAGCACGATTTACGGACTTGGAGGCACAACAGACAGAATCCACTTTTTTACTAAGAACGGTGCACCGATAAATAACGCATCTTCTTTCGGAACACAAGTTTCTGCAACCTACTTTAAGCAAGATGCTTTCTATGGATTGTCAAATTATAAAGGCACAGAAGGAGATGTTTACGCGAATGTACTTGTAAATAGCGAAATTTGGGGAGGACATAGTGTGGATTTTGGTGCAAGCTTCCGTTATTCTGACACAAGAGAAGACTTATACAGCATGCCTTATCTTGGAGCAGTTGTGTTCAATTCAAATGATGTAGATTTGAAAGCAAACTTCTTCAAACAGGAAGTTGTTCCCGGAGTATTCGGACAGTTCTCTTTCAAGTATGATAAGAAGTTTGTAGCAACTGCAGGTTTGAGATATGACTACAACTCTTTCTATGACGCTCACATATTGACACCTCGTTTACATTTTCGTTGGAAAATAACCGATGATTTGATATTCCGAGGAGCTGGTGGTAAGGGTTACAGAAGTGCGAACATAATTGCAGACAATTTTGGTATCCTTGCATCATCACGAAACATACATATAGAAGAGACACTTCAAATGGAAGATGCTTGGAATGCAGGTTTGAATATTTCACAAACAATAAAACTTGGCGGAGATAGAGAAATGACGATAGCATTAGACTATTATCATACAAACTTTGTTAATCAAGTTGTGATGGATTTAGATAGAAGTGCTAATGATGTTTACTTCTACAATCTTGATGGCAAGAGTTATTCAAATGCAGCACAATTAGACATCAATATAGAACCGATTGAGCGTTTCAATATCACTTTGGCGGGACGTTACAATGATGTTCAAACAACTTATAGTGGCGAATTGAAACAAAAACCATACGTTGCAAAATGGAAAGGTTTGGTAGTATTGTCATATAAGACTAAGTACGATAAATGGATGTTTGACTTGACCACTCAATTCAACGGAAAACAAAGAGTACCTTTGAATGTAGGTTATCCAAACGAATATGCAGATGCGTATATCTATATGTTAGGACAGATAACTCGCAAATTCAAAACCTTTGACATCTATTTAGGAGTTGAAAACCTTACAGACTACAAGCAAGAGGTGCCTGTGTTTGGTGCAGATCAACCATTCAGCAATCAGTTCGACGCATCGGTAGTCTATGCTCCTGTAATGGGACGACTATTCTACCTTGGATTTAGATTAAACATCAAATAAGAAATACCTTATTTTTAGTTTGAGAAAATAAAACTAAGAAACAATTTTCTAAAACTTGAATTCAGAAAATTAAAACGAAGAAATAATTTGTCGAAACGAAGACTTAGGAAATTGTAACTTTGAATTGAAAAAATAGAGATAAAAATAATAAAAATAGAAGACTATGAAAAAAATGTTGATGTTTTGTCTGTTTGCTTTTATTGGAGCATTCGGATTGATGGCACAAGAAAAGACTGTTCAAATATCTTTGCCTAAGTATTGTTGCTCAGAGTCTGATCCTATCATAGAAAAGACTTTGGCTTACGAAAGGGGAGTTGAGAGTTTCCAAATAAACTCTATCACTAAGTCAGTTTTGGTTACTTTCAAGGAAACCAAGACTACTCAAGAGAAAATAGAGAAAGCTTTGGCTAAAGCAGGCTTTGAAACTCCTAATTTCGCAGCTAACAAGAGAGCAGTTGAGAAATTGCCAGGCTGTTGCAAGAATACAGCAAAAGGATTAGAAAGTGGCTGTTCTCATAATCACGGACACGTTCACGGTGAAGGTTGCTCTCATAATCACCATGGTGAAGAAGGTCATGACCATGGCAAATGTAACCACGACCATGATAAGAAAGATGCTAAGTAATTAAAGAATTGATAGAGAATTTTTAGTAAATCAGTTTTTAATATGTTGCAGAAAATCGGCGTTAATCGGTTTTCTGCTTTTTTTATTCCTCAGATTCTGTTTCTGCTTCTTGTTTACAATAGCTTGAAATAGCACTTTCGGCAGATGTGTTGCCATTATCCTTTGCCATATTCAAATAAAAGCAGCCTTGAGACAAATTTCGGGATTTTATATAGGACATTCCAAGCAAGTATTGTGTGTCTGAATATCTTGGATTCAAATCATTGGCTTTTTGAAGTTGTTTTATGGCTTGTTTATAGTTACCTTGCTCGTATGCAATTCTGCCAAGATTGAAATAACTATCAGCATGCTCGGGGTGTTTCTTGATATTCTCCTTGTAGTGTTCAAAAGCTTTGGCTTTGAATCCTGCTTTTTCTAAAGCAATTCCAAGGTTGTTATTTATGTATTTTAGATTTGGATTTAGTTGAATGGCGGTCTGAAAACTTATTACTGCATCTGCATAGTTTAAGGTGTTGGTATATATTATCCCTTTTTGATTATGATATTTTGCAATAGTGTCATTCATTGATAAAGCGGTGTTTATATCAATCAAAGCTTTATCATACTGCATTAAATTGGTATAAGAAACTGCTCGAAGATAATATAATTCATCTGAAGGCTCATTTGAAATACATATATCCAAGTCATCTATTGCACCTTTGAAGTCTTTGTCAAATCCTTTGGCTATACTTCTATCTCTGTATAAAGAAAGAGGTTTGTAGTTTGCATCTTCTGCTTGATTGAAATAAGATATGGCTGAAATATATTCTCTATGCTGTGTCTTGATAACTCCTAACATATAATAGGAATAGCCAAGTGGATAGTCCTCTATGCTAGTCGATAACATATTATAGCATTCCATGAGGTTGGAATCGGCAAAATAGATAACGGCAAGTGCAGTTCGGTACTCTGGAATTTCCTCTTGCTCCATTGTATCTAAATAACGCCTTACTTTGTCGGCAATCATTCCTATGTCTTTTTTGTTTAGGATTTTCAATTGCCTATAAAACTGCTGTGGATCGGTCTCTAAGAATTCTAAACTTTGTTCTGTGAGTTCTTCGTCTTTATTATCTTCTGCTTGATAGTAGAATTGAATAATTTCGCTTTCAGGTTCTGCAACATCAAATTCTTCAATCATTTGTAGGGTTTGGCGAGCTGCTTTGTGTTGTTTTGTTTTGTATTGACAGAATGCTTTTATTACGAAAAGATTTTCAGCACTGTCGATGTCAAGTTTTTCTGTCTCTTTGATAAACTCTATTGCTTCTAAGTATTTTCCTGCATTCACATGTTCCAAAGCAATTTCCTTCAAGCCTTTTACTTGAGCTAAGCAATTGAAACAAAGAAATAATAGAGGAAAGTAAAGAAACAATTTCATAAAACTAGATTTGAAATACCTTGTCTGATGATTTGTGGCTCGTCTTCGGTGAAATCTACAACTGTTGAAGGATTATGAGATGGTACATCGCTCTCTATAATCATTTCTACTTCGTTTCTGTATTTTTCTTCCAAGAGACTGCCATTTGTAAACTCGTCTTCGTCTATCTCTTCGTGAGGTACAGATGTTATAAGCAAGGGTGCTTGCATCGCTTCGGCTATTTGTCTTGCTATATTGCAGTTTGGAATTCTTATACCTATGGTTTTCTTTTTTGAAAGAAAGATTCGAGGAACTTTATTCGAGGCTTGGAATATGAAAGTGAAAGCTCCCGGGGTATTATCTTTTAATAGAGTGAATTGTTGTTTTGAAAGAGGTTTTGTGTATTCAGAGGCTTGAGAAATGGAATTGCATAATATAGAAAAAGATGCTTTTTCTAATTTCTTATTCTTTATTTTTGCCAATCTCTGTGCTGCTTTGTGATTGTCAATATCACAAACAAAACAATAAAAACTATCTGTTGGGATAATGATTACACATCCGCTTTGAAGGGCATCAACAATTCTTGTTAGTTGTTTTGAATCTAGTGAATCGTTATATGTTATCATAATGCTAAATTTATAAAAAAACGCTTGGCAATCATGCTCAAGCGTTTTCAAATTAACCAATCAATAAAACCAGTGCCCGAGACAAGACTTGAACTTGCACGTCGAAACCGACACCACCCCCTCAAAGTGGCGTGTCTACCAATTCCACCACTCGGGCTTTTGAGGTTGCAAAAATAGCAATAAGTTTTGAAATGACGTAATTTTATTCGCTTTTTTTCCTTATCTTTGCCTGCTGAATTGGAACTTTATATTGGAATATGAATCTCAATAAAGAATCAAAATATATTTTGCTAATAGAGACTGCAACTTCGATTTGTTCAGTTGGTTTGGCAGAAAATGGAAAGATTGTTTCGGTAATGGAATCTGAAACACCGAATTCTCATTCTGCAAAGTTGAATATATTGATTGATAACTTAATTAAGGATTACGGAATCCAATATTCGGATTTGTCAGCTATTGCTTTGTCTGGTGGTCCTGGCTCTTACACCGGTTTGAGAATAGGAGCCTCCACAGCAAAAGGCCTATCGTACGCATTGGAAATTCCTATGATTTCGATAGATACCCCTATGGTTTTGGCAAATGCTGCATTGGAAACGCATAAAGACTGTTTCGTTCTAACCATGATTGATGCTAGGAGAATGGAAGTTTATGCAAATATTTTCAATTCAGATTTGAAATTATTGAAAGCTTGTTCGGCAGATGTGCTTTTTGAAGATATTTGCATAAACTTCCATTCTCCTAGCATCAATCATGGTTAGAACGAAACAGTCTTTATGCTAGGAGAATGGAAGT
>RHMF01000867.1_pt1 | contig 13535 bp, 10 predicted proteins | sample 5365151 | NCBI WGS metagenome assembly RHMF01 (sample SAMN10266501, study PRJNA497801) | feces metagenome | isolation source: feces | host: Bos taurus | place: China: Prairie of Fairy Mountain | collected 2017-08-14 | reverse complement strand
AAGGTAGACAATTTTGACGAATCGCCAAAATTCTTGAACTAAAAAAAGATGAAGAAACACTGGAAAAATTTGGAATTATAAAATATTTCCGCTATCTTTGCATTCGTTATCTAACTTAAAACAGATGGGTGATAGAATGAAAAAAGCGCTATACCTTATATCAATAGGTGCTGTGCTGGTGTTGACAGTGGGCTGCACGCGTCATAGCGTCAAGAAGCAGGGCTCTGAGGCCGACAGCCTGATCCTGCCTGCCCAAAATGCAGGTGACTACAGGCGTGTAATCGAACTGGCCGACAGTCTGGAGCAAACGGGCGACATATCGCCATTCCGCTCTGCATACCTCCGGGGGGCGGCCTATACGTTGCTCAAAGAGCCGCAACAGTCGCAAGAGGTGCTGGAGAAGGTGCTGGAGATGACGCCCAAAAACAGCGAGGACAGTACCTATTATATCAAAAGCGTACTGCGGATGACAGAGTTGTGCAGCATTGCAAAAAACTACGAAGGTCTGCTGCGACTGGCACTCCCTTCTATCGAATGGATGAAAGACATGAAGGGAGCTGACGGGAGCGCGGCGAGAGCCCAACTTCACTTATTCGTGGGATTTGCGCAATACGCTCTCGGAATGAAGGAAGAGGCTGCACGGGCGTTCGACCTGAGCTACGACAACTGGCTGATGACGTATGCTGAAGACTCTGCGTGGCAGAACATCAGCAACACCTGTCTCACGACGTTCAACATCATCAGCCCCTATCTGGAGGACAGTGACTATGTGCATGCGGAGCCGTGGATGCACAGGAACGACTCTACCTTCGCCATCGTCGCGGCACGCAAAGACGTGCCCGCACATGTGCTAGACCAATTCCTGTCGGAGAACGAACTCGTACATGCCCATCTGGCATTGGCGCAGAACCGCCCCGACGAGGCCAGGCGCGCCATAGACAACTACAAGAAGACGGAATACTCGAAGACCACCACCGGGAAAATTTTGGTGGCGGGGGCCTTGATCAAGGCGGGGCGCTATGCGGAGGCTGCTGATGCGTACAAGTGTCTTGACCAGTATCTGGCAGAACAGCACATGGAGATGTCGCTCGACGTGATTAACGAGGTGCTGGGCGAAAAATTCCGGGCCAACTATTACGCAGGGCGACGCGACTCGACGCTGGCAGTAGCCGTGATTGCCTTCAACCACCTCAGTCAGGCCATCGCCAAACAAAGGAAGAGCGATGCCGCCGAGATGGCCACCGTCTATGAGACGCAGAAGAAGGATGCCGAGATAGCCAGTCAGAAAATCGCCCTCTCGCAGCAGCGGTGGATGGGCACGCTGGCCGCGCTGGTGCTCATCACGGCTTTCTTCATCGTCTATATCTGGTACCGTCTCAAGGCTGAGAAGCGTCTGGAGATGGCCCATGAGAAGCTTGAACAGGCACACACCGACTTAGAGCAGGCACACGGCGAACTGCAGACGGCCTACAGTCAGCTGGAAGAGACCACTGCCGCCAAGGAGCGTATCGAGTCGGAGCTCCGCATTGCCCGCAATATCCAGATGTCGATGGTGCCTAATGTTTTCCCCAACAATCCCAGTCTTGACATGTATGCCCTGATGAATCCCGCCAAGGAGGTGGGCGGCGACCTCTATGGTTACCTGCTGATGGGCGACCTGCTCTATTTCTGCGTGGGCGACGTATCAGGCAAGGGTGTGCCCGCCTCGCTTTTCATGTCGCAGGCCACGCGCCTCTTCCGTACGATGGCTGCCCAGGGCATGAAGCCTGCGGAGATCTGTACCCGCATGAACGACGCGCTCACAGACGGGAATACCACGCGGATGTTCGTTACATTCTTCCTAGGACTGGTTGACTTGCAGACGGGGCATCTGGACTTCTGCAACGGCGGACATAATGCGCCCGTCATCGCGGATGCCCAGGGACATGCTGATTTCATCAAGATGATTCCTAACCTGCCTATCGGTATCATGCCGAAATTCCAATATAAGGGTGAAGAGATAGACTGCGTGAAGGGCAAGTCGCTCTTCCTCTATACCGACGGTCTGAATGAGGCCGAGAATGCGGAGCATCAGCAGTTTGGTAACGACCGGCTGCTGGAGGCCCTGAAGGCCGCAGGTGAAGCGGAGGCCCGAGGGCTGATAGAACTTCTGGTGTCAGAAGTGGAAAAGCACCGCGACGGAGCAGAGCCCAACGATGACCTGACGATGATGTATCTGACAATAAAATAACTTAACATATTGATGGCTATGATTACAAAGATTGAAGAAAAAGACGGTGTGATGACCGTCTATCTGGAGGGACGTATGGACACCTCTGAGTCGGAGAAAGTAGAAGAAGAGGTAAAACCGGTGTACGAGACCGAGTGTAAGGAGATCATTATCGACTGCACCCAGCTGGACTACATTGCATCCAGCGGACTACGCCTGTTCCTGAACATGCTGCTCGACACTCAGCCGCAGGGTAAGCATATCAGCGTAAAGGGCATGAATCAGGCACTACGTGAGGTGTTTGACATGACCGGATTCTCTAACTTATTCGATTTCGTATAATCATCACCAGCATTCTAACAATCACTAAAGACCATGACAGGAGGTTGTTACTACAGACTCGTTTTTGCCGTAAAAGTGAAAAGCGATTCCAGTGATGTTACAGAAAATGACCTGACGTTGGAGAACAATGCAGGAACGAATATCCTGCTGAATGGCATCGGCTGTAACATGTCGCTGGGCGGCATAACCTTTCACAGGAAGATTTACCAGCCCGGGGAGATTGAGGCAGAGGTGGGAATAGAGGATACTGCGACTGAGGATAACAGTCTGAAGGTGTCGGATGTATCTGCCTTGCTGCTGAACCGCATCGTACAGTTATACCTTGTTAACAGGGATGGTTCGGGCAATGAGCTCGGCAAACAGCTGCTGGCCACGAACTATTATGTCTACGAGCTGAATCCGAGGCAGGTAAGACAGCCCGACGGGAGTTTGCGTCTGTTCGTCCGTCTGTCGATTTTCAGTATGGACAAGCTGATGACCCTCGACAAATACAGCAAGACCTATGTCGTGAAGAAGTTAGGCTCGGGTATTCTCGGGAAGGAAAGTCACAGATTCGGCCTCGATGCCACCCATACCGTGAAGGTAAACCACGATTTCCTATGTAACCTGAAATACCAGCAGGCAGTCATGGTACCCCAGCGGGTAAAGGACGAGGAGGGCAACATAACCACCCAAAACGTTCTTGTAAACATTCCTTCGGAGTTCATACAGCCATATCTCGTACAATACAACGAGTGCTTCTATGATTTCCTGGTGCGCACCGCCAACCGCTGCGGAGAATTCCTGTATTTCGAGGACGGTCAGTTGGTGATGGGGCTTCACGACAAGAGCGAACCCCTGCTCATCAACAGGTATGCATCGGTAACTTACCAACAGAGCAGTGCCAGTCAGAAAGGTGTCGGGCTTTATGCACGCGACAGCATGAAGGAAAGCGGGCAGACGGGCGAGGTGAACTATCAGCGCGTCGTGAAGAATGCAGCGGGATTCCCGAAGGATCTCTTTCCTGAAGAGGCCAGCTATCACTCGGAACTCTCGTCAGACGAGTATTTCTTCCCATTATATGCCGACAAGTTCACCTCGCTGTCGCGTGAGATGGGCTACGAGGGCAACGACTCGGAGGTAGCCACCTCACAGATATTCCCAGTGCTGGCCACGGCCATGTCGTCGACAGACGGCGTGGAGGACTTCAGTACTGCCATTGCAGCTGATAAAACCGCCAAGCAGACAGAAGGCGCCGCCAAAGTGGCCAGTGCCAATAAGAGCGGCAACGAGAAATACATCAGCAAATACGCCAAGACGGAGAATGGCAACGGACAGCAGTCTGTGATCTTCGGCACCCTCGACGCCAACGGCTGGACCACCCTACGCTACTATCAGGATATACACCGCTACGAGGAACAGCTGCAGCGCGGGATTATCTGCATCGACATGGGTAACCATATCGAAGCGGTAAAGCTGGGACAGAAGATCAGGATCTCTGAGAACGGCGATCCATACATCGTGATCCAGATCCAGATGACGGGCGAAGAGAATTGGAGTAATGATTATGACAGATATGAGCGGGATGGCGGCATCGCCCATCAGAAAGGCGGACTGTCGCAGAAGATCTTCGCCATTCCCCTGGCTGAGATACAGGTGGGAGAATCCTCCGTTAAAGTGCCTTTCCCGCCGGTGCAACCCGTTCCTGTCGTCAGAAGCGCAGAGCCGCAGACGGCCTTTGTCACCGACAACGACGATCCCAAGTATCAGGGACGTGTACGCATCGTTTATCCTTGGCAATCAGAATTCAAGGAGCAACAGGAACTGGCTGTTGCTGAGGATGAGCTAGCCACGGCACTGAAGCTACTTGCGGCCCGGAAGAAGCAGTTGACGAAAGAAGAGAAAAGCCTTGAGCAGCTTACCAAGGAACTGGCGACCCTGAAGAAGGGCAAGGACTCGGCTATCAAGGAAAAAGAGACCGTCGTACAGGCAGTGAGAAAACAGATCGGTGATCTGCAGAAATCTGAGAAGCTGAAGGATGAAGACCTTGTCAAGCTGCAACAATACGCCAAGGCCGTACTGGCAGCCCAGACATCGGGTATGACACCCGAACTACAGAAGGCGCTGGCCCAGCTCAACGAAACCGAGATGACGGTGCTACAACTGATGGCGGCCATGGAACAATATCAAGCCCTCATCACACAGCTCCAGGCTATGAGCGATGACGACTACGCCAAGTATGTCGAAGCGGCAGAGAAAGCTGTAGCCGATCAGAATACGGTCGTGGAAGGCACCAAGAAGGAGGTTGAGAAACAGGGAAACCTGGTAGAGGGCAAGAAACAAGAGGTCGCAAACAAGGCAGCCATCTATAAGAAGAAGATTGTCGAGATCTCGTCGCCTTGGATCCGCGTGGCCACACCGATGGCGACCGATGGAGGCGGTACCTTCTTCAAACCGATGGTGGGCGATGAGGTACTGGTCAACTATGAAGGCGGTAACATCGAGCGTCCTTACGTCGTGGGCAGCCTCTTCTCGAAGAACACGCTGGCACCCGATGAGGTTATCAACCGCACGACAGGGCCCAACCTTCATAAGGAAGCCTCGATAGCCATCGTCTCTCCCAACGGCCACGGCATCACCTTCAAGGATCCCACCAATGCAGAAGAGTTCGTAGCCAGTGTATATCCCGCCTTTGGCCCCATCAAGGACGTGGTGAATCTGCCCCTGCCCAACTCGAAGGACCTTATGGGTGGTATCCGCATTGGCGACCGCTTTGGACTATACTCTATTGACATGTCGGCAGATAAGCGTAGTGTGAGCATCAGTTCTTCATTGGGACATGTAAAACTTGATGCTTATACCGGTATCACCATCACGGCTCCCAATGGCGATGTGAAAATCGAGGGTAAGAACGTGAGCATCAGTGCAGGCAACAACCTGTCGCTGACATCAGGCACGAACATTAAGAAGAAGACCGACTGCGCCACTACCACGAAGGGCAAGCTGGAATCGAAGGTGGAGAATACCGTTGACAAGGGGAGTGCCAACGTTGCCGAAAAGGTGGCCCCGCCACTCGACTTGGTCTTGTTCCGTACCGTCCTCGAGACCTTCCTCAAGCCTATCGAGGGTACGATGGGCATCAAGTCGAAGCGATATCTAAAGCTGGAGGCAGGTCCAGGCAATACCATCATCAGCAAAGACCGATACAAGGACTGGGATCTCACGAAGAAGCAGAAGCTGGCTAAGTCGCAGGATTTCTTCAAGATGATGATTTCACGGGTGTCGCTGATCGATGTCCGCCTCAACGACTTCATGGTGCGCCACCGTGCCTTATGGATGGATGCCTACAACAAGAAGGAAGCCTACCAGAAAGCCGCAGCTCAGCTGTTTACCGACGAGACTGTAGACGACCTCATTATCAAGGCCTACGACCTCGACCCCGAGAAGCCGTGGGAAGGCAACGAGTTTAAGGTCGATGCCCTGAAGGATGCCAAGTTGAAGAAGATAAGGGTAGAAAAGGGCACCATCATCAAACTCAGGAGCGACGATGACCGTAAGTCGGAAGTTCTCGCGCCTGCCAATGCCCTGGGAGCAGCCGTCCACGCCCTGCGCTCACATATTGAGAGTTTCGTTACGCTCTTCGACGATATGGACGACGTAGGCTCGACCTACATCGACAAGTCGCTGAAAGAGGCTTTCAACAGCCTTCGATACAGCGTGATGACCCAGGCAAAAGCCGACTACGGCACCGACCTGAAGGGATTCCTGAAAGCAGCTATCCCCGACGACACCTTTGCCAAGACCAAGATGGTCTTCAAGCGTAAGTTGGCTGCTGCGTTCGTCGCGAAGGTGGCAGGTCATCCCGACCATCAGAAAGACCAGCACCTCAAAGTGAACTATAAGCCAGAGGAGGTTACCGACGAGAAGGTTACCGACAATTTCGTATGGAGCAACTTCGTCAGTGTGATAGGTTCGCCAATAGCAAGTCCGCTGCTGAAGAGTCTGGCCGATCATATCAAGGAGAATGCCAGCAAGTCGCTCGGTCTGGACGAGTGGAAGAAGATCGTCGGCGATCGTGAGGTGTGGGATGACCGCAAGGGCGGACAGATTCTCTTCTCCGACGACGAGAACTCTACTGTGAACTTCGACCGTGGAGCCCTGCATGTGGAGCGTGGCGCCAACAGCTATAATCTGGACAGGCTGAAACAGCTCTTAGCTGGTCTGAGGGAATAACAAGTAAAAAGCAAAAAGACATATGGATTCTATATTTAAGGAATGGCAGAAGAAGTTGTCGGATTTTGAGAGCAGTGTCAAGAAAGACCTGAAAGAGATCCGCAAGTGCAAGGCAGAGATCCAGCAGATGAAAGAAGACACGGAGTTTGAGAAGCGCCGTGGACGTTATATCCGCGATGACGAACGTATCATCCTGTCGGCACCAGAGATCATCATCGGCAATGTGGATGACAGCGGTGTGCATTTCGATAGTGCAGGCTCTACTGTCATCCTGCGCAGTTCGAAGGTGGGACTGCAGGGCCTCGGCGATGGCGGACAAGTAGAGATGCGCTCTCCGAGCATCCGTCAGATAGCTGAAGATCCCGGCTACGACGGACAGGAGCATGTCGTCCTTACGCGTTCCGAGGTGGTCAGTCAGGCACGCCATCTTGTTCTCCACAGTCAGGCTGCTGATGGGGTGTTTTCTGAAGAGCCTGTCTATCCTGAGGGCACAGGTGTACGCATCCATGCCGACGAGAAAATCGAGATCGATGCCTCCGTATCGGTAGAGCGCCACAAGGAGAAGCTCACCAAGCTCTACGAGCAACTGAAGAAACGTCAGGCTGAGCTAGAAGAGCAATCAGCCCGTCATAAAACTTCCCTAGGACTGATGGTGACGATGATGGAGAAGCTGCTCGACGACAAGAAGAAGATGGGCGAGAAGGATAATGCTGTTCGGGCCTGCTATGAAGACATCGAGCAGCTCAACGGCCAGATCGAGCAACTCTCGCTGTCGCTCTCTGAGGAGGTTTGCAGCTATGCCGACGTGCTGTCGATCCTGTCGGAGACCAGCCGCCAGCTCAAGTGCGTGGACACTCAGAAAGCCCAAATCCCCAACGAGGACACCTTTAAGAAGTCATCATCAGGCGCATCGATAGCAGTCACTGGCGAGTACATCAATATCGAGACGAGAGACGGCGATAAGCACCTGCGAGAAAACCCGGATTCAGCCATCAACCTCGTAAGTCGCACCGTAGAACTGTTGTCAACTCAAGACAACGGTCAGCTGTTTGATGACGGTCAAGTCACACTCTCGGCCAAGAGTGTCGTGGTTGATACAACGACTACCAAGGATCCGAAATTCGACGACAACAGCGGTGATCTGGTATCGGCCCAGTGCCCTGTTGACGGCCAGTTCTCCGTCAGTGCGAAGACCGTTACCCTTACTGCCGTCAATCAGGAGATCAAAGACGGCATATACAAGGACAAGGATGTGGCAGCCGACAGCAAGATCACGCTTTGGGCACAGAATATCGATGTCAACACGTCCAAGCTCCAGAATGTGGATACCGACAAGGAAGGCAAGGTAACCAAGGCCGAGTACCCCGCCGACGGCGAAGTCGTCATCAACTCAAAGACCATCACAGTAGGAGCCGTCGATAGCGAGTTCGATGCCAATGAGCCCCACCAACGTAAGGAGAAGGCCCTTACTGAGGGAAGCCGCTTACAGCTGCGCTCCGAGCGTATGGCCATGAACGCATCTACCACCGACAGAAAGGCTACGGGTGCCATTGTCATCAATGCCAAGGAGGTAGGACTGAAGGCTATTGACACTGTTGACCACAAACAGTCGCTCTCTGAAGGCGGCAAGATCAAGACCGTCGCCGAGCAAATCTCTGTCGGCGAGCCGAAAGAAGAGAGTCTCAGGTCGCAAAGGGTGCAAGCCTGGGCAGAGAAGATCACGTTTTTTGGCAGCAAGGTGCTTCAGGCCATCCAAGGCGACAAGAAGAGCAGCGATAATGCCTTCCTGCTGCTCAAGGATCAAGAGGCGAAGCTCAGAGGCAAGAAGGCCGAACTACACGGACAGACAGAAGTCGTAGGCGATACTACGCTTCACAAGACTACTCTTGGCGACATCGAGGTTAAGGGTGAACTCAAGTCCAACTACCTCAGCGGAGGTGTCACTGCTGGTCCGTCGCCCAAGAGCACGCTTACCCCAGATACCGATGAACTAAAAGATTAGAGACTATATGAATAACTATGTCATAACAGAAATCGACAGCGCTCAGAAGAAGATGAGCGCCTACGTTACTCTGCTTAACTACCGCTACATGAATCTCTGCGTGAAGGCCGAGGTGGGAGCATTGATGCCCGTCACGGTCTATATCGGCGACGATGCCTACAATATCGAGGATGTGGCCACCGTCAACAGTCCCGACGAATACCAGTTCGGTGTCTATCCGAAAAACGAGAATAATCTGCAGGACATCATCCAGGGCATCTATGAGGCCCACCCCGAGTTTAAGATGGAAACAGCAACTATCGATGGCAGTGGCGAGGCAGACAAGCGCTATCTCCTTTACACGATGCCCGATGTTGATAAGAATAGGCACGATTTTCTGAAGAACGCCATCAAGGTGCTTCACGAGGAGTGTTGTGGCCGCATCGAAGCCATCCATCTGGAATTTAAGGAGCGACTAGTGGAGAACATGGTGAAAATCTCACAGGCCGAAACCGATGAAGCTGTTGATGCCCTCGATGCCCTCCGCAAGAAAAGTCTGGCGATGGCCGATGACCAGCTTGAAAAGAAACAGCAGGAGATCGATGAGGCCTTGGAACGCTATCAGGAAGAACAAGTCCGCAGAGCGGAGGAAAGCCCTGAATTCGATTATACTAAAGGCTTCAGAATGACCGATTCAGAGTGGTAGATTGGATGAAGTCCGTTTTCTGATTACAGAAGGCGGCGGGAGAAATAGCGGACGGGATACCAGACGGCCAGGAAGCCTACGACGAGGACGGTGACGAAGACAAGGACGATATCCTCGGGGTGGACGCTGACGGGGTAGGCATTGATGACGAAGGAACCGCTGCTGGGGCCGAGGGTTACGAGACCGAAGCGCTGCTGAAGCCAGCAGAGCAAGAGGCCTAGCAGGATGCCGATGACGGCTCCAATGGCGGAGATGAGTCGGCCTTCGAAGAGGAAGATGCGGGTAATCTGACGGTCGCTGGCTCCGAGATTGCGGAGGGTGGCGACATCGTTCTTCTTGTCGATGATGAGCATAGACAGGGAGCCGATGATGTTGAAGCAGGCCACCATGAGGATGAAGGTGAGGAAGATATAGGCGATAAACTTCTCGATCTTCATTATCTTAAAGGTATCATCCTGCTGTTCGAAGCGATCCTTGACCACGAAACGGTCGCCGCAGAGGGCCTTGATCTCTGCCTTGGTGCGCTCGAAGTTGCTGCCGGGCTTCAACCGCAGCTCGAGCGAGGTGAGCATGCCCTGCTGGTCGAAGAGCCTGCGGGCGAAGGCGATGCTGGTGATGATGTAGTTCTTATCGTACTTGGCCTGCTTGACATTGAAGAGCACGCCGGGAGAGTAGAGATCGTCGGTCTCGAAGGCATCGGTGGGATTGGTCATGTCGAACTGTCCTTCGCGGCGCGGGGCATAGATATGCATCGGTCGCTCGTAGGTATAGCCGGTGGCGAGCTGTTCGGCTAATCGGATGCCGGGGATGCCGTAGTCCATATCGGCGGCATGGAGGCAGAAGCTACCGTCGCCGATGAGTATCTCGTTGATGTGGGTGAGTTGGTCGAAATTGTCGTCGACACCCTTGATCATGACCATGCTCTGGCGGGAGTTGTAGATGGCCAGTGCCTGATCTTCGACGCACTCGGTGGCCACATCGATCTGGGGCAGCTGGCGGATCTGCGTGAGCACGGGATCGTCGGCAGCTACCGACTTGCCTTCGGCGGGGGTAATCTTCAGCTGTGGATCGAAAGAGGTGAAGAAGGAGGCGACGAGGTCGTGGAAGCCGTTGAAGACGCTGAGGGTGACGACGAGGGCCATCGTGGCGATGGCGACACCTACTACGGAGATGCCGCTGATCACATTGATGGCGTGAGTCGACTTTTTGGAGAAGAGGTAGCGCCGCGCAATGAAAAACGGGAAGTTGACAGCGTCGAACATGTGGCTCATTTCTTCAGCAGTTCGTCGATACGCTCGATGTAATCGAGGCTGTCGTCGATGAAGAACCGCAGCTCGGGGATGATGCGAAGCTGATTGCGCACGCGCGTACCTAATTCATATCTTATGGCCTTGTTGCTGGCATTGATGTTTGCCAGTATCTCCTCGCCCTTCTCGCTGGGGAAGATGCTGAGGTAGGCGGTACAGATACTGAGGTCGGGGGATATTTTTACGCGGGTGACGCTGACCATCGTGCCGTGGGTGGCGCGGGTCTGCTGCTGGAATATCAGCGAGAGCTCTTTCTGGAGCAGTCGGGCAATCTTGTTTTGTCTTGTCTCTTGCATATTCTATTGTTTACTTTTTTACCTTTTTACATTTTTACCTTTCTAATCAGTGTGAGGCCGTCGCGAAGCGGGAGGATGACCTGCTCTACCCTATCGTCGGCGGCGATGTAATCGTTGAAGTCGGTGATGCCCTGAGTCTGACGATCGTGGTCGTAGGCATGATCGACGACATGGCCATCCCAGAGGGTGTTGTCGGCGAGGATGAAGCCTCCCGGGCGGAGGATGGAGAGCACCATCTCGTAGCAGTCGCGGTAGGTGCGCTTGTCGCCGTCGATGAAGGCCAGATCGAAGGTGATGCCCAGACGCGGGGCCTCGATGAGGGCGTCGCCGATGATGAAGGTGATCTTCGAGGCTACGGACGAGCCTTCGATCCAGGGGCGGGTAAAGTCCTCCATCTCGTCGTTGATCTCGAAGGTGTAGAGGTGGCCGTCGCCAGGGAGCCCCTCTGCCATAGAGATGGCGCTGTAGCCGCTGAAGGTCCCCACCTCGAGGACGCGCTGCGGACGGATCATCTCGACGAGCATCTTCAGCAGGCGCCCCTGCAGATGTCCGCTGGCCATACGACCGTGGATGGTGTGTACGTTGGTGGCGCGCCAGAGCCTGTAGAGATAGTCGGGCTCGGGGTCGGTATGCCTGAGGATATAGTCTTCTAACGGACTGTTCACTGGCAATGGCGGATTAATCCTTCGACGGCGAGACGGTAGCTGTCGAGACCGAAGCCGCAGATGACGCCGAGGCAGGCAGCGGAGATCATCGACTTGTGGCGGAACTCCTCGCGCTTGTGCACATTAGAGATGTGGACCTCGACGACAGGGCAGCGCAGCGAGCGGATACAGTCCTGCAGGGCAATGCTGGTATGGGTGTAGGCACCGGCATTAAGCACGATGCCGTCGTAGTCGCCCAGGAATCCCGTGGCCTGCATCTTGTCGATGAGTTCGCCCTCGACATTGCTCTGGAAGTAGTCGATCTGGACATCGGGATAGGTCTCACGCAGCGTCGGCAGGTAGCTGTCGAACGACTCGGAGCCGTAGATGCCGGGCTCGCGCTGCCCCAGTAGGTTGAGGTTGGGACCATTGATAATCTGAATCTTCATACACCTATTTATATTATATACGGCTGCAAAATTACGATAAATTTTCGATATTTCAAAAAATTGGTGTAATTTTGCAGCGTGGGGAATGAAAAAGATATCGTAAGAAGTTACGTGCGCTACCTGAAACTGCAGCGCAATATGTCGGGCAATACACTCGACGCCTATCAGCGTGACCTGAGGAAACTGCTCGACTACCTGAAGAGGGAGAAGAAAGAAATCAGGGACGTGGCCCTGGAGGACCTGGAGCACTTCTCGGCAGGACTCCACGATATCGGCATCCATCCCCGTTCGCAATGCCGGATACTGAGTGGCGTACGCTCGTTCTTCCGATTCCTGCAGCTCGACGGCTATCGCGACGACGACCCTACGGAGCTGCTGGAGTCGCCCCAGATCGGTGAGCACCTGCCTGAGGTGCTGACGCCTGAGGAGGTGGACCGTCTGGAAGCGAGCATCGACCTCTCGAAATGGGAGGGCCACCGTAACCGGGCCATCATCGAGGTGCTCTTCTCATGTGGGCTGCGCGTTAGCGAACTGGTAAACCTGAAGCTGTCGAACCTGTATATCGACGACGAGTTTGTCAGGGTACAGGGCAAGGGCAGCAAGGAACGGCTGGTACCCATCTCGCAGAAAGCCATCCAGGAACTGCGGTTCTGGTTTGACGACCGCAACCACATGACCATCAAGCCCGGCGAGGAGGACTACGTGTTTCTGAACCGTCGCGGCAAGCATCTGACGCGCGTGATGATCCTCATCATGATCAAGCGGCAAGCGGAGGCAGCAGGCATCGAGAAGACCATCTCGCCCCACACGCTTCGCCACTCGTTTGCCACAGCACTGTTGGAGGGTGGCGCCGACTTGCGATTTATCCAGGTGCTGCTGGGGCATGAGAGTATCGGTACGACGGAGATCTACACGCATATCGACACTTCGACACTCAAACGCGAAATTTTGGAGCATCATCCCAGGAACATGAAAAGGTAAAAAAGTAAAAGAGTAAAAAGGTAAGAGGGTAAAAATTTGGTTTATTGCTTAGATATTATTAATTTTGCACCCAAAAACTAAAGATATGTCATATTTATTTTCATCAGAATCAGTATCAGAAGGTCATCCCGACAAAGTGGCTGACCAGATTTCAGACGCCATCCTTGACCAGTTCCTGGCCTACGACGATAAGGCCCGTTGCGCAATCGAATCGTTTGTAACCACCGGTCAGGTGGTGATTATGGGCGAGGTACGCAGTGATGTATACATCGACTTGGAGACCATTGCCCGCAACACCATTAACCGTATTGGCTACACAAAGAGTGAGTATAAGTTCGACGGCGACTCGTGCGGCGTTATGACGGCTATCCACGAGCAGAGCGGCGACATCAACCGCGGCGTGGACCG
>RHMF01000866.1_pt1 | contig 13537 bp, 11 predicted proteins | sample 5365151 | NCBI WGS metagenome assembly RHMF01 (sample SAMN10266501, study PRJNA497801) | feces metagenome | isolation source: feces | host: Bos taurus | place: China: Prairie of Fairy Mountain | collected 2017-08-14 | reverse complement strand
CGAATCAGTACCTTCGAGATTGGAATGGAAGGCCATCAGATGTATGTTGCCGGCATATTTCTTAAGCGTAGGAGACTGAAATGCGGTTTCCATGGATGTATATCCGGCAGGACAGTTGATGCACCAGGCTCCAGTGAACTCAAATACAGCCACATGCCTGTCAAATCTGGTATTTACGACCGGGCCTGATTCGTCTGATGAATCCGTAACATTTACCTCGACAGTATTGGATGACTTTCCCGAATATGAGGCATAGAATGAATAAGAGCCTGCCCTGGACGGAGCAAACACAGCTGAGCCAAGAGACTGACTTGTTGATGCATCATATATCTCAGAAGATGAAGTCACATCCTCGCCATTATATTTTACCGTAAAGACAACCTCTTTAGTATCGGCAAGGTCAATATCTGACCGGTCAACAGAAAGCATCGGCAGAGAACTGTCATCAACATTTCCTGCACAGGACAATGCCACAACACTTATGGCAGAAAGACATATTGTTCTAAGACTCTTCATGGCTATTCCGCATAAATATATGAAACATTTGTCCCCACCTTGCATTCGTTTGTATTATCAGCGACAAAAGTATATCCGCCATCCTCAGTATAAAGAGATGAAGCTACAACGCGCAGGTTTTCAAGATTCCATGCAGAGTTCAATGTGACCTTTCTTGTCGTAGAGGATTCAACGCCGACAGTCATAGGGAGATTATCATTCACAGCATCGCCCGGAACACTTGAGACAAGAACGGAACGGACAACGTTATTCTGTACATATTCACCGTTTGTTCCCATCTGTGAATAGCCACCTATACCGTCTTCAACCAAAAGAATCAGCACTCTGTATACTCTGGAGAGATTGGATGTTATACCGACTGTAACTGACAATTCGGAAGTATTCTTGTCCAGCACAGTATTTATCGCCACACCGCTTTGTGGAGTAAATGAAGCGATCTCACTCTCATAACTTTCGTCAAATACTGGTCCGATCAGTTCCGTTCCCTTACGCATATTCCAGAAAAGGCGAGGAAGCCCAGTACCTCTTGCAAGCACCGAACTGAAATCCTGTTCTTTCGGACATGTCATAGGGTCGAGTCCAATATCATTGGTATGGAAGGCAGCAGCAATTATAAGTCCCGGATATTTATTCTGAAGCAGCTTAAGTCCAGTGGCTGCAGAAGGACAGCTTGAGCAGTGGACAGAAGTGAAATATGTCGCCAGAGTTCTTCGTGCATATGCTTTCTCCTCACCGGTAAAATATGGTTTTGCTATAATTCTCACTTCATTGTCAGAAACATGCATACCGGAATAGAAATATCTGGCTTTGAACGTATATTCACCAGGTGTTGCAGTTGAGAAACTATGAGCACCGTAACTCATTGACTTCTCCTGACCATCATAGACCATGACAAGCTGGAGTGTCTTCTCACTGCTTACATCCTTGCTTCCATACATCACCCTGAATGTAACGGTCTCCGCACCGTCTGCCATGATTTCAGTCTTGTCCGCAAACACGCGGAGAACGCCCTCTGGGACTGAGTCTGAATCATCTATGACCCCGGAGCAGGACACGAATACCGCAAGCAGCGGAAGAAGCGAGTATCTAAGAAACTGTCTCATATCAGTCATTAAGAACAAAATCAACAGTCTCTCCAAACGCACCGTCCACTATATTGTCAATGCGTGCATAGTTTCCATCCTTGACAAGGGCAAAAGCCACAACTGTATATTCAGACGGTTTCGTACTTCCCAGAACATTTGATGCAAAAGTGTAAGAGAATGTCTTTGACGCATCCTTTGCCACTGCTGTGATCTTATCGCTGAAGTACATATAATAATTTGCCGTAGCAGCAGACACAACGTGGTTGTATGTCTTGTCAGCTTCTGTTCCGTCCGCAACATAGATTCCATCACGCAGAAGAGCGAATGCCACATCGTACTCTCCGCCTGTCGAAGAATTCAACTCTGCATTTACAGTTATCGCTCCGTTGCTTACAGAAGATGAGAGCTTGATGCCGCAGGTGGCAGGCCAGTCGGCACGCACTTCCCATATTGCATCAGTCAACGCTATATAAGATCTTTCTACAACAGCCTTTGTATTATCAAGGATCACAGTAGGAAAACCCATAGTCTTACCGGTACGGCCAGACATCACACTCAACAGCATGTTTGCACAATCAGCCGGGGCATTAGGGAAGGTAATCGCAAGCGGATCTGACGCTCCTGAACCGTGTCCATGCCAGCAGAGCTGTACGGAATGCGCCAAAGCCTCTTCCGGCAGCTTAGCCAACTGAGTAGTCATCATAGGACAATAAGCGCACCATGTACCTGTACACTTGAACAATGCTACATTCTTATGAAATTTCTCATACTTGAGTCTGTTTACCGACTTGAGGCTTACGGTATTGACTGTCTTCTTGCCGCCATATGTAGCATAGAATGTATACGAGTCATTTGATATCGCCCTGAAACGGTTGGTCATCCTGTCCACACGGTCACCTTCCTCAGAGAGTATCTTGACAGACTGCATTGCATTCATATCTGTAGTTATCTCGCGACCTGCAGCATCCTTGATCGAGAATGTCACCCAATCTGCACCGCTGGCTTCAATCTGTGTCTTGTCGGCAGAAATAGTGAACGGCTCCTGATATTCTCCGGAGATCACCTCTCCTCCGACACCATGACATGCTGCGACTGCAGCAAGTGACAGCATATAATAAAATAATCTTTTCATCTTTTAGAATGATGTTGTGACTGTAAAGTTTGCTCCTGTATATTGAGGAATTGAACGGCAGACTCCTCCAGAGCATATATAACCTGCCTTATAACGTCCATATCCCAATGCGACACGGGTCCTGCCCTTTGCGAAGCTCACACCGGCATTGTAGTAATGCTTCTTTGAGGAACCATGGTTATACATATCACTACCCCAGATGCTCCAGTGAGGAGCGAAATTAACTTCAAGAAGTGCCGCCATCCAGTCCTTCTGGTCCTCGAAAGTAGTCAGATACTGCAGTTCGAGACGTGTAGAGAACTTAGGTGTCCACTTGTAAAGAAGGTCGGCAACAAAAATATTTGACAGCCAGGTCGTCTTATTCGCTCCATAGTTAGGATTATATTCCTGATATGAGTACAGGAGAACCATCTTGAATGCCTTGGTCCACTGCTTTTCCAGGTCAAAGCTGAAATCTCGGAACAGCATGTTGCCTGCCTTGGCCGTACCCTCTTCACACAATGTGTAATATGTCGAGAAGTTTGCATGAACCTTCATGCCTCGCTTGCCTCCGATTGCGGTACCGCGACGGAAATTATAGAATGCATCAATCTGTCCTCCGATCTCACCGCTGCTGTAAGTATGGCACAACTCATCACCTACAAGAGGGTTGTAAGGATGGAGTGTAGTCAGCATATAGGTATACTGGGTACTCATAGCAGGGACATATGATATCAGGTTGGCAGTCGACCCAGACTCGCTCAGGATATTCTGTGCCATCCACTCCAGACGGCGACCTGTCAGGGTCACTCCCAGTCCTCTTCCGTTATATCCCATCTCGACAAGCTGGGCATTTCCTCTCTTAGGAGCAAGAGAGACCAGTTTACGTCCTGCATCTACATATTCACCCTTCAGGAAGAATCCGTCGATATCAAAATTCAGACGTCCTGACCAGCCATATGTGTTGGGATTTCCGCCTGCTTCCTCCGCAGTGATGCTCAACTTGGAATATTTGTTGAGGAACGAGCCTTCAAGCGACAGAACGATATCATCCCATCCGATTATGTTGGCAAGGGAGACACTGAGATCAGCACCTCGTACCTGAGTGGCAGTAAAGTCCATTCCCAGACGCGGCATGCCCCATAAAGCCTTGAAAGCCACTTTATCCTCATAGTTATATGTAAAACGCGCTCCCATGATGGCATTGTTCAGGCCAAGCACCCTATCTTCCCAGCTGCGGAAAAGAAGACCGCTTCCGAACTGGTCATAGAAAGTACCTGCGGTAATCTGGAAATCCTCATCTGTCCAGTTTACATAAAGATTGCTCAGGGCATATTTGGACAACTCGGCAGGATATCCGATCAATGCTGGAGCATATGCTTCAAGCTGAAGACCGGCAGAAAAACGGTTATTATAATAATCCACCTTGAGATAGTTGTTCGATCCGAATTTATCTCCTATAGGAGAGAATGAATTCGCTTTGTCCTTTACATAGAAATGATCATTCGTCTCGAAACTACCGGTCAGATATCCCTTGTTTTGAGCATACAGCGAAGCAGCTGACAGAGCCAGCAGGCTGATAATCAAGAATCTTTTCATCGCAATAAGGTCAGTTTAGCTGTTTTGACTATTTCGCACACTTCTTGACAGCCTCGAAGAGTTCGAGTTCATTGCCAGGGACATATGAGGTGTGTGAATAAACCACCTTTCCTTTTCCGTCGATGACGAATACATGAGGAACGACAGATACATTCATAGCCCTCATGAAATCCTGATTCTTATCAAAAAGGAGCACATAATCCTCTCCCCATCCACGTCCCTGAGAGAAAGACTTTGCCTTAGCCATAAGACGGCTGTCATCTGTAGACACCGCTACCACTCTGAAATCAGCCTCCTCCTTCCAGTCAGGAAGGATATCATAGATGGCGTCGAGTTCGCGGATACATGGCTTGCATGATGTAGACCAGAAAGAGACTATCATAGGGGTTCCCTCTTCGAGAAGAGACTTCGTATTCACTGCTTCTCCCTTAGCGTTTTCTACAGTAACAGAAGGGACCTGGGCTGCAGCGATGGCAGACACAAAAAGTGCAAGACTTAAAACTAATGTTCTCATTTTCAAGCTATTCTGATTAATTTACATAAACAATACCCAAGGGTATAAATTTTGGCAAAATTACGCAATAAATTCCTTAAAACCAACACTATTCATATCAAAACGTAAGCAGTTTCAGTCAATTACCGCAACGTCCTGTACAAAGCAACCGTATTGACCGCCTCCGCAACATCATGTACCCTCAAGATGTCGGCACCCCTCTCCAAGGCATAAAGATGCAGAACCTGAGTCGCAGGAAGACAATCTTCGGGAGACAGACCCAACAATCTATAAATCATACTTTTACGCGAAACTCCGACCAATATTCCTGATACATTTCCGACTGTATCGGCAAGTTTGCGGAGCTGAGTCAATCCGCCGAGGAGATCATAGTTCTGCGTTATAGTCTTGGAGAAGCCGAAACCGGGGTCCAGAATCCATGATTTCAGATTATACATCTCAGCCTTTACGGCAAATTCCTTAAAGAAACAGAGCACATCAGAAAGAATATCATTACAATCTGTAAGTTCATACATATTCTCATGTACTCCATGCCTGTGCATAGCAACATACGGAAGGCCCAGAGAGCCCACTATAGAAAGCATTTCAGAGTCTTCCTCCCCTGCCGAAATATCGTTGACGATGAACTCACCTATCAGATTGTAAGCATTCCGGACAACAGAGGACCAGTATGTATCAATGGATATCCTAACACCCGGGAGAGTCTTTTTAACAGCCTCCAGCACCGGCTTCAGCCTGTTCCATTCCTCCTCAGCACCGACCGGAGCCGAACCCGGTCTTGTGGAGCATGCCCCGATATCTATGATCGTTGCGCCTTCCTCAACCATACGCCGGATCCTCTCAAGAGCAGAGTCCACATCAGCACATCTGCTGCCGGCAAAATAGGAATCATCTGTAAGATTGACGATTCCCATGATATCTATATGTCTGTTTTTATCAATCATGTTGCAAAAATAATTATCTTTGTAGGATACACAAAAGAAAAAAGCAATGCTAGTAGTCCTTGAGGGCCTGGACGGAGCCGGAAAATCCACACAGGTCAAAAAACTGAGAACATACCTTGAGAGCCTTTTCGGCAACCTCGAATACATCCATTTCCCACGCTATGACGCTCCCGTATACGGAGACCTCATCAGCCGTTTCCTCAGAGGGGATTTCGGAAGCAACGAGACCGTTCATCCGCAGCTTGTGGCCCTGCTTTTCGCAGAAGACCGTCACGGAGCCGCACCTCAGATAAAGAACACCCTCGACAATGGCGGGAATGTGCTTCTCGACAGATACGTATACTCAAATATCGCATACCAGTGCGCCAAACTCAGCGATCCAGAAGAGGCTGAAAGACTACGCGACTGGATATTCAACACAGAATACGGAGACTTCAGTCTTCCAGTTCCAGAACTGAACATATTCCTTGACGTACCTATCGGGTTTGTAGAATCAAAGCTCAAGAGCCAGAGAGGAGGAGAGGACCGCGAGTACCTGGAAGGAGGTCAGGATATTCACGAAGCCGACATAGAATTCCAGAAAAGGGTACGCGACATATACAGGAAGCAATGCGGGATCGACCCGAAGTTCATCCGCATCGACTGCTCCGACGAATACGGCGAGATGCTTCCTCCGGGAGCGATCTTTGCTAAGGTCAAGGACGTTGTCGACAATGCAATAAACGAAAAACGATGAGATACCTTCTTTTACGTCTGAAACGCTTCTGCGGCTTCATCACAGGATTTGTATTCTTCCTTTCAGGAATCGTAAAGCTGATGGATCCGGTCGGGGCCGGCCTTGTAATGAAGGAATATCTCGATTTCCTTCACATCGGATTCCTCGACTTTGCATCCAAACCTCTGGGAGTGCTTTTCGCCCTCGCTGAGACCATAGTCGGCACAGGCCTGATCACAGGAGTATGGAGGAAGATAATAGCCCCCGTAGCCATCGCTCTTCAGGGCTTCTTTACCATCCTGACCCTTCTTCTGGTCATATTCAACCCTGAGATGGACTGCGGCTGTTTCGGCGAAGCCATCCACCTTACCCACGGACAGACATTCGTCAAGAATCTCGTCCTGATGGCCCTGCTGCTTATATATTACATACCGTCAAGACATCTTGGAGAGACACGAAAGAAGAAATATGTCTCATTCGGCATAGTCACTCTGTCTGCTGTGGCATTCACCATCTATTCGTGGCTATATATACCTCTGATAGATTTCACCGATTTCAAGCCCGCAGCGGCACTTCAGGCCGGTAACGCCTTCCAGACTCCCGAGGAAGACATGTATGAGGCATATTTCATGTATGAAAAAGACGGCAAGCAGGAAAAATTTACCCTCGGACACCTTCCAGACAGCACATGGACATTCGTGACGTCAGAGACCGTACTCAAAAAAGAATACGAAGACGCTCTTGTCAACCTCTCATTCTACGATAATGACGGGGAATATCAGGACACTCTGGCCGCCGGAGGAAAAGTCATGGTCATATCGGTCTATGCTCCGAAGAAGATCAATGAAAGAGAGTGGAAAGGAATCGGAGATTTCATTGCAGACGCACAGGACACCGGTTTCAGACCCCTCATCCTCATAGCAGGAGCAGAGGAAGACATGCCTGAGCAGTATTCCGGCATGACATACCAGTCTGACTACAAGACTCTTATAACCCTCAACAGATCAAACGGAGGAGCCACATACTTCAGCAACGGATATCTTATACGCAAATGGGCTGAAAGAGCCTTGCCGGACAAGGAGATACTGACAGAGACGGCCGCCGGTGACGACACGGAGACACTGATAGGAGAAGACGCAAACCGGAGTCTGACATTTCAGGGATTTCTCCTATACGTATTCGCAGTGATGCTGCTGCTTTAGAATTGATAAAGGCTGCCTGAGTGAAACCCGGCAGCCTTTATATTTATGCTATGCTTCTTTTATTTGTTATATTCAAATGGAGTCTCTCCATTGACAGAAGCATTGACGGCATTGTTGACATAATACATCTCCTCACCATCAGCATTCTTGGTAATTGTGGTGACATAGACAGCCATTCTGAGGTTTGAGGCCACCCATTTATCCCACAGATGGTCTTTATCAGAAGTATTATGGTTATTCCATATTTCCTCAAGAGTCCATACGAAAAGATAATCCGCTGTCTTACCTTTCTCGATCTCACCCAAAGAATAGCCATAGTACTGATCGCCTGAAGCACCAGTACTGTACTTGCCGTCAATATATCTGATGCATGAGTTATGGGTATTTCTCCAGTCGCTTGCGACAGTCTGTGTCTGAGTTCCTTTAAGACCGTCTTCAAGAAGAAGAGCCACGACACGATATGCAGCATCCTGAGCTGCCTTTACAGTAACCTTTGCAACTATCTGATCATCAGCCATACTTGCATTTACTGCTATACCCGCAGCAACACCTTCCTTATCAGCCTTGAACTTATTTACATATGACATGAAGTCATTCTTAGATGTAGAAGCCTGATAATAGAAATAAGTATGACGATAATCAAGGACGACAGAAGGATGAGTTACTGCGAAGACTTTTTCTGGCCATTCCCACGATATCTGAGCCGGATCTTCTGCACTATATGGATACGTATGTGCCGCTGCCCATACGTAATCATCAGAATCCCTGTCCTCAATGACATCCTTAAGACGTCCCATGAATTCTGTGCAATAGCTACAGTCCGTACCAGTAAACTGAAGACAAAGCACTCTTGCCTTGAAGTCTGTACTTGCCGGGGCCGGATCGGACGGAGTTGCTGGAATAGGAACTGAAGTAGCTATAATCTCTATAGCATCCGATATCTCGACGCCATAGCTTGCCCAGATCTTATGCACGCCTGGCTTTTCTGTGCTGAACTTGAAATCATCGATATCAAGAAGGTTGTCTTTGTCATCATAGAAGCTGACATTATCCGTCACCTTCTCTCCGTTCAAAGTAACTTCGAGAGTAGCATAATCCTGACCGTTTGACTGGATCAGATTCTTATCGGCAACTATCTTAAGGCTGCTTTCACCTCCGATATATCCGTCATCACCTGAAACACCCTTGCATGAAGCTATCGCCAATGATACAACAGCAAGTATCAAAAATTTAAATAAATTCTTCATTATTCTATGTTATAAACTTTCTTTACATAATTCTCCATTGCCTGATCGAAGACCTCTTTGGTCAGGACATTCAATGGCTCAGCAGTCGAGTATTCCACAGGAGCCTTGAACTCTGTCATGGACTTGTAGATGCGAGCAGCTGGTACAGATACAGCCGAACCGTCAATACTTACTGCCGATACCTTGGCAGGAGAAGCTACAGCACTTGTACGGGCAAGATCACCGTCCCAGCCACGTGTGAGGGTAAGTTCAGACAGCAGAGGAGCTACAATCTCGAGACCTGTAGCACTATAAGCATTGACTCCTACAGCATTCATATAACAATTCTGAACCTTGGTTCCGTCAGTCAGGACGATAGGCTTGATCTTGATGGTATTTTCATCCACAATTTCAACAGGGAAACCAGGATACTCCTTTGTAGGCGTATAGAATGCCACATTGGTATCAGGGTCATATCCGCCCACATAGAAAGGATAGCCAGGCCATGCAGACATAGGAGGGAGCGTATTTATATCAAACGGAACGATCACGCTGCCATCCGGAAGGATCTCAAGGAACCACTTAGGGCCGAAATCATTGATGATCTGAGGGACGTCTACCGAACTGTAGTTTGTCGCTGTGAAAAGATCGTATGGGGACCTGAAGTCAAGACGGCCAGGATCATCATAGTAATCGAAATCAATGAAACCTGAAACAAGAAGTCTGTTCTGATTTTCAAGACGGTTCTCTGTAAACACATCAGTAAGAAGCTTGAGTTCTGCAAACATCACATCCACTTCCTCGCGTGTATACACCTTTGCTGTCTCATCTACCTTGCCCTCATCATCAACCTTCGGCTTTGTATAGAGATCATACACATCCTCAGTAAGAGAAGCAGGTACGGCAGGAGCCGAATCTGAGATCTCGATTCTTGATGACCAGTCCTGAACATACTGAGTAGGCTCTCCGTCGATATAGATCGTAGCCCTGCACTTTGCCGAAGCTGTCCAGACACCCTGAAGAGTAGTGAAGAGTTCTGATGTCACAGGAACTTTCGCATTTGCGTAAGGAGCCACATAATCGGCAAATGATGTACATGTCGCATCATTCGGATCCACATCATTGAAGTTGTACTCATCATTGAATCCGTATACCGCAAGACGTGAAGTCTCTCCGTCAAGAGTAGGGAAAGAGATAGTAAGACCCTCGTCTGTATTGATTCCATGGTGGAAGACCTTCAATGAGTCGGTATATCCGTTCAACTCGTTTTCGGTAAATGAATAATTACCTTTGAGGAGAGCCGGATAAGATGTTCCCTGATTTACAGCCAGCTGCCACTCTCTCTGATAGTTGCATGCATAATAAGCGCCCTCGAGATCCTTGTTAGGAGCCTTGATGTTGAAGGTTGCATAATATGGGTCACCTGTCTTGACAGCGGTAACGACAACCTGCGGCTTCGGCTTGGTCTTAGCCTTGGTCTTGAAGGATGTCTTTATGAATTTCTGGGTAGATCCCAATTCATCGCCCATTGCAGTAACGAGCACGAAATATTCTCTTTCTGAAGCCAACGGCTCAATGAAGTTACCGCCTGTTATGGCGTTGACCGTCACATTACCGTAATTTGCTGTCGACCGAAGCTCAAGGAAACCGAGATAAGAAGTAAGGAACCACTGGAGATAATCCTCATTTCCGTTCAGCAGTTTCAATATCTCATTGTATGTGGTCTGGTCGACAATGGCATACAGATACTGATATATGTTCTCGTCAGGTTTGAAATAGATCATTGCATCGATCGGAGATATCTCATCCTCAGGAATCCTGATCTCCATCTCTGCATCGAGCAGATCCGGTTCCTTGACTCTGAACTCATGCTTTCCGAAATATCCGTTGCCCCATCCGTTGAAGCAAGGAAGCACATAAGAAGGCTTCCATCCGGAAAGACCGATAGCACTCTCCGGATCATCTGTCCATGCAAACTCTCCAAGAAGGTATACAATAGGCTCACCTGGAGATATAGGATCGTGGAAATCAATCACTTCGCCAGTCGACTCATCCTTGATAGGATCACCATTCTCGTCAACCTCATAAATGTTATTGTTGTCATATACGAGGGTAGAATCGTTCTTGATGAACCTTGTATATACTCCTCCGTTTGTGACAAGCATGATCACATCGTCAGTACCGTAAAGCTGTCTTACCTTATTATATGTAGCAAGGCTTGAAGTTGAATAACGAAGTACGTGACCTGCCTTCTTTACAGATTCAGGAACGGTAACATGGATCTTATATCCATCAAGGTATCTGTCAACGACTGTAAAGGTCTCGCTGAAAGAATACTTCTTTGTATGGAACTCCATGGAAACGACTTCCGAATAATTCTGAGCATCCAGTTTTGCCGCAGCATAGATATAATACTTTGTATCCTGAACAATCCTTTCAGTTATCCTTACCACCTCACCAGGCTTTACCGTAATTGTCTTTCCTGTCTTGAAGATGACTGCAGGGTTGACAAGTTTTGTATCCTTGGAAATGATATACCCCATTTCAAGCGGGCCAGGCGCTGTAATGAACATATCGACATAATCAGGTCCGAGTTCCTTCACGGAAATACCGAAATCTCCATAGCCCTCTTCCTGACATCCGGTCGAAAATGCGCAGCAGAAACAAAGTGCCAGAATCGCCGGGAATTTCACAAAAAAGCTTTTCATTTACCTTTTAAAATTAATAAGGGTTATTTACATAAAATCGCGCAAAGTTAAGTTTTTTATTCAATAATCCAATCATAAGTTCTGCAAGGATTGAGGGTTATCCGTTTTTTACTATCTTTGCGACGAAAAAACATAAAAATAAAGAAATGGACAATCATTCACTTTTGGCAGTATCGCCGATTGACGGACGCTATTCCCGTCAGACAGAACCTCTTAGAGAGTATTTCAGCGAATATGCACTCATCAGATACCGTGTCCGTATCGAAATTGAGTATTTCATCGCACTCTGCCAGATTCCTCTACCTCAGCTTGCAGATTTCGACAGGTCAAGATTCGAAGCTCTCAGGGATATCTACAGGAACATGACACCGGAGGATGCCGCAAAGGTGAAAGAGATCGAGAAGGTGACAAACCACGACGTCAAGGCCGTGGAATACTTCATCAAGGACCGCTTTAAGGAGATGGACATCATGAAATGGGGAGAATTCGTCCATTTCGGTCTCACCTCCCAGGACATCAACAACACATCGGTACCTCTTTCATTCAAGGAGGCGCTTGAGGAAAGCTTCATGCCTCTTCTCAAGGAGGTTCTCGACACCATCAAGGGCATGGCTGCGGAATGGGCAGAAATCCCGATGCTCGCAAAGACCCATGGCCAGCCTGCATCCCCTACCCGCGTCGGCAAGGAGTTCAATGTATTTGCAGTACGTCTTGAGGAGCAGATCCGTCAGTTCGAGCAGCTGACATATCCGGCCAAGTTCGGAGGAGCGACAGGAAACATGAACGCCCACAAAGTAGCTTATCCTGGCATCGACTGGATAACATTCGGTAACGATTTCGTCGCATCTCTCGGCCTCAAGAGATCATTCCCGACGACTCAGATCGAGCACTACGACAACCTCGCTTCCCTTTTCGACTGCCTCAGGCGCATAAATACGATCCTTATCGATTTCGCCCGTGACATATGGACCTATATCTCGATGGAGTATTTCCGTCAGAAAGTGAAGGCCGGAGAAGTCGGTTCTTCTGCGATGCCGCACAAGGTAAATCCGATCGACTTCGAGAACGCGGAAGGCAACTTCGGAGTGGCAAACGCCCTTTTCACCCACCTCTCGATGAAACTTCCGATATCACGTCTCCAGCGTGACCTTACTGACTCGACTGTACTACGCAACATAGGAATGCCGCTTGCGCACTCAATGATATCACTCAATTCTCTCAAGAAGGGACTCGGAAAACTCATCCTCAACGAGGAGGCGATCCGTGCCGACCTTGAAAGGAACTGGGCAGTAGTGGCAGAGGCCATCCAGACCATCCTGCGCAGGGAGAACTACCCTAATCCTTACGAGACCCTGAAGGCTCTGACACGCACAGGAGCGGGTATCAACCACGATGTGATCGCTGATTTCATCGAGACTCTGGAAGTTCCGGAACCGGTAAAGGAGGAGCTCAGAGGCATCTCTCCATGGACATATACAGGATTTTAATCCTCAATGACATAGACATCTTCGCCAGGGACAGAAAAACCGAACTGCTCTCTGGCGAATTTTTCTAATGTATCCCTGTCATGCTTGAGCATGTTTACCTTACGGTCAAGCTCGGCATTCTTCTCGACATAGGTTTCAATGAGTCTTTCCTGACGACGGATCTCCACACCGGCCTTGATCCAATGTACGAACGTATTGCCGGGACCAACAATCCACAGAAAGACAAACAGAGATGTCGTCACCACGACAAACCACGCGAATTTGCGGTGCGGTCCATGAAATATGTCCTTGATCTTATCCAAAACTCAAAGATTTTATACGTTTGATTCAAAAAGTCATCACATCAGAGTAGATGTGTCGACAAATTTAGTTAAATTTGAAAGATTTTTAGATAATACTCGGAAATTTAATACAATTAAACTAATAAATC
>RHMF01004335.1_pt1 | contig 13546 bp, 6 predicted proteins | sample 5365151 | NCBI WGS metagenome assembly RHMF01 (sample SAMN10266501, study PRJNA497801) | feces metagenome | isolation source: feces | host: Bos taurus | place: China: Prairie of Fairy Mountain | collected 2017-08-14 | reverse complement strand
CATCTGCGGCAATATCACCGGATGGCAGGAGCCTGGAGCAGGCAACAAGGAGTTCTATGACAACTGGCGCGTCAATGAGACAGGCGTGGAGACAGGCATCTACAAGGCTTCATTCCACATAGACCGTCAGGATGGAGACTACATACAGTTCCGCTTCTACACCGAGCTGACAGGATGGGATACCGACAGCTCCATCGGTCTGAAGTCCAACACCAACTGCCAATGGGACAGCGATGGCAAGTATAGCGGCAAGATACTGACTGACGGACGATATGAAGGCAACTATAGGTTTGACGTAGCATCGGCCGGAACACTGGACATTACCGTAAACATGAATACCAACAAGGTAGAATTTAAGTTTACTCCCGACGCGTAATACATAATGCATAATTCAGAATGCATAATGCAGAATTATTTAATGCATAATGCAGAATGCATAATTCATAATTATTTAATGCACAAGAATATGAAGAAAACAAGTATAAGTCTAATGGCTCTGCTCGCCCTCTTTATGACGGCCTGCACGGAGGACTACACTGTAACGAATGAGCTTACAGTGAACCTCCCGGAGAGCACGTTGGAGGTGTCGGACGTCACAGTGACCCCTGCCGGCCCTACCAGCATCAATATCGTTGACTATCTGAACGAAGACGGCACCGACAAGGAGCAGCTGAACATCGGCCAGGTGAGCGTGGCAACAGGCAAGATGCCTTCAAACACCACGCTGCAGACTAAGGTGTACATGAGCACATCGTCAACATTCAGTGACGGAGCGGAGAACGTCTATGAGGTGGCGAACGCTGTAATGGACGCTAACAACAACATCTGGATCTCACCAGGAGCGCTCTCTAAGCTCTATGACACACAGACCATCTATCTGGCTACGAAGATCATGACGGCAACCAACAAGACCACCATCGCTACAGTAGGTGCTGACGGCGGCAAGTACTTCCCGCTCAACGCCATCAGCTACACACCGGACGCCGCGAAGTTTGAGTCTGCATACTACTACATCGGTGCACTGACAACGAGCAAGCAGTATCAGTTCAAGAACGCAAGCGGTCAGAGCTTCTATGATGATCCTGAGATCTCTGCTGTCATACCTGCCTTTAACGTTGACTGGCACTGGTTCCGCCTTGCCGGCGAGTCATCCTTCAATGCCGACGGCTCTATCAACTGGGATTGGGAGAACGCCAACAAGACCAGCATCTGCCCTGAAGTGCAGAACGATGAAGGCACAGAGGGCAAGTGCATCAACGGCACACAGTCATGGCACCTCATTGAGAGCGCCGACTACGCTTCTTACCGCATCACCATCAACCTGCTCGACATGACCTACACTATCCAGGGTATCAAGCCTATTCCTGAGTACTACGGCGTAGGTACGATGACCAACTGGAACGGCAACGAGAAGGTTTCTGCTATGTTCCCAACATCAGGCAACACCGTAACGCTCACCACCTACTTCACCGGTGCATGGGATATGCGCATGTGGCCTGCTGAGAACTTCGGCAACTGGAGCAAGGGCACCGCTATCGGTATAGCTGAGAACGGCGGCAACGCTCCTTCAGGTTCTCTCTGCTGGAACACCGCAAACGACGGTAACCTCGCATCACCAGAGGCAGGCTACTACACTCTGGACTGCGACTATGAGAACATGACCTACCAGTGGACCAAGTATGATAACCAGAACCCAACTACCTATGAGAAAATCGGCCTTGTCGGCGGCAACGACGACTGGAACAATGACATCTTCCTGACACAGGTAACAAACACCAGCGGCAACCCAACACACCTGTGGTATGCACTGGGCGTGACGATTGACAAGTGCTCATGGGGTGTTAAGTTCCGCGCCAATGGCTCGTGGGACGTGAAAGACTGGGGCAAGGGCAGCAATGGCTTCCCATACGCACAGTCCACTTCCGGAGACAACATACCGTTCGAACCCGGCACGTACAATATCTACTTCAATGACATCACTGGTCACTACTTCTTCGTAGAACAATAACTCTCTCTGATTAACGGATTAGCAAGTTAACGCGTTTAATTTGCTAATCCGTTAATTTGTTAATTATCATATTCGTTAATTCATTAATTAGTAAAAGATGAAACACATAGCTTCACTGGCAGCAGTCATTCTGCTCGCATCATCGTTATTCTCTCTTCAGTCAAAGGCTCAGGGCTGGCCTGCCTCCTATGGTGGCGTAATGCTGCAGGGCTTCTACTGGGACTCGTATGCTGACTCACAGTGGAGCTACCTTGAAGGTCAGGCTGATGACATAGCGCCTTACTTCTCACTCATCTGGGCACCGCCAAGTGCTAATGCCAATTCCATCGGAGGCAACATGGGATACTACCCCGCTTACTTCTTCAACCAGAACAGCAGTTTCGGTACGGAGGGTCAGCTGCGTAGCATGATCAATACCTACAAGCAGAAAGGGACTGGCATTATCGCTGATGTCGTGATAAACCACCACGCATCCAAAGACGCTGCGCCTTACAACAGCTTCTTCAGTGAGACATACAAAGGCACCACCTACGCCCTGCAGAGCAGCGACATCTGCCGCAACGATGAAATCAGCAGCTCTGCCTCAGGCCTCAGCACCAACTATGACACCGGCGACAACGACGGTGGCTGCCGCGACCTGGACCACAAGAGCCAAAACGTAAACACCATCGTCAAGGCCTATGAGAAGTTCCTCCTCGAGGATCTGGGCTACACCGGCTTCCGCTACGACATGGTGAAAGGCTATAGCGCATCGTATATCGCCGACTATAACAACAGCTCCAAGCCCTCATTCTCAGTGGGTGAGAACTGGAGCGGCACCAACACCATAAAGACCTGGATTGACGGCACAAAGGGTTCGGGCACAGAACCAACCAGCGCCGCCTTTGACTTCCAGTTCCGTTACCGCATGCGCGATGCCGTAAGCAACAATAACTGGGCAAACCTCTCTGCCTCTACGCAAGGTGCTGACGGCAAGCCGCTCATTCAGACAGCAAGCTACAGACAGTATGCCGTCACCTTCGTTGACAATCATGACATGCGCGATGCTTCCGGCGGCAACGCACCGCTGAGCACCTATGTCACCGCCGCCAACGCCTTCCTGCTCTCTATGCCCGGCACGCCGTGCGTCTTCTACAAGCACTGGCTCAGCTATAAGAAGGACATAAAGATGATGATCGAGGCTCGCCGCCTGGCAGGCATACAGAACACCAGCAGCTACCAGCAGCTGCGCAGCACCACCTCCAGCTATGCCGTGAAGACCACCGGCACCAAGGGTGAGCTGATATGTGTCGTCGGTTCGGCACCAAAGTCATATTCCGCAGGCGATGGCTATAAGCTCCTGTGCTCCGGCAGCGACTACTGCATCTACATCAACTCTGCTGCATACGGCAACTGGGAAGCCATCAAGGCACGCATCGAGCAAGAGGAACAGGAGAAGCCATTCACTCCCTATGAGGTCACCATACACTGCTCTGCCGACTTCACTCCAGTCTATTTCTATGCATGGGACAGCGCAAAGAACCAACTCCTCGGCTCATGGCCCGGCAAGCAGATGACGCAGACAAAGCAGGTCGATGGAAAGACATGGTACTATCAGACCTTCAACATCAAGGCTGCCGACTACTACTTCAATATCATCTTCAACCAAGGCGACGGCAAGCCTCAGACCTCTGACATCCAGCGCCTGACCGAAGACAAATACTTCACCGCCACCATCAGCGGCGGCAAAGTGGTATATACCGATGTCACCAGCACCACAGGCATCGACCTCGCCCCTGCCATATCTGAGACACCGCGCAATGCTAAGGCACGCGTTGTCAGCAACGGTAAGCACCTCTTCATCGAGAAGGCCGACGGCAAGCGATACACCCTTGAAGGTAAAGCATTCTAAAACATGCATAACCGTAAAATCATTCTATAACAGAACTCAAGTTTTCGGAAGTGCTATAAGACCTGTGCGAACGGTGCGAAAGATTGCTTTTGACGGGACGGAAGAGGGTTCTGAGCGGTGCGGAATGAGGTCAGACGCTGTGTTAGGGCGCACGGCCTAACATATTAGGGCGGCCGCCCTAACGTATCAGACCACCCGCCCTAATCTGTCAGAGCGGCCGGTCGAAACCCTGTTTCATTCCGTATGACTCGCGGGAAACGTTACTATTATGACGAATATAACTACTTAAACATATAAATGAAAAAACTTCTCTTTATAACATTATTTCTCTCGGCCATGCTGACAGCATCTGCCGAAGGTGTAGGCAAATATGTAGGCGGCGACATCTCACTGCTGCCACAGTATGAAAAAGCCGGCGACGTCTATCTTGACGGCAACGGTCAGCCTATCCCCGACCTCATCACGTGGCTCAAGAACGATTGCGGCTGGAACACGTTCCGCGTGCGACTCTTCGTCAATCCTAACAGGATGAGCAACGATGGCAAGAGCCCAGACCCCGCCGTGTGTCAGGACCTGGCGTATGTCACAGCCCTGGGCAAGCGCATCAAGGATGCCGGGGGCAAGTTCATGCTCGACTTCCACTATAGCGATACATGGGTTGACGCCACACACATACAGGCTCCCGCAGCATGGAAGGGACTCTCTGACGCTGCAATGGCAACAAAGCTGGGCGAATATACCACAGAGTGTCTGGAGCATCTGAACAAGAATGGTGCTACGCCAGACTTCGTGCAGGTGGGCAATGAGATTATGTATGGCCTCTGCGACATCAAGGTGCACCCATACAATGACGCCACTGACAACTGGACAGGCTACCTCGGACTGCTCAAGGCGGGCTGCAATGCCGTGCGTGCAAAGTGTCCTAATGCGCAGATCATCATCCACACTGACCGCCCCTCCAACTCCGGTTACAACAAGTACTATTATAATAAACTCATCGAAGGCGGCGTGGATTACGACGTCATCGGACTGTCATACTATCCCTTTTGGCACGAAAACATCAGCAAGCTGAAGCTGGCTCTCAACCTTCTCGCCACAGACTTCCCTCAGAAGAAGGTGCAGATAGTGGAGTCGGCCTACTACTTCCAGTATTGGCCCAGCAGCGGCATCAACTACGACACACGCTCACTGTGGCCAGCTACTCCTGACGGACAGTATAAGTTCGTAAAGGATTTGCTCGATGCCCTTAAGGACTATCCGCAGGTAGAGGGCTACTCATACTGGTGTCCTGAGGAGGCCGGTTGCGGCTATGGTACCACAGACTGGGAAAAATATACTGATGCTGTAATGTCTGGATGGATAAACCGCGGTCTGTGGTGGCCCGAGAACACCGAGACCAAGAACCACTGGCCCGTTAAAGCTGAGGCCGGCATGGTGCACTATCTGCTGAAGGACTTCCTGTCAAAGGAGGCCAGCGGCATCAACGTTGCTGAAGCAACACCCGCTGTCAAGGCTTCTCAGACACGCACCGTCACCGATGGCACACGCCTCTACATAGAGAAGGCCGACGGCACACGCTATACCATCGACGGAAAGGCTTACTAAAAAGCCACCCCACCCCAATAGCAAAGAAGGGGGAACAACCCCTCACACTCTTAACTGCTAACTCCTAATATAGTTACCACCGTGCCCTGCGGTTCTCCGCAGGGGCACTTGCAGGACACCCTAAATAACCAAACGACTAACCTTCTAACCTATGAACTATTTCGACAGTACCGCATTCACCGAATGCTTACACCGCCATAAGCTGCAGAGCGTGCCCAAAGACAAATATGACCACACGCTGCTGCTGCGCGTCAATGCACCACAGTTGCGCTATAACCAGCACCTGGTTCTTGTGGGTAATCGCCACGAACTGGGTGCGTGGGACCCTAATCACGGCCTTAAGATGCTCTATACGGGCCTCAACGAGTGGTGCGCCGTCATCGATGCTCTGCCTCTGCTGGGCTCTATCGTGGAATTCAAGTTTGTCGTAAAGACCGACAACAAGACTCCCAACGGCAAGAAGTCTAACAGCCGCACCTCTGACGTAGCGCCCATCTGGGAGGAGCGTCAGAACCGTCGTCTCCTTGTGCCACCCATCCCCACAGGGCGTTACAGCGACCTGCACGTGGGCGATGCGTGGTTCCAGATAGCCTCCGACCGCGTGGCAGGCACGGCAGTACCGGTCTTCTCGCTGCGCTCTGCAGGCTCCTTCGGCGTGGGTGACTTCGGCGACCTCAAGGCTATGATAGACTGGGTGGCACTGACAGGCCAGCATGTGCTGCAGCTGTTGCCCATCAACGACACCACGCTGACGGGTTCATGGACCGAGTCTTATCCCTATAGCGCCATATCCATCTACGCCCTGCACCCCATGTACTGCGACCTGCGCCAACTGCCGCCACTGGCCGAAGAGAAAGACCGCTTGCAGATGGAGGAAGACCAAATGGAGCTGAATGCGCTGGCACAGATAGACTATGAGCGTGTGAACGAGAGGAAACAGCACTATCTGCACCTCTCTTTCCTTGAGCAAGGCAAGAAGACACTGGCTACGAAAGCATTCAAAGAGTGGTTCCGCGAAGAGCAGTTCTGGATTGAGAAGTATGCCGAATTCTGCATCCTTCGCGCTGCCGAACGAGGCATAGTAACAAAGAAAGAAGAGCTGTACTACATACAATATCATCTGTCGCGGCAGATGAAGGAGGCTCACGAATATGCCCGCAGCAAGTATGTCATCCTGAAGGGCGACATCCCTATCGGCGTCTCTCGCTATGGCTGCGACGTGTGGCAGGAGCCCCGCTACTTCAATATGAACGGTCAGGCAGGTGCGCCACCTGATGATTTCTCGGCCAACGGACAGAACTGGGGCTTCCCCACCTACAACTGGGACGAGATGCTGAAGGATGACGGACTGTGGTGGCGACGCCGCTTCCAGAATATGGCGAAGTATTTTGATGCCTATCGCATAGACCACGTCCTTGGCTTCTTCCGCATCTGGGAGATCCCCACACACAGCGTTCACGGACTGTTAGGACAGTTCCAGCCGTCACTCGGCATGACCGTTGACGAGATACGCACATACGGTCTGCAGTGGAACGAGGAGCAATTCCTCACTCCTCTCATCACCGACTGGATTGTGGACCGCTGGTGTCCCGTCACCGCCGTGTATGTCAAGGAGACCTTCCTCGACAAGATTGGCGACGACCGCTACCGCTTCAAGGAGCAGTTTGACACCCAGCGCAAGGTGGAAGCCTATTTCGAAACCCTCAAAGACGGGGCAGGTCAGCTGACCAAGGACCAGGAGGCGATGCGCGACACGCTCTATGCTCTGCTCTCCAACGTCCTCTTCCTGCGCGACCACAAGAATCCCGAGCTTTTCCATCCGCGCATCGCAGCCCAGCTGGACCCATGCTATGAGGCGCTGTGGGACGATGACAAGAACGCCTTCAACAACATCTACAACGACTACTTCTATCGCCGCAACAACCAGTTCTGGTATGAGGAGGCCATGAAGAAGCTGCCTATGCTCGTCGATGCCACCAAGATGCTCGTCTGTGCCGAAGACCTCGGCATGGTGCCCGACTGTGTGGCGTGGGTTATGGACCAGCTGAAGATTCTCTCCCTCGAGATACAGTCCATGCCGAAAGATGTTCACTTCGGTGTGCTCAACCGCAACCCGTTCCTGAGCGTCTGCACCATCTCCAGCCACGACACCGCAACGATGCGCATGTGGTGGGATGAGGACGAGGCACGCACGCAGGACTATTATAATAATGTGCTCTTCCACCAGGGTCCTGCCCCCCACCCCATGTCAGGAGCACTGGCCGAGGAGATTGTGAAGCAGCACCTCGAGTGTCCTTCCATGCTCTGCATACTCACGCTGCAGGACTGGCTGGCAATGGACGAGCAGCATCGCCTGCCCGATGCCAATGCCGAACGCATCAACATACCGGCCAATCCGCGTCACTACTGGCGCTATCGCATGCACATAAACATTGAGGACCTCCTGCAGCTCGATGACTTCAACGCCAATGTCCGCCACATGATAGAATACACGCGGCCATAAAAGATTTCTGTGGTCTGCCTCTCTGAGACAGGCCACTATTACCTACAATAACTTAAAAGTGTCATGTTGTCTGTCTCTTTGAGGCAGACTCCCCCCTCTCTAATCGTTATGACTCTCCCTTCTCTTTCCCCCCTCCGACCGCTTCTGGCGGCGCTACTGTTCGCTGCCTTACCCGCAGCAGCACAGGATGTTACCTCCCCCGACGGCAAGATGCATCTCTCGTTCCGTCTGGGTGATGGCGGTGTGCCCACCTATAGCATTGACTTCGGGGGCAAGGCAGTGGTCCTGCCCTCCACACTCGGCCTGCAGCTGGCCAAAGGCGGTGCCGATCTGATGGACGGCTTTGTCGTCAGCAATACCGCCAGCAGCACCTTTGACGAGACCTGGACACCTGTCTGGGGCGAGGAGTCGGCCATCCGCAACCACTATAATGAACTGGAGGTGACGCTCACACAGTCTGCCACACAGCGCACGATGGTGCTGCGATTCAGGGTGTATGATGACGGTGTGGGACTGCGTTATGAGTTCCCGAGACAGAAGGACCTCACCTACTTCACCATCAAGGAGGAACAGACACAGTTCCGTATGAGCGGCGACCACAAGGCATGGTGGATTCCGGGCGACTATGACACGCAGGAATACTCATGGACCACATCGCGTCTCTCCGAGATACGCTCCCTCATGCCTGCCGTCGTGGATGCACATAAGGGCAACTCCTCATGGGAGACCTTCTCCGACACCGGTGTGCAGACCACCATACAGATGAAGAGCGACGACGGCACATACATCGCCATCCATGAGGCGGCCTGCACCGACTACCCCACAATGCACCTGAACCTGGACGACAAGACCATGACATTCACCTCATGGCTCACCCCCGACGCTCAGGGCATGAAGGGATACATGCAGGCACCATGCACCACACCGTGGCGCACCGTGCGCATCACCGACAGCGCGACGGGCCAGCTGGCATCACGACTCACACTGAACCTCAACGAGCCTTGCAAGATAGAGGACACATCGTGGATAAAGCCCGTGAAGTACTGCGGCGTATGGTGGGAGATGATAGCCGGCCGCAAGTCGTGGGCCTACACCGACGACCTGCCATCGGTGAACCTTGAGCTCGATGACTACCGCCAATGCAAGCCCAACGGCAGGCACGGCGCCACGAACGAGGAGGTGCGCAGATATATCGACTTCGCAGCAGCCAACGGACTCTCACAAGTGCTTGTGGAGGGGTGGAACATCGGTTGGGAAGACTGGTTCGGACATCAGAAGGATTATGTGTTTGACTTCCAGACTCCATACCCTGACTTCGACCTGCCTGCCCTCAACGATTACGCCCACTCCAAGGGTGTGCGACTGATGATGCACCACGAGACCTCCAGCTCCGTACGCAACTACGAGCGACATCTGGAGGAGGCCTACAGTCTGATGAACCGCCACGGATACATCTCCGTCAAGTCCGGCTATGTGGGCGACATAGTGCCACGCGGCGAGCACCACTACGGACAGTGGATGAACAACCACTACCTCTATGCCGTGAAGGAGGCTGCCAAGCACCACATCATGGTCAATGCACACGAGGCGACACGCCCCACCGGACTCTGTCGCACCTACCCCAACCTGGTGGGCAACGAAAGCGCTAAGGGCACCGAATATGAAGCCTTCGGTGGTTCATACCCCGCACACACTACCATCCTGCCTTTCACACGCCTCAACGGTGGACCGATGGACTATACGCCGGGCATCTTTGAGACCGATTTCTCATGGGCTGCAGGCAACAAGAACAGCCTCAACACCACGCTGGCAGGTCAGCTGGCACTCTACGTGACGCTCTATTCACCGCTGCAGATGGCCGCTGACACGCCCGAGAACTACGCCAAGCACATGGATGCATTCCAGTTTATCAGGGACGTAGCCCTCGACTGGGACCGCTCCCTGTACCTTGAGGCAGAGCCAGGGCAGTACCTTACCGTAGCCCGTAAGGCCAAGGGCACCGACGACTGGTTCCTCGGATGCAAGGCCAATGAAGATGGCCACAAATCAACCATCAGGCTCGACTTCCTCGACAAAGGCCGTACATACATTGCCACCATCTATGCCGATGCCAAGGGTGCATCCTACAAGGACAACGCAAAGGCATACACCATAACGAAGAAGAAGGTGCGCTACGGCGACAAACTGACCATCCTCTGCGCTCCCGGAGGCGGCATGGCAGCAATGTTCACGCTGAAGAAATAACCATCCCTAACAATACTCCATAATGAGACATCTACTTGCCATAATTATGCTTGCAGTGACTATGCCCATCAGCGCCGCTGACACGCCCGATATGATGTCGTGGCCCACACCCTCCGGACCAATACAGGAGGTGAGCTATACCCCCGAGGCCACGCACTTCTGCCTATGGAGCCCCAAGGCAGACTCTGTACGCGTAATACTCTACGAAAGCCCCGCGTCAGCCCTGAGTCCCACCCCGCCCCTTCCCGAGGGGAGGGAGGCCGTGATAGCAGAAGCCACCGTGCCCGTCGGTTCTCCGACGGGTAACACGCAGCCCACCTCCGAGAGGCTGGTCATCCCCCTCTCCCCCCAGCCTGACGGCACCTGGACCACCACCATCGAGGGGCGCGACCTGAAAGGTACGGCATACACCTTCCAGGTAAAATACTGCGGCACATGGCTGGCCGAGAGCCCCGGCATCTTCGCCAAGGCAGTGGGCACCAACGGCCAGCAGGGCATCATCATAGACCTCAAGGCTACCAACCCCGAGGGATGGGACGATGACATCTCACCAGCATCAGGCGGCCAGCGCGATGCCATCATCTATGAGATGCACCACCGCGACTTCTCCGTACACCCCTCCAGCGGCATCAGCAACAAGGGCAAGTTCCTGGCGCTGACCGAAAGCGGCACCACCGTCAACGTGCCCGTCTCTCCGTCTGCCACTGTGCCTATCGGTTCTCCGACGGGAAAAACGTCACAAGCACCGGGCACCCCGAAGAGCCTCTCCACCGGCTTAGACCATCTGCGCGAGCTGGGTGTCACACACATCCACCTACTACCCTCCTATGACTTCGGTTCCATCGACGAGCGCACAGGCCTCGCCATCGGAGGCGGCGGACGCACGGCACGCGTTACCTACAACTGGGGCTACGACCCCGTGAACTATAACGTGCCCGAAGGCAGCTACTCCACCGACGCCGCCACACCCGAGACGCGCATACGCGAATTCAAGGAAATGGTAATGGCGCTGCATCGTGCCGGACTGCGTGTGGTTATGGATGTGGTCTATAACCATGTCTTCGACCTGGAGCGCAGCCCCTTCCACCTCACCGCGCCAGGCTATTTCTTCCGCTATAAAAGCCCCCTCCCAACCTCAAGCCCCCTCCCAACCTCCCCCATGGGGGAGGAGACCGGCACTGCCGGTAATCCCGGAAACTCCGGAAAGACCGGAACTGCCGGATTATCCGGAGAAACCTACCCCTCCGCTATCCCCGCCAATGGCTCCGGCTGTGGCAACGAGACGGCCAGCGAGATGCCTATGATGCGCAAATTCATGGTAGAGTCTGTGCTCTACTGGATGAAGGAATACCACATCGACGGCTTCCGTTTCGACCTCATGGGCATCCATGACATAGCCACCATGAACGCCATTCGCGAGGCAGCACAGGCCATTGACCCCAACGTGGTCATCTATGGTGAGGGATGGGCTGCAGAAAGTCCCGCCTTGCCCAGCGAACTGCTGGCCATGAAGGCCAACACCTCACAGTTGGGCGGCATAGCAGCCTTCGGCGACGAGATGCGCGACGGACTGCGTGGCGGATGGCAAGACGACAAAGAAGGTGCCTTCCTCATAGGAAAGAGCGGCAACGAGGAGAGCGTGAAGTTCGGCATCGTGGGAGCCGTGCAGCACCCGGGCATCGACTATAGCCAGGTAAACTACAGCCGTCAGCCCTGGGCAGCAGAGCCCACAGAGATGATCAGCTACGTATCCTGCCACGACGACCTCTGCCTGGCAGACCGCATAAAGATCACAAGCGCAGCAGCCGGATTGTCTGCAATCTCCGGAAAAGCCGGAATATCCGCTATTTCCTCCGCCCTCCAGAAGCTGGCATACACCGCAGTGCTCACATCACAGGGAGTGCCCTTCATCTGGTGCGGCGACGAAATCATGCGCGACAAGAAAGGCGTACACAACTCCTTCGCCTCGCCCGACAGCATCAACGCCATCGACTGGACGCTGAAGACACAGCACTACGATGTGTTCCGATACATACAAAGCCTCATCACCATGCGCAAGGCACACCCCGCCTTCAGACTCACATCGGCAGAGGCTGTGAGGAACCACCTCACCTTCCTCCCTGCCAAGCAGAGCAACGTCATAGCATGGCAGCTGGACGGCAAGGCCGCTGGCGACACGTGGAGCAACATCATCGTAATACTCAACAGCAACGCGCACGCCGTGAAACAGCTGATACCACGCGGCAAGTGGTTCATCGTGACATGCAGCAGCGACACCACACCGCCTGACACACCACGACGCTCCAAAGGCGGCAACATCACCATCGCGCCACAGACGGCGCTGATACTTGCAGAAATAACAAAATAACCATAATCCTGCCACCGTGCCACTCTGTGGCGCGCCATCATCAACCCTCCACCCTATGAAACACCTCATCACCTTAACCCTCACCCTCTTACTATCAGTCATGACCTCAACGGCTGCCTCAACCATTACCCGCATCGAACCAGCTAACTGGTACACAGGTATGAAGAACCCAACCCTGCAGCTGATGCTCAGCGGCAGCGGCATCCGTGAGGCCAACGTCACCACCGACTATCCCGGTGTCACCATCGACTCCCTCGTGCGGCTCGACTCGCCCAACTACCTGCTCATCTACCTCAACATCGGCGGCGCACAGCCAGGGGAGATGCAGCTGCGCATCACCTTCCCAAAGGGCACACGCGCAAAGGCAGCCAAGCAGGCAAAGAGCAGCGGCACACCGGCTGCCTCTGTAAAGCAGACATCGTCTAGCGTCCTCACCGTCACCTATCCACTGATGAAGCGCGAGAAGGCTGGCGAGGAGCGCATGGGCTTCACCAACAAGGATGTCCTCTATATGCTCATGCCCGACCGCTTTGCGCAGGGACACCGCGACAGCAAGCCGCTGAAGATGAAGACACAGTATGCCATCGACCGCTCACAGCCATCCTTAAGGCACGGCGGCGACCTGGAAGGCATCAGGCAGCACCTGGACTACTTCACAGACCTCGGCGTGACGGCACTGTGGCTCACGCCGGTACTGGAGAACGACTCACCCGACAACAACGGTGCATCAACCTACCACGGCTATGCCACCACGGACTACTATAAGGTAGATCCACGCTTCGGCACCAACGAAGAGTACCGCCGCCTCTGCGACGAGGCACACCAGAAAGGGCTGAAGGTGGTCATGGACATGATTTTCAACCACTGCGGCATGGAACACCCTTGGGTCAGCGACCTTCCATCTCACGACTGGCTCAACGCACCCGA
>RHMF01000863.1_pt1 | contig 13569 bp, 11 predicted proteins | sample 5365151 | NCBI WGS metagenome assembly RHMF01 (sample SAMN10266501, study PRJNA497801) | feces metagenome | isolation source: feces | host: Bos taurus | place: China: Prairie of Fairy Mountain | collected 2017-08-14 | reverse complement strand
CATAGCACTTACCGCGTACTCCCTCTACGAAAGCAGCAGCACCAGCCTTCTTTGAGAAAGAGATACCCTCACCGAGTTCTACAGCCTTTGCCTCTGACTCGAGTGGGAAATAAGCAACAAGGTTCTCAGTCTGAACTGTTGCAGGATCATCTGCGTCGATCTTGTCGCCGCCCTTATCTCCTTCCTTCTCGCAAGAGATAAGCAATGCTGCAGCTGTCGCAGCTGCAAAAAGAATTGAAAGATACTTTTTCATGATTTTAATAAATTAATGTGTTTGTAAATATGTTATCAATAACCGTTGTTCTGTATAAGGTTGAGGTTAAGCTGCATCTGCTGAGCAGGTATAGGGAACACCTCATGCTTTCCCTTCACGAAGCCTTTAAGCTTATCTGTCTTTCCTGTTCTTACCAGATCGAAGAAGCGGTCCTCCTCCATAGCGAGTTCTGCACGTCTTTCATCGATGATGGCATCAACATCAAGACCTACCGAAGGAAGTCCTGCACGGCTTCTTACCCAATCGAAGGCAGCCTGAGCTGTCATACCTGCCTGAGCATATTCAGAAGCGCCACGAGCCACAGCCTCGGCATACATAAGAAGCACATCAGAGTATCTGAGGATACGTACGTTATGGTCGAAGCCATATCCGTTGTAGCTCCATTCGTTGTATGCAGATGGAGTATATACCTTTCCGTTATATACCAGCGGACAGTTCTCGCCTGTGTCGATATAGTCACCCTCCGGAGTTGTAGTTCCTGCTCTGAGAAGTGTAGTTGCCGGGCGGATCACCTCACCTCTGTCCTCATAGAACTTGATGAGATCTGCACTTGGGACGCAGAAACCCCAGCCCTGCATGTTGGAAGCATTCTTTCCTCCACGAGGTCCCTGGTGATATGCATATTCAAAGTAAGGTACATTTGTACCGGTGCTCATTCCGAGGTCAGAACACTGGATCTCGAAAAGAGACTCGGCGCTGTTCTCACCATCGATAGAGAACACCTGTCTGAAATCAGAAAGAAGGCTATATCTGCCTGATTCCATTACCTTACCTGCATGTTCAGCAACAGCCGCATACTCTGCCTGATAAAGATGAACCTTTGCTTTAAGAGCATGAGCGGTATATACAGTGATACGTCCTGCAAATGCTTTTGAATATGACTCAGGAAGTACAGCGATAGCCTCCTCCAGGTCCTTCTCGATGAAGGCATAGAGTTCAGCAGGGGTAGATGGCTTGACATCAGCGAGTTCCTCAGCAGTCATTGTCTTGTCGATCTTAGGAACCTTTGCAAAGAGGCGCACGAGGTTGAAGTATGCATATGCACGGATGAACTTCGCTTCTCCTTCACACTGAAGGACATACTCCTTGTTTTCTGCATTTGCCTGAGCCTCATAGAACTTTGACATCTGGAAAATTGCGTTGTTGGCAGCAGATACGATATCGAAATATCCTACCCAAAGGCTGTTCACCATCGAGTTTGTCAGTGTCACTGTGAAGTTATCCATTGCAAGAGACTCAGGTCCGTCCTCTGGAGTTGATCCCTTGTCCGCATTGTCAGATGTTATCTCGAATGCAGCGATATACGGCATGTCATGTGAGCCGTAAGAACGCATAGACGCGTATGCCGCACTCACAGGCTTGAAGATATTCTCAGCCTTGGTATAGTCCAGACCTGTAGAGCTGGAAGTACCCTCAGGCTTGATGTTCAGGAAATCTGAGCAGGCAGAGAGTATAAGCGCAGATAAAACTATTATTGTAATTTTTTTCATTGTCTTCTCTTATTAGAAATTCAACTTCAGACCACAAGTATAGATAGCCTGCATAGGATACGTCGAAGTATCGATTCCGCTGGCAATCGGAGAACCTCCGACTTCAGGAGTGAAGCCGTTGTAAGTGAAGAGAGTATACGGACGCTGAGCTGCAAGATAAATCCTCAGGCTCTTCACGATATCCTTCTTTCCAAGATCCTTGAAAGTATAGCCGACCTGAACGTTCTGGAGTCTGATATACCATGCATCTTCAACGAAGAAGTCATTTGCCTGCTGAGTTGCAGAAGAGTTATATGCTGCTGCTGACGGATACTTCGAAGAGTGATGGTCAGGTCTCCAGCAGTTCTCATAGAAATCAAGGTCATAGTTGGCATCAGGGAAGACGTCACGGTTCATTCTCTTGGCATTGAGCACCTTGTTGCCGAACTGGCCGTAGAATGAAAGCGAGAAGTCAAGTCCCTTCCAGTTGAATCCGAAGTCAATACCTGTAGTGACTGTCGGGATTGCACTTCCGAGAGATACCTTATCGTCATCCGTAATCTTTCCATCACCATTCTGATCCTTATATCTGAAATATCCAGCACCCTTCACTGGCTGAACCTGCTTGTCAAGAAGAGCTGTCTTCTCATCTTCATATACGCTGTCAATCTCGTATCCCCAGAATGTACCGATAGGATAGCCGACCTGAGTCCTTGTAGTATAGTTTCCGCGGACAGATGCGCCAGGGATATATTCCCTACCTTCGAGAGCTACGACCTTGTTGTCAACAGTAGTAAGATTCAGACCGATATTATACGAGAAATCTTCTCCTACCTTATCCGCCCATCCGAGAGTGAGCTCGACACCCTGGTTACGAACCTTACCGTTATTGGCAAGAAGGTCAGTAGTACCACCGCCGGTAGCGATAGGAACATAGAACACAACATTGCTGGTAGTTCTGTTGTAATAGTCGATATTACCGGTAAGACGGTTTGAAAGGAAAGCGAAGTCAAAACCTGCATCAAACTCATTCACAACTTCCCATCTGAGGAAATTCTGATATACAGTCTGAGCGCCGACACCGTCAACGACAGCATCCCCGAACACTCCTGAGCTACCGATTCCGCTTATACCTACGATTGCAGATGAATTGGCAGGAACGCTATCATTACCGAGAAGACCCCAGCTGGCACGGAACTTAAGATATTCGAATGCATTCTGATCCTCCATGAAACCTTCCTCTGTCATTACCCAACCGAGTCCGACAGAAGGGAAGAAGCCCCATTTCTTATTGTACTTCGAGCTTCCGTCAGCACGCATAGTAACTGAAGCCAGATACTTGTCGGCGTAGTTATAAGTTCCTCTTGCAAAGAATGAAAGTCCATGATAACGATAAGGTCCCGGATTCTTGTCATCCACATTGAGGTTCTTTGAAGAACCGTTGCCGATATACATTTCCTCTTCGCTGTTACCAGGAACATCAGTACCGGAGCCGGTCATTCCGGAGAATTTTTCGATTCTTGTAGACTGACCGAGCATTACTGAGAAAGAATGAGCATCCTTCCTGTCTGCGTAAGTCAAAGTATTGTCAATGATGTACTTGTCACGGATACCGTATGTCTTGCTGAGACCTGAATTCTTAAGGCCCTGCGAACCTCCCACGAAGTGCTCCAGCTGATAGTTTCTTGACTGGTATGCCTGATAGTCCATGTTGTATGAAGTCTTGAACTTGAGCTTATCCTCAAGGAACTTGAGTTCAGCATAAGCCGAGAACACCATATTAAGACCCTGCGACTTGCTGTTGTTGTACTGGGCACGTGCATATGGGTTTCCATATGAGTTACCGAAGCCATAAAGCTGTGGTGAATCATACTTCACAGGATATGCAGCTTCATTCTGATCGTTGAAGATACCATATACAGGAGGATTGACAAATGCCTGGAAATATGCTCCGGTATCAGGACTCTGAGTGTTGTAACGTGACACGAGAGCATTGACACCCATATCAAGCCAGTCTGTAACCTTCTGGTCGAGACGTGCGCGGAAGTTGAAACGATTATAATCATTATCCGCCTTCATGATACCCTCCTGATTGAAGTAGCTGAGACCGAGAGAGTAATTGGTCTTCTGAGTCGCACCGGAGATATTCAGAGCATGGTTATGGGTAATCGCATTTCTAAGGAGAGCCTTATACCAGTCAGTGGAAGTGGAATAAGCCTTAGGATCCTTAGGAATATAACCTGTAGTCTTGGCATTAGCCTCATTGAGAAGTTCCACATACTGGTCCTCGTCTGCAAGTTTCATAACATTGACCGGGACCTGAAGACCCACATCCCCGTCATAGCTGATATCTGTATGGTCCACGATTCCCTTCTTTGTAGTAATGATGATGACACCATTTGCAGCACGTACACCATAGATTGCAGAAGCTGACGCATCCTTGAGGACTGTCATATCCTGAATATCGGATGTAGACACGAAATCCAGGTTCTCAACGAATACTCCGTCAACGATGTAAAGAGGATTTGCATAGTCACCGATAGATCCCATACCACGGACCTTCACAGAAGGACCGGCACCAGGAACTCCTGAATTCACCACCTGCACACCGGCAACCTTACCCTGAAGGGCGGCCATAGGGCTTGAAGTGATCTGCTTGGCGAGTTCATCACCCTTTACATTTACAATCGGAGCGGTGAGGTCTTTTGACTTCTGGGTACCGTAACCTACTACCACAACTTCCTCCATCATCAGCGCATCAGGCTGCATGGTCACGTTCATCTGGGTCTGTGCAGGAAGCACCTGAGTGAGATAACCCATGAAAGTGAACTCAAGGTTGCTGCCCTTAGGGGCGTTGATAACGAAATTACCGTCGAGATCGGTAAGAGTACCGTTTGATGTACCCTGCTGGAGTACATAAGCTCCTGTCAGAGGCCAACCGTTCTCATCAAGAACAGTTCCCTTGACATCCACTGTCTCCTGTGCCGATGCAGCGACCGACACAAGCACAGCAACAAAAGCGAATAGTAATCTTTTCATTATAAGTGTATTAATTATTATTTTGTGAATCCAAGTTTCTGCAATCCTTTCTGTATTTCAGGACATGTCATGAAGATGTTCCAGATGAGGCCGGAACGCCAGTTCTCGATCATGACGACCTGAGGGCCCTGATCGATGGCCAGGTGGCTCTTGACAACCTGCTGTCCCTCCGCCATCGAAGGGTTGTATGCATCGTAGAATCCATATTTACCGAACACCTTCTCCCCGAGGTCATAATAGAGATGGCGTATCAGACCGAGAGACTCCTCCGGAGTATATACGATCGAACTGACAGCAGCAGTCGGAGAGACCGTGCCGTTTTCAGCATCAGTGCCTGGATGGTGCGATGTATATCCGACAAGAGGGTCGTCGGATGAAGTGAATCCCCAGAGATCGGCACCATAGTCCTTATGGCCCTTAGGATTTTCAATAGCATAATTGTAGTGGATCAGCGAATGAGCCCTGTTACGCTCGTAAAGATTGAAACCGTCCACGTCAAGCGCACGCGGATCCAGACCGAGATATGAATAATGCGTAAAGAAAAGCGGGCCACCGAAATCCATGCCCAGATCAAGCTTCACCCCGCAGTATTCCTTGCCGTTGAAATAAACCGGAGAGTCCTTGAAACACTTCTCATAGGCCGCCGGAGATATCGGGTGGGTCGGAGATGAAACCGCAAGCACATATGTAATGAAAGTCTCGTCAAAGCCCCTTATCTTATGGTTCATCTTCCAGCCGTAATCCTTCGACCAGTGCCAGTAGAGAGCATCCTCCCCTCTTGTATACCAGTCCCATTCAACTCCTTTCCAGAGTTTGTCACAACGTACTGCAAGAGCCTTGTCGGAAGCATCAGGAGAGGCAGAAAGCCACTGTCTTACGGCCAGCAGACCTTCAACAAGAAAAGCTGTCTCCACGATATCACCGCCATTGTCATATTTGCTGAAGCTGAAAGGCTTGCCGGTATCTCCATCATACCAATGTGCCCATGCTCCGTGGAACTTCTCGCAATTCTCAAGGAAAGTCACAATCCTGTCAATGATTGACACCGCACGTTCCTTCGAAATGAAGCCACGTTCTGCACCGACTATCAGGCCCATCAGACCGAAACCGGTACCGCCAGTGGTCACGATATCGCCGTTGATGTCATTGCTGCGCTCGCGCGCAAGGCCGGTATTAGGATGAGCAAAGTCAGTGAAATATCTCAGAGTATATTCCTGCGCCATGTCGAGGAGTACAGAATCACAGGCCGCAGGAAGACTTGCCGTCACCTCAAATGCAGCGGCACTGTCCACCGGAAAGCCGGAAGGGCATATCCTATACGTAAAATTTCTTGGATTGTCAGACTTCCCGACAGAGAAGTCCATATATTCATTGGAGCTTACCTGAGCACATCTGAGGAACTTTCCGGAAGGCTCCGCACGATAGATATCGTAGGTCGAGCCTATATTGTCATTCCACTTCAGATGCACATGAGCGGGATAACCGTCAGCCTCAATCGGAGCCGGTATCCTTACCTTGCCAGCGGGCTGGTCAGAGGTGCCACCCCCGAGACAAGAAACAACGAGTCCTGCAATCAACAGCACTCCCAGTATTTTTCTCATATAAGTAGTTATCAGTTAACGTTAACAATCTTCAAAAGTATACATTATCCCGCTAATTACCAAAAAATTATAACCATTTCATCTCTTTATCTTCACAAGCGAAACCTCCACCCCCGCTCCACGTAGGGGCTGGTCCTTGGAAACTTTTATATAACAGCGATGGAGGATATTGTCGTAGGTGACATGCCACCCCCGGCCAGGGGGTGCCGACCATCGGTCGGCGGGGGTCACCGGAGACAATATCCTCCGTCGCGTATTTAAAGCTATAATTCTAAACCAGTCCCGAGAATCCCATGAAAGCCATCGCCAAAAGACTCGCAGTAATCAAAGCGATCGGAATACCCCTGAACGCCTTAGGCACATCATTAAGCGCCAGCTGCTCTCTCAGACCTGCAAACAGCACCATCGCCAGACCGAAACCGAGCGAAGTAGCGAATGCATACCATGTAGCCTCACCAAGATTGAAATCCTTGGTAACTACAGTAAGAGCCACACCGAGAACCGCACAGTTGGTAGTGATCAGCGGGAGGAAGATACCCAGAGCCGAATAAAGCGCAGGGCTGATCTTATTGAGCACGATTTCCACCATCTGCACAAGGGCTGCGATGACAAGGATGAACGAAATAGTCTGAAGGAACTCAAGTCCGAAAGCTGCAAGAAGCATGTTCAGCAGGTATGTGACCACGGTAGCGAGAGTGATCACGAAACATACCGCCATCGACATACCGGCAGCTGTGCTGAGCTTGTTTGACACACCCAGAAACGGACATATTCCGAGGAACTGGGCAAGCAGGATATTGTTTACGAATATCGCTGAAATGAATATGATTGCAAATTCTGCCATAACAATTTCTCTTAACGGTTAAACATTACTCAGCCTTCTTTGAAGTAAGCTTTCTGAAGATCACGATGAGATATCCCAGAGCCATGAACGCACCCGGAGCAAGTACGAAAGCAAGGATACCGTCACCCTCGATGAACTTGAAGCCGAAAGCGGATCCGCTTCCGAGAATCTCACGCACGAGACCGAGAATAGTCAGCGAACATGTGAAACCGAGTCCGATACCCAGACCGTCACATGCCGAATCGACAACACTGTTCTTGTTTGCAAATGCCTCCGCACGTCCGAGCACGATACAGTTCACAACGATAAGCGGAATGAACAGACCGAGAGTCTCGTAAATATCAGGAACATATGCCTGCATCACGAACTGAAGCAGAGTCACGAAAGTAGCGATCACAACAATATATGAAGGGATACGTACCTTGTCCGGAATATACGGAGCGATCAGAGAAATCGCCATGTTCGAGAGAATGAGGACAAACATTGTGGCAAGTCCCATGCTCATACCATTGATGGCCGAAGTGGTTGTAGCCAATGTAGGACACATACCCAGAAGGAGAACGAATGTAGGATTCTCCTTGATCAGGCCTTTAGTTATAAGTTGAAATTTTCCCATTGTCTTTCCTCCTTATTCGTTAAGCGGCATCGGGGTCTGCGCTATGGTCTGGAACACCTTTACAGCTGTTGCAAGACCATTTGCATATGCCCTTGATGTTATTGTAGAAGCAGTGATGGCATCCACATCTCCACCGTCCTTCTTTACTGAAAGCTTCTTCTCCTCAGGATTGAAGCCCTTGAACTGCTCTGTGAACGACGGCTCGGTACATTTCGCACCGAGACCTGGAGTCTCGGCCTGAGAAAGCACCTTAGTATTGCAGATGATTCCCTCAGCATCGAATCCCACCTTGATCGCGATAGGGCCGCCGAATCCGAGAGCGCTCACGTTGATTGCGCATCCGACGGTATTGCCAGCCTCATCATAAGCCAGGTTGTATGTATAAGTCTGTCCGTCCATATCGACCGTCCTTTCCTCCTCGACCTGCACAGCAGCCTCAGGAAGGACTTCCTTGATCGCCGCCTCATTCTTGGCAGCTGCCGCTGCCGCGATAGGCTCCGCAGTAAGCGCATATACACCGGCAAGAAGAGCCGAACATACAAGACAGATAGCCAGAAGGCAGATTGTCATGTTCTTGAATGATGATTGTACAGCCATATCCTACCTCCCGTATTTTTTAGTATGGCACACCTTGTTGATAAGAGGTACCACAGAGTTCATGATAAGTATCGCGAATGACACTCCTTCAGGATATGCACCGAAGTAACGGATCAGCATTGTGATCACACCGATCCCGACACCGAAGATCACACCGCCCCAGTTGCTCATAGGAGAAGTCACATAGTCGGTAGCCATGAAGATGGATCCGAGAAGAAGACCTCCGGTGAGGATGTTGAATACAGGGTCAGTATACTCGGCAGGGTTGATAGCCCAGAAGATGCCTGAGAAGATAGCGACAGTTGCGATGATCGAGCAAGTGATGTACGGTCTGATGACCTTGCGGGCAAGCAGATATGCAAATCCTACGAGAAGTGCGATTGCAGAAAGTTCTCCGGCAGATCCACCGATGTTGTAGAAAAGCATGTCGCTGTAATCCAGGCCCGCAATGGCGTTGATACCTCCTTCCTTGGCAAGACCGAGCGGAGTAGCTCCGGTATAGCCGTCAGCAAGAGCATTGCCGATGAAGCCCTGAGGCTTGGTCCAGTCCGTCATGTATGTAGGGAATGAGATCAGGAGGAACACACGTCCTGCGATTGCAGGATTGAAGAGGTTCTGTCCGAGACCTCCGAAAGTCATCTTTGCGACTCCGATGGCAACGACTGCACCGATGAATACAACCCACCATGGAGTGGTTGCAGGGAGGTTGAGCGCAAGAAGCACACCTGTAATCACTGCAGACCAGTCACCTACAGAACAAGGCTTCTTCAGAAGATATTTCGTGATAAGGAACTCCAGCAGCACGCATGAAGCCACGCTTGTTCCGAGCACGAGCAGTTCTGACCATCCGTAGAAAAGTACAGAAACCACAACAGCAGGGATCAGAGCTATCACGACGTCACGCATCAAAGACTTTGTAGAAGTCCTGGTATGAAGATGCGGCGACGGTGAAACGATTAGTTTATCCATTGTAAATACTATTTTCTGGTTCTGATTATCTTAATTACATCACCCTTTGCAATACGGATAATGTCAAGCAGAGGAATATTTGCAGGACAGCTGTAGAGGCAGCAACCGCACTCTATACAATCCTGAACTGCATTCTCCTCAAGTTCATCCATCATTGCATTGCGCGCATACTTCTGGAGAAGGAACGGCTCCAGACCCATAGGGCAAGCCTCGGCACATTTTCCGCAGCGGATACATGCCGATTCCACTCCACGTACAGTCTGCTCGGCTGTCAGATAAAGAAGAGACGAAGAACCCTTGACAGTAGTTGCGTCAAGATTTGCAATCGCCTTACCCATCATAGGACCGCCGCTGATGATCTTTGCTGCCTGCTCCGGAACACCTCCGGCATACTCGGCGATATATGAAAGCGGCATACCGATACGGAACTTGTAGTTGTGCTGCTTGTCCATAGGGACGCAGTCTCCTGTCACGGTAAGTACGTTAGTGACCAGAGGCATGTTCTTCTGTACAGCCTCATACACAGCAAGAGAAGTAGCTACGTTCTGAACGACAGCACCTACATCGATAGGGAGTCCCATAGACTTCACCTGACGTTTCATCACAGCATCGATGAGCTGCTTCTCACCTCCCTGCGGATACTTCTTCTTGAGTACCATCACAGAGATGCCGTCATATCCCTTTGCAGATGCCTGAAGTTCAGATACAGCAGCCTTCATAGCTGCGATAGCCTCAGGCTTGTTCTCCTCGATGCCGATGACTGCAGGACATCCTCCGAGGACCTGTTTCATGATAGCGGCTCCCACTACGATCTCCTTGCTTCTCTCGATCATGATACGGTTGTCAGAGGTAAGATATGGCTCGCACTCTGCACCATTGAGGATAAGGCAGTCAGCCTTCTTGCCCGGAGGCGGACAAAGCTTCACATGAGCAGGGAAAGTAGCTCCACCGAGTCCTACAACTCCGTTGATCTTTATCTTTTCGAGAATAGCCTTGTTGTCCTCAGGGATTTCAGTCACCAGAGTGTCAGTAAGGTCGATTCCCTCTGCCCACTCGTCTCCCTCTACGTCAATCTCGATATGGGTCATGTTGTTTCCAGCCAGATCCTTGCGCGGTCCGATGGACTTTACAGTACCTGACACGGAAGAATGTACATATGCAGAAATGAATCCTGCAGGCTCAGCAATGACCTGACCGGCCTTCACCTGGTCGCCAACCTTCACAACCGGAGTCGCAGGGGCTCCGAGATGCTGGGCAACTGAGATGAACACCTTAGACGGAACAGGAAGAACCTCAATCTTGCAGTCCTTTGATATCTTGCTGTCGCTTGGGTGGATACCACCTATTGAAAAAGTCTTCAACATAGTTCTACTCCTCCTTCTTTTCTGGTTCTACCTTAGCTTCTGCCGGAGCCGGCTTCGGCTTGATCACAGGGAAATTCACAGCGTGGATAGCACCTGTAGGACACTCAGCCACACACTTCTTGCAGAGCTTGCACTTCTCGAAGTCGATGTAAGCGATATTGTTCTCCACTGTTATCGCGTCGAATGCACATACCTTCGCACACTTGCCGCAACCGATACATGCAGCCTTACATGCCTTGCGTGCTACAGCACCCTTGTCCTTGTTGACGCATGAAACGAATACACGCATGTTCCTGCGTCCCTTGTTGCGGAGCTCGATGATAGCCTTAGGGCACGCCTTTACACATGCACCACAAGCCGTACATTTCTCCTCATCCACAACAGGAAGGCCTGTCTGAGGATCCATCGTAATTGCACCGAACTGGCATGCCGCTACGCAGTCGCCACATCCGAGGCATCCGAATGAACATCCTGTGTCTCCGCTGTAAAGCGCAGCCTTGACCCTGCATGACTGATAACCGCCGTACTCGTTGGTCTTCGGACGGTTCTCACATGTTCCGTTGCAGCGTACCACAGCCACCATAGGGTCCTTAACGGCAACCTCGCGGCCAAGCACTGCGGCAACCTTCTGCATCACATCGTTTCCTCCGACAGGACAGAAGCATTTGCCCATATCTTCAGACTCGACGCAGAACTGTGCAAACGCACGGCAGCCTGCCTGTCCGCAGCCTCCGCAGTTCGCTCCAGGCAATTCCTTCTCCACATCGTCGATCCTTGGGTCTTCCTCTACCTTGAACTTCTCAGCCACAACGTAAAGAACCACCGCGAGCACCACTCCGAGAACGGTAAGGATTGCAATAGTCCAGATAATTGTCTGTGTCATCACTTATTTAGTTTAGTTGTTGTTTCTGATGTAAAAGACAAACTCATTGTTCAGTCTGTCTCTGAGCAGCCATATAATCAGGTAATACAGAGCCACTCCCGCAATCGAAACCAAGGCCGTAACGGCTTCGTTACCGATAACGGAAGACAAAGATAGTATTAAAATCAATAAAATCAGCAAAGGAATCACATAAGATATCCACGCCGCCTTAAGTCCCATGGTCATTTTCGTATATACCTGGACTTCATCTCCCACATTATACTGGGCATAAGGGTCTGTAGGAAGCATTATCAGTTTCTCCTGATCCTCAGACATGCCGCACAATCCCTTTGCATGACACTCCGAGCATGCAGATGATACTATGATCTCCACTGATGTGAATTCCGGAGTGATCTCCACGATCCTGCCGGCATGAGCTATTTCATTTCTTCTTGCCATAATCTTTCTTTATCAATGATGTAAGAGGATATTTAAGTCCCTCACATCCTGTTATCCTACCAGTTGCCACCCCGACCAGAAGCGGAGCTTCAAAATATACGGGAAGCCTGTTTTCGTCGTCAGTAACCCAGATGAGCATATCCTCCTCACCCTTGAAGACCTCTCCTTCCAGAAGTTTTGCTCCGAACTTGATTGCATTGACAGTACCGAAGCCCTTGACCTTGATGGTCTCCCTTCCATGGAGGATGAAATACACATTGCAGACCTCCTCATCGATCGCAAAGGTCATGGGATACTTCCTTCCCGGCTCCACAACATCGAAATCCATGTTCCTGGCAAAGAAGAACAGTGCCGGAAGGTCGAATGTACATGGGGTCAGCGGAAGCACATGCGAAGTCTGTCCCATCTTTGAGGTAAAAACCTCCGCATCTATATGAGGGTCGGATGGATTCCAGTCATACAGGTAAGTATTTCTCGCTTCATATTTACCCTCGTGCGTATCACGCGTGAACTTCAGAGGGCGAAGGCCGTCGCAGGCAAACCAGGACCTGAAATCCTCTCTGACCTTGAAGAAAAGGTCGAAGAGTTTCGTAGTCTTTCCATATGCCTTGCAGAGAAACGCCTCCTGACCGTTGAAGCGGACTGTATCAAGAGTCACATCCGCATGGCCGACATCCGAATTGACCGCTCCCCACTGATAATGGAGGACAAAAGACATCTTTTCACCTGGGCCAAATGCCAGACTGTCACGGTCCAGAGTCCTGACGGGAACACACGCCGTACCTGTAGAATCAGGATTCTCCTGTGCATGCATCGGCGCTGCCGCCACACATGTACACAGGAGAATCATTATCCTTGTCATCAATTTCATGGGCATCCCCATTACATGAATTCACTATTTGTGCCGAAATCATCAACCGGCGACTGGAAAGACGCTCCAGACGGACCGAAAGGAGGATTCATATCGCCGCCCTGCATCGAATCAACCTGATTCACGAGGCTTTCCTGTTCATCGACGAACCTGACTTCGTCAGCACGGAAGCGCATGTCTACATCGGCAATAGCACCGTTTCTGTGCTTGGCGATGATGATCTGGGTCTTTCCTATATCATTAGGATCCTCATTCAGACCCTGATAGTCATATCTGTGAATGAAGATTACCATATCGGCATCCTGCTCGATCGATCCTGACTCTCGAAGGTCGCTGAGCTGCGGCCTGCGGTTGCTTCCGACGCGGTTCTCCGACTGACGCGAGAGCTGGGACAGAGCGATGATAGGCACATTCATCTCCTTTGCAGTAGCCTTGAGCGTACGTGAAATCGCCGCAACTTCCTGCTCACGCATACCGCGAAGTTCCGTCGGTCCCTGCATCAGCTGAAGGTAGTCGACGACGATAAGGCGCACACCCTTCTGCTTCACAAGTTTCTTTACCTTAGAACGGAACTCCATCACCGGAAGTGAAGGTGTATCATCTA
>RHMF01001004.1_pt1 | contig 13572 bp, 14 predicted proteins | sample 5365151 | NCBI WGS metagenome assembly RHMF01 (sample SAMN10266501, study PRJNA497801) | feces metagenome | isolation source: feces | host: Bos taurus | place: China: Prairie of Fairy Mountain | collected 2017-08-14 | reverse complement strand
ATAACCTCTCCGACTGCAGGAAATACTACGACCGCGATTGGAGATGGGTAAGCGAGGAGGTGCAGGAGACGGTACGTCTGTTTGAAGTGGATGTGGATGACGATTTTCCCCAAAGACGGGACATGACCATCTATGACCAGGCATATCACGCAATGTCCGCGGCACAGGATATTCCCTTTGTTCTGGCCTGCGCCCGAAGATACTTCAGCGGGATGCAGAATGCGGAACCCACATGGGAAATTTTGAGCGACAAAGCTGCAACGGTTACAGCGGATATATCCGACTTCCTCAGAAATGAAATTGTATAACAGATTCTCCCTTGCCTGACAGCTGTAACGGCGGGGTGATACAAAGGCTCCCTTGTGAAAGGGAGCCTTTGTATCAGGTATTGGCATCCAGTACTTCCTGAATCCGGGATTTGACCAGATCGGCCACCTCCACGGTCTTCATATCTTTGTATTTTGTATTCCTCATAGGAAATGGGCTTCAGGTAGTGCATCTGGACAGTGACGGGCTTGCTGCCCTTCTGATCCAGCACCTTGAAGCAGTCGATGAAGCACAGGGGCACGATGGGACACTTGGCCTTCATAGCTGCCCGGAAGCTGCCGCCATGGAATTCGCCCATGGTGTTGCCGTTCTTGCTTCGGGTGCCTTCGGGGAAGATCAGGTAGTTGCGGCCCTTCAGGACTTCCTCGGTGACGCCCTTGATGACGGTTAAGGACTGGCGCACATCCTCCCGGTCCATGGCGAAGGAGTAGGTGCATTCCCGGATCTGCTTTAAGAGGGGAACATCTGCCAGCTCCTTCTTCAGCACCGCGGCCAGGGGGCGCTCGCAGTCGGCGGCCAGAGCCACCACATCAAACATGCCCTGATGGTTGCCGTACATCACGAAGCCGTCCTCTTCGGGCAGATTCTCTTTGCCGAAGACCTGCAGCTCCACATTGCCGGACTCCACGGCGTACTTGAGGATCTTGTGGATGTGATCCCACTTCTCCTGCTCGGGGTATTTGTCGGTATTATTGGCATAGTGACACAGCTTGGCATAAAGGCCGGGAAGCCGGAAAATGTTGCGCGTGATCATCAGTGCGATACGGTTCATGTTGGTTTCCTCCACAATTTCAGCGATATTTAATATCATATCATGATTTTCCGGTTTTGGAAAGTATTTTCTGAACCGAAACTGCTCTTGACGGACATGATACAATAAAAATAAAGATCACACCCGAAGGAGTTTGCCCTATGGACTGGATATATGAACTGCTCAGCAATCCCTTTCTCATCACTGCTCTTTCCTCCTGGTTCATTGCCCAGGTGCTGAAGGTGATCCTGAATTTCGCTGTGAACAGGAAGCTCAGCATCGAGCGGCTCTTCGGTGACGGCGGCATGCCCAGCGGCCACAGCGCCACGGTGGCATCTCTCGCCACCTTCACCGGCCTGACCTACGGCTTTGATTCCTTCCAATTTGCCATTGCGGCCATCCTGGCGGTGATCATCTGTCACGATGCCATGGGCGTCCGGCTGGAGGCCGGCAAGCAGGCCAGCGCTATCAATGAGATCCTCCGCTCCATCCAGGATATGACCTGGGATCAGCTGCCGGAGGCCTCCTTCAAGGAACTGCTGGGCCATACCCCCATCCAGGTGGCGGCAGGTGTCCTGCTGGGCGTTCTCAACGCCATCTATATGTTTGAGTACGTGGTATAAAAAGTGAGGTGCTTCCCATGCTCCAGGATCTGGCCTTCGGGCGGCTGGAAAATGAATATCGGCCCGTGCTGCCCCGGGATGATGACGCGGTGCTTTGCTTCCGGGAGAATGCATTGCTGGTAAAGAAGCTGCCCAACGGCAATCTGATGCTGCCCACGGTGGGGCAGATCGGCGGCGAACTCCAATATGCTTTCCGGCTTCATGATGTAAATTACTATCTGGCAGCGGAGGCGGCAGAGGAGGGGGAATACCGCTATGTTCCCGTCCGGCAGCTGCGCTATGAGGCGGGCAACACCTTCTGCTATGCGGCCATGACCGGCTGGCATCTGCACCGCTGGTACGAAAGCAGCCGCTTCTGCGGCCGCTGCGGCGTCCGGACCGTCCATGATGAGAAGGAACGGATGGTCAAATGCCCCAACTGCGGAAATATGATCTTCCCCCGGATCAACCCGGCCATCATCGTGGGTGTCGTGAGCGGCGACCGGATCATGCTGACCAAATACGCCGGACGGGGATACGCCAGCTACGCCCTGATTGCGGGCTTCACCGAAATCGGTGAAACCCTGGAGCAGACGGTGCAGCGGGAGGTCATGGAAGAGGTGGGCCTGCGTGTCAAAAATATCCGCTATTACAAATCCCAGCCCTGGGGCATCGATGGCAACATCCTCATGGGCTTCTATTGCGACCTGGAGGGCGACGACACTGTCCGGCTGGACGAAAATGAACTGGCTCTGGCCCAGTGGCACCACCGCAGCACCCTGCCCGTTGAAGACGACGGCTACAGCCTGACCCGGGAGATGATCCGTGTCTTCGGGGAAGGAAAAGAACCGAAATAAAGAGAGGTTTTGCATATGAATGATTCTCAGCGCTGGGTCAGCGTCTGGGGCAATGCCGTGTCCGTGGCGGAGAACCGCCCGGAGCGCTATGCCCGGAATATCACCATCCGTTATCCCATCCACATCCCCTTCTCCGGCAAGGGCCTGCGGCTCACTTTCGACAATTACTGCGGCACCGAGCCCATCACCCTCACCCGGACCACTGTGTTCTACGGCGGCAAATTCTACCCCGTGACCTTCGAGGGCCACCGGCTGGTGACCATCTCCGCCGCGGAAAACGCGGTCAGCGATCCTTTGGAGCTTCCCATCCGCGCCGGGGAGATTATTCAGGTCAGCTTCTTCCTGGCCAATTTCACCCTGATGCGCAGTGTGGTCTATGCCCAGGGTCCGCTGTCCGAGGGGCTGTATGCCAACGGCGACCGGACGGAGGATGCGAGTATCGACCTGGAAACCTCCCGGAAGACCCATCTGTTCTATTTCCTGAGCAATGTTTCCGTGCTGACGGACAGCGAAAACCGGGCTGTTGTCTGCTACGGCGATTCCATCACCGCCCAGGACTGGCCCGACTGCCTGGCTCTGCGGTGCTTTAATGAGGGCTATCACAAGACGGCGGTGATCCGCCGGGCCACCTCCGGCTCCCGGATCCTGCGGGAGTACAGCTGCCTGACCTATGAAAGCTACGGCCTTTCCGGGGAGCATCGCTTCGCCCATGAGGTGCCCACGGACGGCGCGGATACGGTGATCATCCAGCAGGGCATCAACGACATCATCCACCCGGTGGGAGAAGATAAGAACGTCTTCCGTCCCATGAGCGACCTGCCCACGGTGGAGGAGCTGATCGAGGGCTTGAAGGACTATATCGCTCAGGCGAGAAAACTGGGCTACAAGGTCTATGTGGGCACGCTGCTGCCCATGGGCGGCTGGCGCACCGACGCGCCCTTCCGCCAGGAGATGCGCCATGCCTACAACGAATTTATCCGCACCACGGATCTGATCGACGGCTGCATCGACTTTGACGCGGCCCTGCGAGATCCGGAAAAGCCCAACCACTTCCTGCCCGAATACGATTCTGGCGACCACCTGCACCCGAGCAGTAAGGGCTACCAGCGGATGGCCGAGGAAATCCCGGTGGAGCTTCTGAAATAAGCGAAAGGACGGCGAAAGCCGTCCTTTTTGCATATCCCTTTCCGGGGGACGCTGCACTCCCTGGAATATCCATTTATTACAGCAAAATATACAAAAATAAGCATTGACTTTTGACGTTCCCGGGTGTATCATAGGACAATAGATTTCCGTAGGCGCACAAACGTGCATCACGTGAGAACGAAAAAGGAGAGAAAGACTATGAAAAAGATGATCGCCCTTATTCTGGCAGCGGTTATGCTGCTGTCCCTGACCGCCTGCGGCGGCGACGATGGCAAGTATACCATCGGCATCTGCCAGATCATGAAGCACCCTGCTTTGGATGCTGCCACTCAGGGTTTCAAGGATGCGCTTGTTGCTGAGTTCGGCGAAGAGAACCTGGTGTTCCAGGACAAGGATGCCGGCGGCGAGTACACCAACTGCGGCACCATCATGGACGGCTTCGTGGCCGAGAATGTTGACCTGATTCTCGCCAACGCCACCGCACCTCTCCAGGCAGCCGCCTCTGCCACTGCGGACATTCCCATCCTGGGCACTTCCATCACCGACTATGCCACCGCGCTGAACATTGCAAACTGGACCGGTACCGTGGGCGGCAACATCTCCGGTACCTCCGACCTGGCACCCCTGGACCAGCAGGCCGCCATGGTCAAGGAGCTGTTCCCCGAGGCAAATACCGTGGGCCTGCTGTTCTGCGCCACCGAACCCAACTCCGTCTACCAGGTGGATATGGTTCAGGGCTATCTGGAGGAGATGGGCTATGAATGCCAGCAGTTCGGCTTCGCAGATGTGAATGAGCTGGCCTCCGTGACCCAGAGCGCCTGCGACTATTCTGATGTCCTCTACATCCCCACCGACAATACCTGCGCCACCTACACCGAGACCATCGCCAACGTGGTGCTTCCTGCCGGCGTACCCGTTGTCACCGGCGAGGCCAATACCTGCGCCGGCTGCGGTGTGGCCACCCTGTCCATCGACTACTACGACCTGGGCTACACCACCGGCAAGATGGCCGCCCAGATTCTGAAGGGCGAAGCCGACATCGCTTCCATGGCCGTCAAGTTCGCCCCCGAAGTGACCAAGATGTACAACGCTGCCAACGCGGAGTTGCTGGGCATCACCCTGCCCGAGGGCTACCAGCCCATCGGCTGATTTAGACAAAAAACAGAACAGCGGGAAGCCTGACCTGCTTTCCGCTGTTTTGGCTGTGTTTGGAGGACTTATGAATTCTATCCTGGCATTTATCAATTCCCTGCCCGGTGCCTGCGGCCAGGGCCTTATCTGGGGCATTATGGCCATCGGTGTTTACATCACCTACCGGATTCTGGATGTTTCCGACCTGACTGTGGACGGCAGCCTTGCCACCGGCGGCGCGGTCTGCGCCGTGGCCATCAGCTTAGGCGTCAATCCCTGGGTGGCTATGCTGCTGGCTGTGCTTACCGGCATGCTGGCGGGCTTCGTCACCGGCTTTTTCCATACCAAGTGCGGTATCCCCGCCATTCTTTCCGGCATCCTGACCCAGCTGGCGCTGTATTCCATCAATCTGCGGATCATGGCCATCGGCTCCAAGTCCAAGACCATGGCCACCGTGGCTCTGAATGTGGATAATCACGATCTGCTGGTCTCCTCCCGGTATATCCGGCGGCTGACTCTGGAAAATCCCCTGATTCTGCTGCTCATCGCCGTGGTTGTGGTGGTTGGCCTGCTGTACTGGTTCTTCGGTACGGAAATGGGCTGCTCCCTCCGTGCCACCGGCGCCAACCAGAATATGGCCCGAGCCCAGGGTATCAACACTGATTTCTGCAAAGTGCTGGGTCTGGTGGTTGCCAACGGCCTGGTGGCTCTCTCCGGCGCGCTGCTGAGCCAGTATCAGGGCTCTGCCACCGTGGACATGGGCCGCGGCGCCATCGTCATCGGCCTGGCGGCTGTGATCGTGGGCGAGGTGCTGTTCAGCAAAATCTTCATCAACTTTGCCCTGAAGCTGCTGAGCTGCATCATCGGCGCCATTATCTACTACGCAGTCATCGCCCTGGTGCTGCGAATGGGTCTGGAATCCACCGACCTGAAGCTGCTCACCGCCCTGGTGGTGGCGGCATTCCTGACCATCCCCCAGTGGAAGGGTAAGCTTTTCCACAAGAAGGCGTAAGGAGGTTTATCATGCTGAAAATTGAAAATGTATGCAAGACCTTCAATGCCGGAACGGTCAATGAAAAGAAGGCCCTGCAGGGTCTGAACCTGCACCTGAAGGAAGGCGACTTTGTCACCGTCATCGGCGGCAACGGCGCGGGCAAGAGTACCATGCTGAATTCCGTCGCCGGCGTCTTCGGTGTGGACAGCGGCAAGATCCTCATCGACGGTGTGGATGTGACAGCTCTTCCCGAATTCAAGCGGGCCAAGTACATCGGCCGGGTCTTCCAGGACCCCATGATGGGTACCGCCGCAACCATGCAGATCGAGGAAAACCTGGCTCTGGCCGCCCGCCGTGGTCAGAAGAGGGGTCTCGGCATCGGCATCACCAAGGCCGAGCGGGAAGCATATAAAGAACAGCTGAAAATTCTGGGTCTTGGTCTGGAAGATCGGATGACCGCGAAGGTGGGTCTCCTCTCCGGCGGCCAGCGGCAGGCGCTGACACTGCTGATGGCAACGCTGCAGAAGCCGAAACTGCTGCTCCTGGACGAGCATACCGCAGCTCTGGACCCCAAGACCGCCGCCAAGGTGCTGGAAGCTACCCAGCGCATCGTGGAAAAGGACAATCTGACAACCCTGATGATCACCCACAACATGCGTGACGCGATTCACTACGGCAATCGGCTGATCATGATGTACGACGGCCACATCGTGGTGGACGTCTCCGGCGAGGAGAAAAAGAAGCTGACCGTGGAGCAGCTGCTGAATTTGTTCAGCCAGGCCTCCGGCTCCGACGAGGTCAACGACAAGATGGTTCTGTCTTAAATGGCAAGTGCCCGGTGCATCGCACCGGGCATCTGTTATGTTTTGGGTACGCATAACCGGGCCGTTTCGTGGAAAACTGTCCGTGAGGTGATTTTTATGGCGAAAAAAGGCATGAAACGGCCGGATTTGAAGGAGAAGCCCGGGAAAATGCCCATTGTTCCCCAGATTCAGGGGAAGGCCAAGTCTGGAAAAGAGAGGGCCAATCCCATCATTGCGGGAACCATGGGCGCAGAGCTGAAGGTCTGGCATCCCGAACGGCCCATTTCCCAGGCCCACGGCCCCATCAATAACGACCTGGCCCGGGATAACCTGGAAAACGATATTCCCTTTGCGGATTTGCAGGATTTGTAACAGAAAAAGGCGCCGGATTTCCGGCGCCTTTTGGCTGTGTGAAATTAGTCGTCGAAGCCGTTGGGGTTCTGGCTCTGCCAGTTCCAGGTGTCGCGGCACATGTCGGTCTGGTCGTGCTTGGCGGTCCAGCCCAGCACCTCGCGGGACTTGGCGGGGTCTGCATAGCAGGTGGCCAGGTCGCCGGGGCGGCGCTCGGCGATGACGTAGGGGACGGGGATGCCGTTGGCGGTCTCGAAGGCCTTGACCATATCCAGCACGGAGTAGCCGGTGCCGGTACCCAGGTTGAAGACAGCCTCGCCCTTGTTGCCTTCCATGTAATTGACAGCGGCAACGTGGCCCTTGGCCAGGTCCACAACATGGATGTAGTCGCGGACACCGGTGCCGTCGTGGGTGTCGTAGTCGTTGCCGAAGACGCTCAGCTGCTTGCGCTTGCCGATGGCAGTCTGGGAGATGAAGGGCATCAGGTTGTTGGGGATGCCGTTGGGATGCTCGCCGATCTTGCCGGACTTGTGAGCGCCCACGGGGTTGAAGTAGCGCAGCAGGACGACGCTCCACTCGGGGTCGGCCTTGGCGATGTCCCGGAGAATCTGCTCGCACATGTACTTGGTCCAGCCGTAGGGGTTGGTGCAGTTGCCGGTCTTGGAATTCTCCCGCAGGGGCATCTCGTTGTCGCCGGAGTAGACGGTGGCGGAGGAGGAGAAGATGATCTTTTTGCAGCCACGGTTGCCCATGACCCGGGCCAGCACCATGGTGGAGATCAGATTGTTATCGTAGTAAGCCAGAGGCTTGGCAACGGACTCGCCCACAGCCTTCAGGCCTGCGAAATGGATGACGGCACCGATCTCGTTCTCGTCAAAGATGCGGTTCAGCAGAGCTTCGTCACGGACATCGCCCTCGTAGAACTTGACTTCCACGCCGGTGATCTCCTTGACACGCTCCAGGCTCTTGGCGCTGGAGTTATACAGATTATCCACAACGATGGGGGTGTGGCCGGTCTCGATCAGCTCCACGCAGGTGTGGGAACCGATGTAGCCCGCGCCGCCGGTAACCAGAACATTCATAGCATTTTACCTCCGGTAATTTTTAAAGTTTGATACTACCATTTTAATGGCAAAAACTTTCCTTGTAAAGGGCAAAAGCGACTATGTTGGTATTATTTTAAGTACATAACAGCTTCGTAAGGCCGCAGCTTGCCTTCCTCGGGCCAGGTGCCGTAGTTGCCCAGAATGGGCTCGCCGGCGGTGTCCATGGCCCAGGCGGGGTATTCCACCTCTTCCCCGGTGAAATTGGCGATGACGGTGAGCTTCTTGTGCCCGTCGTCACGGGAGTAGGCGAAGATATTGTCCCAGTCGGGCAGGATCTCGGTGTAGTCGCCGTCCCGGATCACATCCTCCTGCTTGCGCAGGTTCACAAGATAGCGGTAGTAATTCAGCACGGAATCGGGATCCTTTTCCTGGGCTTCCACATTGATCTCGGTGTAGTTGGGGTTGACCTTGATCCAGGGGGTGCCGGTGGTGAAGCCTGCGTGTTCGGATGCGTCCCACTGCATGGGGGTGCGGGCATTGTCCCGGCCCTTGGCGTGGATGGAGGTCATCACATCCTCATAGGCGTAGCCCTCGGCCAGCCGCTCAGCGGCCATGTTCCGGATCTCAATGTCCCGGTACTCATCCAGTTCGTAGCAGACATTGGTCATGCCGATTTCCTGACCCTGGAAGATGTAGGGGGTACCCTGCATGCCGAAGAGAATGGTGGCCAGCATAGTGGCGGCTTTGGGGGAGCTGTCGCCCCAGCGGGAGACGATGCGGGGCAGATCGTGGTTTTCCCAGAAGAGGCTGTTCCAGCCCTTGCCGTTCAGCTCGGTCTGCCAGCGGCGCATAACGCGCTTCAGATCGTTCATGGGCAGCTTTTTCAGATCCCACTTGAAGGGGCCGTCCTGATCCAGACAGATATGCTCGAACTGGAAGACCATGGAAAGCTCGCTTTCATCGGGATTGCTCCACAGCTGGGCGGTTTCGGGGGTGGCGCTCCAGCACTCGCCCACGGTGACTAAGTTTCGACCCTTTAAGACAGCGGCGGACATCTCCTTGATGTACTTGTGCAGGTTGGGGCCTTCGGCGGTGATGCCCTCGTCGGGAACCTTGGCCACGGAGTCGATGACGTCCAGACGGAAACCGCCGGCGCCGTTGTCCGCCCACCAGTTCATCATGTCGTAGAGCGCCTGGCGAACCTCGGGGTTATCCCAGTTCAGGTCCGGCTGCTTCACGGAATACTGATGGAAGTAGAACTGCTGGCACTCCTCGCACCACTGCCAGGCGGAGCCGCCGAAGCAGGAGAGCATCTCATTGGGGGGGCAGTCGGGGTCGCCATCCCGCCAGACGTACCAGTCGTGCTTTGGATTTGTCCGGTCCTTTTTGGCCTCGATGAACCAGGAATGCTCATCGGAGGTGTGGTTCAGGACCATATCCACGATGATCTTCAGGCCTCTTGCGTTGGCCTCGTCCAGCAGCTTCTTCATGTCTGCCAAACTGCCGAAGAGGGGATCAATGTCCTGATAGTCGGAAATATCATAGCCGTTGTCGTCCTGGGGGGATTTGAACACCGGACCCAGCCAGATGGCATCCACACCCAGATTCTTGATGTAGTCCAGACGGGAGATCAGGCCGGGAATATCGCCGATGCCGTCGCCGTCGGAGTCCTGGAAGCTGCGGGGATATACTTCATAGATGACAGCCTTCTGCCACCATTTTGCATTTTGATTCATAGTAGAACACCTTCCTTTTGAAACGTTTCTATCAACAAATATCATACCGTGAAAACGGGGCGATGTCAATTCGTGACGGATAAATTTACGGGGAAGAAATTTCACTAGTTGCCTCAGACCGGTCAGAACACAAGATACGGTGTTCAGCCAAAAAGCAAGTGGGATTTTTTCGATTTTCCGGCACCGAAAATCGTTGTTGCAGGTGTTTTTCTGTGCTATAATACAAGGTACCGACGAATTATCTGTGTGAGGAAATGTCATGATTTTTGGAAACGTGAATCTGAACCAGGGCGATGTCCGGCGGCTGCTCAGCGCGGCCAATCCGGACGCGGCGCTGCTGTACATATATTTGAAAAGTGAAAATTCCATGGAATCCGCTGCCTCTGACCTGAACGTGAGTCCGGCCCGGATCTCCTGCGCCGCCGCGGTGCTGCGGCAGCTGGGGCTGTGGAGCGATGAAAAGCCCAAAGCCGTCATGGCAGGGGAGCGGCCCGCCTATTCCGAGCGGGACGTGCTGAACGCTATGGACGACGACATGGATTTCCGCGCCCTCTACGGGGAGATCCAGCGGCAGCTGGGCCGCAGCCTGAACACCGAGGAACTGAAGATCATCCTGGGCTTCACCCGGTATCTGGGACTCAGCCCCGAGGTGATCTCCATTCTGGTAAGCTATTGCCGGGATCGGGCCCGTCAGAAGGGAAGCAGCCGCAATCCCAGCCTGCGTACCATCGAAAAGGAGGCCTATGCCTGGGCTGAGCGCGGTATCGATTCCGTGGAGGAGGCCGCAGCCTACATCCAGTCCCAGAATGTGCGTTCTTCCCGCCTGGGCCGGCTGATGCACATTCTGCAGATCCGGGGCCGGAATCTGACTGCCGCCGAGGAACGTTATGCGCACATCTGGCTGGACATGGGCTTTGAGGAAAGCGCTATTACCGAGGCCTATGAGCGTACCTGTCTGAATACCGGCGGTATGAACTGGGCCTACATGAATAAAATTCTGCAGCGCTGGCATGCAGCCGGCCTGCACACCGCCGAAGCGGTGAGATCCGGCGACCACAAGAGTGTGCCCAAGGGCGCCAGCGGCGAACTGGGCGCTGCGGAGCTGGAAGCCATTCAGAAAGTATTGCGAGGTGTGTAACATATGGCATACAGTGCAGAAATTATTGCCCGGGCCCGGGCAAGACTGGCCCAGGCCAGAGAAGACCGGGATTCCGAAAACCGGCAGCACCTGGCGGAAGCCTATGAACGTGTTCCCCGGATCCGGGAGATCGATATGCTGCTGCGGCGTACCATGGCCGTTACCGCCCGGCTGGCCTTTACCACCGGCGGCGATGCCAGAGAAGCCATGGAGCAGGTGAAGGAGCAGAATCTGGCGCTTCAGCGGGAGCGGGAAGCGCTGATCCTGGAGAATTTTGAAGAGGGCTTCCTGGATGAAAGCCCCATCTGCGTCCATTGTTCCGGCCTTGGCTATGTGGGCGCCAATATGTGTGAGTGCCTCCGGGAGCTGTGCCGCCAGGAGCAGAAGAAGGAAGTATCCATCCTCTCCGGAGGTAAGGAAAGCTTCAGCCAGTTCCGGCTGGACTACTATTCCGACCAGTATTCCCCCAATATCCGCACCAGCCCCCGGGCCATCATGGAACGGAATTTCAAGATCTGCCGCAGCTATGCCCAGAATTTCGGTGCGGGTGCAGGCAATCTGCTGTTCAACGGCGGCACCGGCGTGGGCAAGACCTTCCTCTCCGCCTGCATCGCCCGGGCCGTGGCGGACAAGGGCTACAGCGTCTGCTATGAAACTTCTTCCCACCTGTTTTCCAAGCTGGAGCAGGCCCGGTTCAACGGCAACGAGGAGAACCGCCGGGAGGCGGAGAAGCTCACCGCCTGCGACCTGCTGATCATCGACGACCTGGGTACCGAAATGCCCGGTCAGTTCGTCACCGCGGCGCTCTACAGCCTGGTGAACGACCGGCTCATCGCCGGCAAGCCCATGGTGATCTCCACCAACTTAAATATCGACGAGATCCGCCGCCGCTATTCCCCCCAGATCGCTTCCCGGCTGGAGGGCAGCTTCCAGCTGCTTCCATTCCTGGGCGAGGACATCCGGGTGCTGAAAAATCGGGGGCTGTGATATGAAAACCGGTATTTTATTTGACCTGGACGGCACACTCCTTGCCACTCTGGAGGATCTCCATGCCAGTACCAACCATGTGCTGCGGGAGCTTGGCTACCCGGAACGAACCCTGGACGAAGTCCGACGTTTCGTGGGCAACGGCGCCCGGCGGCTGATGGATCAGGCGGTGCCGGAGGGTGTGGATTCCCAAGCGGCTTTCGATGCGTTCCAGGCTTACTACCCCAGCCACTGCCAGATCCAGACAAAAGCCTACGAGGGTATCCCCGAAGCTCTGGAAATCCTGAAAAAGAAGTATCCCCTTGCCATCGTGTCCAACAAGCCGGATGCGGCGGTGAAGGTGCTCTGTGCCGATTATTTCCCCGGCATCTTTGCCCGGGGTGAAAGCACCGACTGCCCCCGCAAGCCCGCCCCGGACATGGTCTACAAGGCCATGGAAGCCATCGGCGTGGAAACCTGCATTTATGTGGGCGACAGCGAGGTGGATGTGGTCACTGCCCGGAACGCCGGGGTGCCTTGCCTGAGTGTCCTCTGGGGCTTCCGGGATAAGGCGGATATGGAAGAAGTGGGCGGCACCCATTTTTGCGAAAAAACCGGAGATCTGGTTGCCAAACTGGAAGAAATGATAGGATAAAGAAAAATGGCCAATGAATTTTATGCCCTGCTGGGCCGGATGCGCTATATCACCCGCTGGGGTCTGATGCGCAACAGCGTTTCGGAGACCCTCTCCGAGCATTCCTATATGACCGCGGTGCTGGCCCATGCCCTGGCGCTGATCCGCCGGGAGATCCTGCACCTGGAAGGCCCGGATCCGGACCGCTGCGCCGTGGCAGCCCTGTACCACGATGCTTCCGAGATCCTCACCGGCGACATGCCCACCCCCATCAAGTACTACAATCCCGAGATCAAGACCGCCTACAAGGAGGTGGAGCGGATCGCGGGCAACCGGCTGCTGGATATGCTGCCCCCGGAGCTGCGGGCCTGCTATGAGATGGATGTGCTGGAAAGCGACAAGGAACTGGAACCCATCGTGAAGGCTGCGGACAAGCTCTCCGCCCACATCAAGTGCCTGGAGGAGCAGAAGGCAGGCAACACCGAGTTCGATTCCGCCGCCCAGCAGACCTGGGATGCCATGAAGCAGATGAACCGGCCGGAGCTGGACTGGTTCCTGAACTTCTGCCTGGGCGCTTTCAGCCTGAACTTGGATCAGCTGTGACTTGACGCACGCACAAAAATGTGGTAATATACTCTAGTACGCCGGCATGGTGAAATCGGTAGACACAAGGGACTTAAAATCCCTCGCCGTTAAAAGCGTACCGGTTCGAGTCCGGTTGCCGGCACCAATAAAAGCGAGATCCCGTCCGGGATCTCGCTTTTATTATTGTAAGGTAGCAGACTCGAACCAATTCAATGCAACAGTCCACCGGACTGTTGCTTGCCGCCGTCCAGCTAGCGGCAACACCTTGGATTTTTTGAGTCCGGTTGCCGCACTTTGAAGAGTCCTCCGAATCCTGTTGAAAACCCCAAAATCTATGTTATACTTAGGGTAATACAGAAAAAAGGAGAAAACTATGGAAATTTGCGGTTATTCCATCTGGGTAGTTATATTTGTGTGTCTGGGCGTGTTCTGCGCCTCGTTTATGGATGCCATCGGCGGTGGCGGCGGCATTATCTCGGTGCCCTGCTATCTGCTTGCAGGCTTC
>RHMF01000861.1_pt1 | contig 13574 bp, 7 predicted proteins | sample 5365151 | NCBI WGS metagenome assembly RHMF01 (sample SAMN10266501, study PRJNA497801) | feces metagenome | isolation source: feces | host: Bos taurus | place: China: Prairie of Fairy Mountain | collected 2017-08-14 | reverse complement strand
CTGATGGAGCCTGAAGGCAGGAAACGGCCATCAAAGCCGTCAATACCCATATCATATATCTGAAGTTCATCCTCATAAACAAAGAAGCACCAGTCAGAACTGATGCTTCCGCTTTCTTGAGCCAGCTATGGGATTCGAACCCACGACCTTCGCGTTACGAATGCGATGCTCTACCGACTAAGCTAAACTGGCAACGTATCTCCTTACAGGAATATTTCCTAAAGGGACTGCAAATATAGACAATTTTCAATAAATTTGCACCAGAAATTCGACTTATGGAGAGTGTTGACATAATCATCATCGGAGGAGGAGCTGCAGGACTTATGGCTGCTGCCGGAGCCGCACGCGGATCAGGACTTGAAACATTGATATTGGAGAAGATGCCACGCCCGGGCAGGAAAATCATGATTACCGGCAAGGGCAGGTGCAATTTCACAAATGTCAAGCCATGGAATGAATTCTGCGGGCACATCCATCCGAAGCCCAATCTTCTGAAAGCGGCATTCCATAATCTGACGCCGGATGCGATGATGCGATTTCTGGAAGTAAACGGGATGGAGGCTGTCGTAGAACGCGGAGACAGGGCATTCCCTGCATCACACCTGGCCTCTGATGTCGTAGATGCGCTTGTGCATGCAGCAGAAAAAGCCGGAGCAAAGATTCTGTGCGGCAAGGAAGTGACTTCTGTCAGCAGAGATGAAGGGTCGTCATTCTCCGTATCATGCTCGGACGGGACAACATACATCTGCAGAAGGCTGGTGGTATGTACCGGAGGACTTTCATATCCCAAGACCGGATCGACCGGCGACGGCTACCGCTGGGCTAGGGAGATGAGCCATACCGTCCGTCCCCTCTTCCCATCCCTTACAGCAATCGTCCCCAAAGGATACAAGGACGTCGTAAAAGCGGGAAAGGGACATATAGACCGCAGCACACCGCTCTCGGAAATCGGCAGGGCGCTATGTGGTAATCAGCTGAAGAACATCGCGCTTACAGTCACGATCGACGGGAATGAAGCACAATATGAGTTCGGTGACATGGACTTTACAGACGGGGGCATCGAAGGACCGGTCGGCTTCAAGGTAAGCCGCAAATGTGTCAACGCCATCATCAACGGCTCCAAGGTTTCTGTCAGTCTGGACATGAAGCCAGCAGTCGACGACGAGGATCTCTCTGTCAGGATCGGCACTCTATGGAATGAGATATCAAAGGACAAGAGAAACAGCAACAGACAATATAAAGACCGTTTCAGAATATTGCTCGGGAAAGTCCTGCCTATGTCTCTGATTCCGGCATTTGTCAGACTCAACCCCAATGCGGACCACAAGACCCTGGCAAGGATCCTGAAGAAGTGGAAATTTGAGATTGAAGGATATGTAGGCTACGAAAGATGCGTAGTCACTGCAGGAGGCGTCTCTGCAGACGAAATCACTGCCAAGACATTGGAGTCCAAACTGGTTCCGGGATTATACTTTGCAGGAGAGCTGCTAGATCTGGACGCTGATACAGGAGGATACAATCTGCAGACAGCATTCTCGACCGGATATCTCGCCGGCATCAGTGCCGCTAAATCTCTCCTGCCTGAATAACGCCTGAGCCGAGCATCTCATCTCCGTCGTACCATACGGCGAACTGTCCGGGAGTGATACCTCTCTGAGGAGAATCAAACAGGAAATACAGACCGTTTTCGCGCATTATCACCGTAGCGTCCTGAAGTGGCTGACGGTAACGTATGCGCACACGATATCTTCTAATCTCACCCGGATTCATGCGAAGATCAGGACGGATCCAATGTATCTCATCAGGAGAAATCCTCAGGCAGCTGCGGGAGAGACCTTTATGGGTATGGCCTTCGCCGACATAAATGATATTCGAAGGGACATCTGTCTCAATGACAAATACCGAATCCTTATGTCCTCCTATATTGAGCCCCTTGCGCTGGCCGATCGTATAGAACTGCGCACCGTCATGCTTCCCGACAATTTTTCCGAAAGGATTGTCCTTATATCGCGTCTTCTTGATATGTTTCCTGCCGCTTCTGTATGTTTCTGTCTCGAATCTGATGTCATATCTCACAGGCTCAGACAGCCTCATCAGGTCCTCATCAGAAAGGGCAGCGACCTTTTCAATCGAGAACGGGCAGCCTGATGAAACAGCAGGTATTGCCTTGTCCTCGGATATGTAGTCTGTGATCATCCTTACCTGCGAAACACCTTCGCCGGCAAGGGAATCAAGAGTCGTCTTAAGAAACTGATAATGAGGATTCTCCGCATAATAAGCATCATACACCTCGACAATATCTCCTTCGCATGGCTTGAGTTTCTGCTGCAGGAAGGTAGGAAGGTCGACCTTTCCGACAAAACATATTCCCTGTGAATCCTTCTTGTCTGCCGACGGAAGGTCAGCTTCGTGGGCAATCCTTCGCACCTCCGGCTTCTCAATATCCCCTATCGGGAACATTGCCTTTGAGAGCTGCTCCTGTGTCAGCTGACATAGGAAATAGCTCTGGTCTTTGTTGGGATCGCTTCCCGCTAGAATACGGTAGACAGGTGTTCCATCCGGCATCTGCACGGTTTCTTTCCGGCAATAATGTCCGGTAGCGACATAATCTGCACCAAGCTTTTGAGCGCATTTCATGAATGCATCGAACTTGATCTCCCTGTTGCAGAGGACGTCAGGATTGGGGGTGCGGCCTTTTTCATATTCGTCAAACATATAGTCTACCACCCTCTTGCGATACTCGGCGCTGAGATCCACGAAATAAAACGGGATCCCGATCTTTCTCGCCACCATCTCGGCAACGAAACGGTCTTCCTCCCACTCGCAGTCTCCATGAAGAGTAGTCGAAGCATCGTGCCAGTTCTGCATGAACAAAGCAAAGACATCATAACCCTGCTGCTTGAGAAGAAGGGCCGCTACACTCGAATCCACACCACCGGAAAGGCCGATACAGACCTTTATCTTGCTGTTTTCATGCATATTATGAGACATATTTGACAAAAAGCATTATATTTGTGAAGTCTGCAAAGATAAGTTAATTGCTCAGTTATGACAAACAAAGAGATAAAAATCGCCTATCAGGAGTTTGATTCGATCGATCAGCTTCTGCCGAAAGACAGAGAACTCGCACAGGCGGCAATAGACGCTACAACACTTTCCTATGCCCCATATTCCAACTTCAATGTAGGCGCAGCAGTAATGTTTGAAGATGGTGAGATCATCAAGGGAGCAAATCAGGAAAATGCGGCCTACCCTTCGGGGTTATGCGCTGAAAGGACGGCTCTTTTTTATGCAAGCGCAAGCAGACCAGACAAGCCGATGTCGGCGATAGCCATTGCAGCCAGTCAGAACGGCAGTCTTCTGCAGACTCCTGCAACACCTTGCGGCGCATGCAGACAGGTGATGGCACAATATCAGCTCAAGAGCGGTCGTCCGATGATGACCCTGCTTATAGGAGCGGAAAAGATATGGAAATTCGAAAAGATAGACGATCTGCTTCCGCTTATTTTCGATAGCATCTGACGGAGAAATTCCATCTTTTTTTTGGCGAACCGGAAAAAGTGCGTATCTTTGCACTTCGGGTAAGTCTTACACGACCAGCTCCCTCTGAATTCCCCCAGGGCTTGACCGCAGCAAGGGTAGGAGGTCGTAGCGGTGCGATGTAATCAGCTTACCCTTTTTTTGTACTCTACAACCAAGATATGAAGAAAAACATCATTATAGCAACACTTATCGGGCTCATCATCAGCGGATGTGAGCTTATCAGCATCAAGCCGATCGTAGACGGCGAAGAAGATGAAGGGACAGAGATAACGCCAGGAGAGACTCCGGCAGATGAAGGCCTGGCATATGTATGGGATGAGAGTGTCATTCCCGAGATAACCATCAGTGTCTCATTGGCCGAATGGAACAGACTGCTGTCACTTTTCGACCAGAACAACAACACCAAGGAATATATCCATTGTGATATCAGATATGACAAGGCCGGAGATGTGACCGAGATCAAGGACGCAGCTCTGAGACTCAGAGGAAACACATCACGCAGAAGACCTGAGGGTAACGGAGGCGAGAGCCATGTAAAGGACAATACCGACTGGAAGCACTGCCATTTCGGTCTGAATCTCAGAAAATATGTCAAGGATGACGCCCACGAGATACATGGCATCAGGAAGATGAACCTCAAATGGTTCAAGGATGATCCTTGCTACGTCAGGGAGCTGTTCTGCTACGATCTGTTCAGAAGGGCTGGAGTCTGGACTGCAGCACACGATGTATATTGCAGAGTATGGCTGCATGTCGAAGGAGACTCAAAACCGGCATATTACGGTGTTTATGAGATGATCGAGCCATATGACAACAAATATCTCGAAAAGAGGGAGGACCTCTTCGGCAATGCGGACGGCAACCTATGGAAATGCAGCTGGCCAGCAAATCTTGACGATGCGAATGCGAATATGGGAGAGGATGACAATGTCAACGAATACACATACGAACTGAAGGAGACCGGCGGCAATTTCGCTGATGCAAAGGCGCAGCTTCAGGACTTCATCCTCAAGCTGAAGGGCAAGGGAGAAGAGAGTTTCTACAAATGGATCAAGGAGGTCTGCGATGTGGAACTGCTGCTCAAGACCTATGCTGTAAATGTTGCCGTTGGAATGTGGGATGACCTCTGGAACAACGGAAACAACTATTACCTGTATTTCAACAGTCTGGACAAATATGCCTACAAGGTATTCCTTATCCCTTACGACTATGACAATTCCCTCGGCACCAGCAATCAGTACGACGCAGCAAAACAGGACCCTTACAACTGGGGAGACCGCGGACTGCTCATCGAAAGACTGATGAGGTTTGAAGAATTCAGGAATATCTACAGAGATGAGCTGAAGAGGCTGGTAGATCCTGCCAATGCCCTCATGGACCCGACTACGGCTGTCAACAGGATTCTGGGATGGCAGAAGACAATATCTCCGTACATCAGCAATGACACAGGAGAGGATATGGAGATCAAGGATGAGCCGGCATCATGGGGACAGGTCGGAAATTACAGACTCATGACCCTTGGCAGCAACAACTATTTCACTGTCAAGGCTCAGACCATCAATGCGATGAAATAAGAAGACTATTCGGTATAGAATTCTATGATACGGCTGACAGCACGCTGGCATACAGGACAGAAGCTGTCAGCCTTGTTTGTATGCATACGGCAGTCTTCAGCGCCTCTGAACACGCCTTTGGACTGATAGCCAGCACCCTCGAACACAGCAGCTTCTCCCCTTTCCACCATATCCTTCCATTTTGACTCAAAGTCTAACATGGTGGTGATGTTCTGCTCCCATGGCTCGCAGTCAGGATAGTAATACTCCACATACTGATCGTCGTAGTAATACTCATCGGCGAGACCTGCGAAACTGTGGCCGAATTCATGGACGATGACCGGTCTGAATGCCTTGTGCCCGGCTGTAGTAAGGGTATATGAATTGAAAATTCCTCCACCGCCGTAAGTATCTGTATTCGCGAGGATTACAATATGCTCATAAGGTACTCCGCAAAGGCGGTCATGCATATTCTTGATACGAAGCGTAGTTAGATACCGCTCCATATAGAAAGTGTCGAAATTTGAGGACAGGGCAGTATTCTTCCACTCCCCTTTTCCAGGCACACTGACTCCGCTGTCTTCAGAAGGAAGAGATACTGCGACAAAATTGAATCTGTCCTTATAACGTCCGAAAGGCTCGTGGGAAAGGATTGCCTCGACTGCGGCAGAAGCGTCCTTATGGAACGAATCCATTTCATCCTCGGTATAACCTTCAGCAACAATGGCGACATCGATCTTCTCGGAAGGATTGCCGTTTCTCAAGATATAGCTGTGAGGAGGAGCGTCAGGCGTCAACCTGCGTATCAGCACATCCCCAGGGTCTGCCACATGACTCAATGACGCACATACATTCCCGTGGAAATCATACAGTTCCACCTCAACAATAGCCTTGGATTGAGGCATCGGGAGAAGGAAGACATTCTCGAATGACTTGCGGACGCGAGTGGCCTCTTCCGTAGTCTGCCATTCCTGAAACAGAGTCGAGAATGACTGACGATATAGGATATTGCCGTTGGAGGCATCCTTGAGGCATATCTGTCCGTTGCCACGCAGAGGAGCCTTGTCGAGGTTTACACGTCTTCCAGCCCAACCGTCAAAGCATGACATCTCGTCCAGAGAGATCTCTACTGACTTGTCGGTACCTGAAAATATATAGTCTACCCTGAGGGTCATATCCTGTGCAGATACCGAAAGTCCTGCAAACAGAAAAAGAATGAGTGTCAATATGTTACGCATGATCATATCCTGTTTGCACAATTGATACCGTCAAGGGCTGAAGAAACGATTCCTCCGGCATAGCCTGCACCTTCACCGCAAGGATAGAGTCCTGCGACCTGCGTATGTTCCATCGTTTCCTGATCACGAGGAATACGGACCGGAGATGATGTGCGGGACTCGACTCCGAGCAGAAGGGCGTCGTTGGTATAGTATCCATGCATCTTCTTGTTTCCGATCTCAGGGAAGGCATACTTCAGACGGAGGGAAACATGCTCCGGAAGGAGTTCGTGAAGCGGAGCATTGGCTGCTCCAGGATGGTATGAAGTCTGAGGAAGACCTGTCGAAGGTATCCTGCGGCAGAAATCCATCATGCGCTGGGCAGGAGCCTTGAGCGAACCTGTATATTCATACATCTTTCTCTCGATGCTTTTCTGGAACTCGAGAAGAGCCAGAGGGCCATGCTGTGCATATTCCGGAAAATCTTCAGGTTCTATCTGAACCACGACTCCGGCATTAGCCCATTTGGAATTGCGCTGCGAATTGGACATTCCGTTGAGTACAAGTTCTCCGGATGCTGTAGCTGCCGGAACAAGGATTCCTCCCGGACACATACAGAACGAGAACACTCCTCTACCCTCGATCTGGGTCACGAACGAGTACTCTGCAGTCGGCATATAAGGCTGATACTTACCGTGATACTGTATCTTGTTGATCAGGGACTGGGGGTGCTCCACGCGTACTCCAAGTGCAAAACCCTTTGCCTGGATCTCCCATCCTTTACGGTCAAACATTTCATATATGTCACGGGCCGAATGTCCTGTCGCAAGAATAACTTTCCTGGACGAATAGATCTCCGGAGCCGCATCCGGAGAGTCCGGATCACATACGGTCACGTCAAATGATCCGTCCCCTTTTTTCGTAATATCAGTCACCCGCGAATTGAAATGGTATTCTCCTCCATGCTCAAGGATGCACTTGCGTATATTCTCCACGACTATAGGGAGTTTGTCGCTTCCGATATGCGGATGGGCATCGATAAGGATGGATCTGTCCGCTCCAAACAGGACAAGCTGGTGCAGCACCTCACGGATATCTCCACGCTTGGACGAGCGTGTATAAAGCTTGCCGTCCGAAAATGTTCCTGCTCCGCCCTCACCGAAACAATAATTCGAGTCAGGGTTGACATTTCCCTCTCTGGAGAGTCTTGCCATATCGAACTTGCGTTCATGCACATCCTTTCCTCTCTCAAGGATGACCGGCTTGAATCCGCGCATCAGAAGCCTCAGAGCGGCAAACATTCCTGCCGGTCCTGCTCCAACGACAATTACAGGTTCTGCAGAAGACACATCCTGGTACTCATCAAGGACATATTCCGTCATCACTTCATCAGGCTTGTAAACCTCAACCCTATAGCGATAAAGAATATCATTTCGTGCGTCGATGGAACGGCGCATGATGCGGTATTTCACTTGCGACTTCTGCTTAGGAGACACTCCCAAAGCCTTCACAGCAGCTGTAAGAATCTCATCCTCAGACAATTCCTTTCCCAACTTGCAGGTAACTTCTATCTCTTTCATATCTAAAACTCAGCTAATCTTGATACTGGAGCCACATCCAGCGAGGCTCTTTCTCCATTCTGATAATGGAACCATCCGGCGATCGCTATCATGGCAGCATTATCCGTAGTGAACTTGAACTCAGGCAGGAAGGTAGTCCATCCTCTTTTCCTGCCTTCCTCCTCTATTCTCGCACGCAGTCCGCTGTTTGCAGAAACACCTCCGCCGATGGTTATCTGTCTGATGCCGGTATGCTTGGCTGCCTTGATAAGCTTGTCCATAAGGATATCGATCAGAGCCTTCTGGAAGCTAGCACAGATATCAGCCTTGTTGTTTTCCATAAATTCAGGATCTTCAGCCATCCTGTCACGAACAAAATACAGCAGAGAAGTCTTGATACCGCTGAAACTATAGTCGAAGCCAGGGATATGAGGCTTTGAGAATTTGTATTTCAACGGATCTCCTTCCTTTGCAAGCCTGTCGACAATCGGTCCTCCCGGATAGCCGAGGCCCATCATCTTCGAACATTTGTCGAATGCCTCACCTACTGCATCATCGATAGTCTGACCCAATATCTCATACTCCAGAGGACTGTTCACCTTGACGATCTGGGAGTTTCCTCCAGAGACAAGAAGACACAGATATGGAAATTCCGGCTGCCGGTTCTCCGAGTCGTACTGTTTGATGAAGTTAGCCAGTATATGTCCTTGAAGATGATTGACTTCCACAAGAGGCTTATCCAAGGCCATAGCCAGTCCTTTCGCAAAGGAAGTACCGACCAGAAGAGAGCCGAGAAGACCGGGACCTCTGGTAAATGCTATTGCCGTAATGTCGGAAGCCTTTATTCCGGCACGGGTAATGGCTTCGCTTACAACCGGCACAATGTTCACCTGATGAGCACGCGATGCAAGCTCCGGGATCACTCCGCCATATGCCTTATGTACATCCTGACTCGCCAGGACATTGGAGAGCAGATATCCGTCCTTGATAACTGCAGCCGACGTGTCATCACATGATGATTCTATTCCTAAGATTATGTCTGCCATAACAAAATGATTCGGCACGTAAAATGCACCTGTTTCCGACGGCAAAAATACGGATTTTATCCGATATTTTTATTATTTTTGCAAGTTGGACCTAATAAAACGAAAAAACATCAAAAAGGCGATAAAAATAATCTGGCTGACAATCGTCGCTGTTGCGGCCGTCTTATTTGCGGGAGCGCTGACAATCCAGTTCCCGCAGGTGCAGACTGCCATAGGCGACAAAGTCATTTCCAGCCTGTCAGAAAAGCTGAACGGTGAGATTTCGTTTGAAAAGATCCACTTCAAGCCTTTCACGACTCTTGTGCTTAAGAATACGGTGATAATCGACAAGAATCCTGTACAGGATGCAGCTGATCCTTCCAAGCCTCAGGTCGACACATTCTTCAGAGCTGGCTATATAATCGCAAAACTTACTCTCGAAGGGCTGGTACGTCAGGAAGGGATACATATCGACAAGGTCTTCATCAGTGACGCCCAGATGAATCTCGTGCTTGAAGACAGAGAAGTACCGGTATTCGGAGACAGTACGACTGATAATCTTTCGAGAATCTTCAAGCTGAAGAAGAAGGAACATCTCAGCGAACCCAAGGACAAGGAACTTTTCCATATCCGCAAGGTAGAGATTCTGGACATGGGATTTTCCATGAAGAATTACGGAAAGAAGAAGATTCCGTATCACGGCGGCATATCATGGGACGATCTCGACGTACGTGACATCCGTCTCAATGCACGGGAACTTCAGTTCAAGAACGGCATAATGACGGGAGAGTTGGACCACCTTACCTTCTGCGAGAAAAGCGGCTACCAGTGCCTCGGAATATCCGGAGAGACACGCGTAGGAAGGGGTAAGACAATTGTTGAGAACCTCGACCTGAAGGACCCGTGGTCAGACCTGAAGTTACCTCTGTTCATGATGAGCTATGTCAATGTAAGGGCATTCAAGGATTTTATATCCGAGGTAAAGCTGGATGGAAAGATAGCTGAGAGCAGTCTCGACTTCAGGACTCTGTCATATTTCGCACCTCAGTTGGGAGACAATGCCATCAAGGCGACAGTATCAGGCACAATGTCGGGATATGTTGACGATTTTTCTGTGAGTGACATCAGGATACTCACCGACGACGGAGGATTCAAAGCTACCGTCGACGGCAGGATGACGGGACTTCCGGAGATCAGTCAGACAAGGATCGACGCAAAGGTCAGGAATGCAGTCATGACAGCTGAAGGGCTGGGCAGGTTCATAAGCGAATGGATGAAAGATGGAGAGCTGGATCTGCGTCAATATGCACTGGGAACCACCTTCTCCGCAGATGCAACAGCGAAAGGTCTTCTGAACAGCCTCGCTGTAGAGGCCGACATCAGGTCTCAGGCGGGAACAGCTGTAGCTGACCTTTCCCTTGACAACCTCATTGAAAACACATCACCATTAGGAATATCCGGATATCTGAGGACAGATGATCTCGACATAGGACATATTGCCGGCATTTCACTGCTCGGTCCTACGACCATAAGGTCCGGATTCAAGGCAAAGCTCGGAGATGCGATGGAGGTGGATCTGGATTCTCTCCGGATAGAGCGCCTGCAGGTCAAGGGATATGACTACAGCGACATTGAAGCCAAGGGAATACTCGGAAAGAACATACTCAACGGTACCGTGATCAGCAAGGACCCGAATTTCAACTTCATATTTCAGGGTGGATATGCAAGGTCTGAAAGATCCAGCAATACGGTCTACAAGTTTGCGGCAAGCATAGGACATGCCGACCTGCACGCCCTGAATCTCGATCCGAGGGGAAAATCAGAGATCCAGCTCAGAACCAACGCCAATTTCACCCGAACAGGCAAAGGAGACATTCTCGGAAGGATTGACGTAGGAGAGATAATGCTTGAAAGCGACGAAGGAAGACAGGACATAGGCAACATAGTGCTTACCTCACATAGCGCCGACAACAGATACCGTATCAGGCTCGACTCGGGATTTGCCGACGCGACATTTACCGGCACAGCCTCGATTGTAGACTTCATAAAGGACCTCCGCAATGTAACCCTGATGAAGGAGATGCCGGCACTCTATGAAGATCCTTCATACAGTCTGAGCGGAAACACATATTCTCTGGATTTCAAATGCCACGATGTCCAGGGAATCCTTGCATTTGCCCTTCCGGGCCTCTATATCGAGAACGGCACATCCATCCATGCAGAACTTGACAGCAAGGGAATCATGAACGCTGGACTCTCATCCAAGAGAATTGCCTTCAAAAAACAATATCTGAAGGGCATCAGCGCCTCATTCGACAATAAGGATGACAATTTCAGCGGCGAGCTGGCCTGCGATGAAATCTCCGTTGCGACAATGAAGTTGAATGAGAATAGCATCCAGGTACATGCCAACGACAACCATGTCGGTATCGGATACTCATTCGACAACCACAGCGATTATGAGACCCGCGGTCAGTTCATCGTCCACGGCAACCTGTCACGAAACGACGAAGGGCCTATATTCGGAATCGACATCAGACCGTCAGCATTATACTACAATGCCAAGGAATGGAACATACATCCGTCGGAAATAACAATAGCAGGAGGTAATGTGGACGTGGATAATTTCACCGCCACTTCTGGCGAGCAGTATGTCGGTATCGACGGCAAGGCCTCGAAGGAAGATGCCGACACCTTGACTCTGAATCTCGAAAGATTTGACATCTCGGTTGCCAATGCCCTTCTTCCTGCACATTTCGGAATAAAGGGAGCAGCTACCGGTATCGTACAGCTGACATCGCCTCTCAAAGAAAAGAGTCTGCTGGTCGACATGATCTGTGACTCCACAAAAATAGCGGACGTCCCTCTCGGCATCCTTACTCTCGGCACGACATGGAACGAAGAGGAGGAATGCTTTGATATGGTGGCAAGGAATGACATTGACGGCAAGAGCAGCCTTGACTTATATGGAAGTCTTGCCCCAAAGACAAGATACCTCAACGCCACAATATCGCTTGACAAGATGAATCTGGGCTATGCTCAGCCATTCATCAAGGATATATTCAGCGATCTTGGAGGTTATGCATCTGGAGAAATAATGGCTTACGGTCCTATAGACAGGCTTACCATCAGCAGCATGGGTGCCAGACTTGAAGATGCCGAGCTTACTGTCGCATATACAGGAGTCCCTTATACCGCAAACGGTCCGTTCCACATAAATGAGACAGGGGTATTCTTTGACAACATCAGGATAAAAGACAGATTCAACGGCACCGGAGTGGTATCGGGAAGCATCAACTACGACCATTTCAAGGATTTTGACTTCAACACCCATATCAAGGCTGACAGGATTGAGGCAGTCAACCTGGACGAGAAGTCAGGAGAGGCATTTTACGGAAATCTTTCCGGCACAGGAAACATACAGATAACCGGTCCTGTCAACTCACTGACGATGACAGTAGATGCCGTCACATCGAAGGAAGGACAGCTTCATATTCCGATGAGCAGTTCGCTGACATCAGGCAACAGTACAAATCTTCTCAAATTCACAGAACTTGAGACCGAGGAATACATCGATCCTTACGAAATATTCGTAAAGAAGGCGACAGGAAAGGAGAACTCCTCAAGCGACTTCTTCCTCAAGCTGCGCGTCAATGCATCTCCTGATGTGGAAGCATTCGTAGAGATAGACAAGTCCACAGGAAACGTGCTCTCAGGACGAGGTAACGGAATGATCGACCTTGAAGTCGGAAACGACATATTCAACATAAACGGAGACTATACGCTTACAGACGGTAACTACAGATTCGTTGCGATGGGCCTTGTCAGCCGAGACTTCAAGATACAGGAAGGCAGCTCGATAAGATTCAACGGAGACATAATGGAGAGTACGCTGGATATCGATGCGATTTACAGGACTAAGGCGTCATTGTCAACTCTGATTTCCGACACGACCTCAGTCGCTAACAGAAGAAACGTCGAATGCGGAATCGGCATTACAGACAAGCTCAGCAACCCTCGTCTGAGTTTCTCTATCGAAATCCCGGACCTCGACCCTACGATCAAGTCAAGGGTAGAAAGCGCACTGAGCACGGAAGACAAGGTCCAGAAGCAGTTCCTCTCTCTCATCATCTCCAACAACTTCCTCCCTGACGAGCAGTCCGGCATCGTGAACAACTCGTCTGTACTGTATTCTAACGTATCCGAGATGATGGCCAACCAGCTCAACAACATATTCCAGAAGCTGGACATTCCTCTCGACCTTGGACTCAAATACCAGCCTAACGAGCGTGGAAACGACATATTTGACGTTGCCGTTTCTACCCAACTCTTCAACAACAGGGTTGTGGTGAACGGAAACATTGGCAACAAGCAATACAACACCGGCAGTTCGCAGAATGATGTGGTGGGAGACCTCGACATAGAGATCAAGCTCAACAGGTCAGGTTCATTCCGCCTCAACATCTTCTCGCACTCAGCCGACCAATATACGAACTACCTGGACAACTCCCAGAGAAACGGAGTCGGTCTGATGTACCAGACGGAGTTCAACAGTTTCAGACAGTTCTTCAGGAACATGTTCTCAAGCAAGGCCAAGAGGCAGGAAGCCAAGAGACTGGAAGAACAGGCCATGCTGGAAGGAGGAAAGGTAAGACTGGAGATAGAGGCTCCGGAAGA
>RHMF01002517.1_pt1 | contig 13576 bp, 10 predicted proteins | sample 5365151 | NCBI WGS metagenome assembly RHMF01 (sample SAMN10266501, study PRJNA497801) | feces metagenome | isolation source: feces | host: Bos taurus | place: China: Prairie of Fairy Mountain | collected 2017-08-14 | reverse complement strand
AGTGTCAGTGCTGTCACAGTTTTGGGGTATATAGTGAACACTGCCACAGCTGCAGGGACTGGCCCTGTTATTTGAGCGGCAATATTGCGGCCTGGCCTTATCAGGGGAAGTGGCAGCAGGCGATACTGGATTTTAAGTTTCACAATATGCCGTGGCTGGCAGATGCTCTGGTTGATGAACTGTCTGTTATGCTGCCAAGAGAGTATGATATTCTGGTTCCGGTGCCGCTTCATAAAAAGCGGCTGCAGGAACGAGGTTATAATCAGAGCGCTTTGTTAGCCGGGGCGTTGGCAGTTAAAACCGGCATTCCCATGGAGGACTGTATGTGCCGTGTACGAAATACGCCTCATCAGACCGGAATGAACCGAGAACAGAGGCTGTACAATCTGCATGGGGCTTTTGCAGTGAAATCGAATACCGATATAAAGGGAAAACGGGTAATTGTTGTAGATGATGTTTTTACTACTGGCACTACTATACGTCAGTGTGCAGAGACACTTTATCAAGCAGGGGCCGTAGAAATTCTGGGCGCAACACTGGCAAGCGGCAAAGGTCATTTTTGACAGATGTTTTAAACAGAAAACACTGTTTGTTAACAGAAGGATGTGGACAGAAAATGCCGATATAGAGCGACATACACGAAGTTATCCACATTATCCACAGAAGAGATAACTTGTTCTGTGGATAACGGAACAAAAAAGTGTGAATAAAATTCAGAAAAAAGAACAGAAAGCTATTGCAAAATGGTGTGGAAAGGGCTATCATAATGGCTGTGTAAATATTATTATCTTTTTGTCGAAAGGCAAAGTGAGAGGAGATTTTCCAAAATGAAAAAATTTAGTAAAGCACTGGTTGCTGGTGTACTGGCTACCAGCATGATGCTGTTCGCAGGCTGCGGCGGCAACGATGCTGCACAGGATGCAAATGCTGATGCAGAACAGGAAGCAGTAGTACTGACCGTTGGTACTAATGCTGCATTCGAACCATTCGAAATGATGGCTGAAGATGGCGAAACTATCATCGGTTTCGACGTTGATTTAATCAACGCAATCGCTGCTGATCAGGGCATGGAAGTAGAAATGGTTAACATGGAATTCGATGGTCTGGTAATGGCTGTACAGAACGGCCAGATTGATGCTTCTATCGCTGGTATGAGCATTACTCCTGAACGTCAGGAACAGGTTGCATTCACTAACCCTTACTACGATGCTGGTTTAAACATTGCTGTAGCTGCTGATAATACCGACATCGCTTCCGAAGCTGATCTGGCAGGCAAAGTAGTTGCTTCCCAGATGGGTACCACCGGTGCTGCAAAAGCTCTGGAACTGCAGGAAGCTGGCGTTGTTGCTGATGTAAAACTGCTGGAAAACATCAACGTATGTATGCTGGCTCTGGGCAACGGCGAAGTTGACGCTGTTATCATGGACATCCCTGTAAACGGCGCTTACGTTGCAGCTCACCCAGAAGTAGCAAAAATCGCTGCTGAATTCGAAGTAGAAGTACCTGAACAGTTCGGTATTGCTGTATCTCTGGATAACACAGAACTGCTGGACAAACTGAACGCTGGTCTGGAAAATGTAAAAGCTGATGGCACCTACGATGCTCTGATTGACAAATACTTTGGCGCTGCTGAATAATTTTCCATTCAGATTCATAGCTTTAACTGAATAATTATCGGGGTTGTTGTATAAAAAAGTATTTTTTATGCAATAACCTCGATTTTTTTTCATTTCTTGTGCGGAAATTCTTGCCATAATACAGTATTCTGAGGTATAATAATAAGGTATATTGCATGAAAAAGGGAGTGCTGAAAAGCAAATGAATAATTTTGGGTATCATTTCTGGACGTTAATGCCGCGTCTGTGGGACGGGGCTGCCATTACTATCAAAATTACAGCAATTGCTGTTTGTGTAGGTATGGTAATCGGTATGGTAATGGCGCTGAGTAAACTGAGTAAAATCTGGCCATTACGTATTATTTCCAACGTGTATATTGAATGTCTGCGCGGGACACCTCTGTATGTACAGATTCTGCTGTTCCATTTCGGGGTGCCGGGGCTGATGAATTCTTTAGACGGTGTCAGTGGGTTCCATTTCAGTGTTATGACAACAGCTATTGTAGTCTGCAGTTTAAACAGCGGTGCGTATATTGCTGAAATTTTCCGTTCCGGGATTCAGTCTATTGACCGCGGTCAGATGGAAGCTGCTCGTTCTTTAGGTATGAGTCATACAAAAGCAATGCGTTATATTATTCTGCCTCAGGCTGTAAAACGGGTAATTCCGCCATTATGTAACGAGTTTATTGTACTGTTAAAAGATACATCTCTGTTAGCTGTTATCGGCGTAACAGAAATTCTGAAAACCGGTCAGATTTATATTGCTACCACATATGCGCCATTCCCGGCATATATCGGCGTTGCATCGGTATATCTGATTTTAACGTTCACCATTTCCCGTGTAGTTAACTACATCGAAGTGAAATGGAATATGAGCAGCAAGTAAGGAGGGACAGCCATGATTGAAGTAAAAGACTTACACAAAAGTTTCGGTAAACTGCATGTATTAACCGGCATTACAGAAACCATCAAAGATCAGGAGGTTGTCTGCGTAATCGGGCCGTCCGGTTCGGGGAAAAGTACTTTCCTGCGCTGTCTGAATCTGCTTGAAGAACCGACCTCTGGTTCTATTCTGGTAGATGGTGTGGAAATCACCGATGAAAAAAACGATGTAAACAAAATTCGTGAAAATATGGGCATGGTGTTCCAGCGCTTTAATCTGTTTCCGCATATGAGTGTGCTGGACAATATCACTCTGGCACCAATGAAGGTAAAAGGTGTGGACAAGGCTACAGCTGAAGCTGAAGCAATGGAACTGTTAAAAAAAGTCGGTCTGGTGGAAAAAGCGAAAGTATATCCGGATAATTTATCCGGTGGTCAGCAGCAGCGTGTGGCAATTGCGCGAGCTCTGGCTATGCATCCGGACATTATGCTTTTTGACGAACCAACATCTGCTCTGGACCCGGAAATGGTTGGCGAGGTATTAAACGTAATCCGTGATCTGGCAAAAGAGGGCATGACAATGGTGATTGTAACTCACGAAATGGGTTTTGCTCGTGAAGTTGCTGACCGTGTACTGTTTATTGACGGCGGGAAAGTTCTGGAACAGGGGACTCCGCAGGAATTGTTTGGTAATCCACAGCAGGAACGTACCAAAAACTTCCTGGCGAAAGTATTATAATTGCATTTAAAGATTAAAATACACATGCTGCTGTGATATCTTGCGGTAACGTGTGTATTTTTTGTAAAGAAATATAAAATTGCATGTTATCTAAAAAAAGGAGACAGTTTTTATGCTGGAAAGACTTTTTAAAATTTCACAGAATAACAGTACTGTAAAGACGGAAATTACAGGCGGCTTAACCACATTTATGACTATGGCGTACATTCTTGCTGTTAACCCGAGTGTGCTGAGTGCTGCCGGTATGGATCCAACGGCGGTTCTTTTGGCAACTGCCATTGCATCTTTTATCGGGACAGTATGTATGGGTGTGTTTGCAAATCTGCCGATTGCTCTTTCTGCAGGGATGGGGCTGAATGCTTATCTGGCGTACACGGTTGTAATGGGTTATGGTTACAGCTGGCAGGTAGCTTTACTGGCTGTATTTGTAGAAGGTCTGATTTTTATTGCGCTGTCATTAACTAATGTACGTGAAGCAATTTTTAATGCCATTCCGATCAGCTTAAAACGCGGGGTTTCCGTTGGTATTGGTCTGTTTATTGCGTTTATTGGTTTGCAGAATGCAGGACTGGCAGTAGACTCTGCCACTCTGGTTACTATTACAAGCTTTACTGAGAATTTTCATACCTCCGGAATCTGTGCGATACTGGCATTAGTTGGTCTGTTAATTATGGCTGCACTGCATATTTATCGCGTAAAAGGTGCTATTTTATTCGGAATTCTGACCACCTGGGTGCTGGGGATGCTGTGTGAAGTAATCGGTTTATATGTTCCGGACGCTGCAGCAGGTTACTATACGCTTTTCCCGACTATGAGCATGACAGATTTCAGTAAACTGGGCCTGACATTAGGACAGTGTTTTACCGTGGATCTTGATGCAGTCGGTATTGTTAACTTCCTGATTGTTATATTATCCTTCCTGTTTGTTGACCTGTTTGATACTCTGGGCGTTCTGGTAGGGGTTGCGACAAAAGGCGATATGCTGGATGAAAACGGTCGTCTGCCGCAGATTAAACCAGCTTTAATGGCAGATGCGGTAGCAACCACAATGGGTGCGGTATTAGGGACTTCCACCATTACATCTTTCGTGGAATCGGCTTCTGGTGTAGCTGCTGGTGCAAGAACTGGTCTGGCTGCGCTGGTAACTGCGCTGCTGTTCCTGTTATCTATGTTTTTTGCACCAATTTTCATTGCAATTCCATCCTTTGCAACAGCTCCAGCGCTGATTCTGGTAGGGTTTTTAATGCTGGGCACTGTTCGTGAAATTCAGTTTGATGAAGAAAATATGGTAGATGCTATTCCTGCATACCTGGCAATCATTGCAATGCCGCTGTTCTACAGCATTTCCGAGGGGATCTCTTTAGGGATTATTTCCTATGTAATTCTGCGTGTACTGGCTGGCAGATGGAAAGAAGTATCTCCGCTGATGTATGTACTGGCGGTACTGTTTATTTTAAAATATGCGTTCCTGTAATCACAGGCAGGGAAAAAAGACTGATAAGACGGCTCGAATCTGTAATGGATTCGGGCCGGTTTTTTAGAAAAAATAATAAAAGGGAAAAAATAGGTGAAATTTTCATGTATAACACGTAGACTTTCTGTTCATTTTGGACTAAAATATATGCGTAGGCTATCTTGCAGTTACGATGAAAATGGCAGATGGCAGCGAGATTTGCAGAAAAACAGAATAAAAATCTGATTTTTATCAACAAAATCTTGCAAAATGATTTGATTGTATGATATAATTAATCAGTTTGAACATTGTATGATATAATTAATCAGTTTGAACATAAATAAAGGGGGATTTGTTGGATGGAACAGTATAAAAAAGAGTTTATTCAGTTTATGGTAGACAGCAAAGTTCTGAAATTCGGTGAATTTACATTAAAGAGCGGACGTAAATCTCCATTTTTCATGAATGCTGGCGGCTATGTAACTGGTACACAGTTAAAAAAATTAGGCGAATATTACGCAAAAGCGATTCATGCAAAATATGGTGAAGATTTCGACGTATTATTTGGACCGGCTTATAAAGGAATCCCTCTTGCAGTTGTAACTGCTATGGCATTTAGTGAATTATACGGTAAAGAAGTTCGTTACTGCTCGGATCGTAAGGAAGCAAAAGACCACGGTGCAGACAAAGGCAACTTCCTGGGCGCGGAATTACAGGATGGCGACAGAGTCATCATGATTGAGGATGTTACTACATCTGGCAAATCCATGGAAGAAACCGTTCCAAAAGTACGCGGTGCAGCGGATGTCACCATTGTAGGTCTGATGGTATCCTTAAACCGTATGGAAGTCGGCAAGGGCGGCGTAAAATGTGCACTGGATGAAGTAAAAGAATTATACGGATTCGAAACAGCAGCCATTGTAGACATGAACGAAGTGGTAGAATGCCTGTACAATAAAGAAGTAAACGGCGAAGTAATCATCGACGATGCGCTAAAAGCGGCGATTGATGCATACTATGAACAGTACGGTGCAAAATAAGTAAGGAAAGTACATTTCTATAGATTCTCAAGATTCTCAAAAACCAGGAGGACAAACAAATGAGTAAGCGAACAGACATTAAGAAAATTCTGATTATCGGTTCCGGTCCTATTGTTATCGGACAGGCTGCTGAGTTCGACTATGCAGGTACACAGGCGTGTCTTGCACTGAAAGAAGAAGGTTATGAAGTTGTATTATGCAATTCCAACCCTGCTACCATTATGACAGATACTATCATTGCCGATAAAGTATATATGGAACCATTAACTCTGGAATATGTGGCAAAAATCATTCGTCATGAACGTCCAGATGCAATTATTCCTGGTATCGGCGGTCAGACCGGTCTGAACCTGGCAATGCAGTTAGAAAAGAAAGGGATTCTGAAAGAATGCAATGTAGAACTGCTGGGTACTTCCAGTGCTTCTATCGAACGTGCAGAAGACCGTGAACTGTTCAAAGAACTGTGTGAATCCATCGGTGAACCGGTTATTCCATCTGAAATCACCTATTCTCTGGAAGAAGCAAAAGAAGCAGCAAACCGTATTGGTTATCCAGTTGTACTGCGTCCAGCTTTCACATTAGGCGGTACTGGCGGCGGCTTTGCTTACAATGATGAAGAATTAGAAGAAATCGGTCTCAATGCATTTAAATTATCTCCTGTACATCAGGTATTAATTGAGAAATCCGTAAAAGGTTATAAAGAAATCGAGTTTGAAGTAATGCGCGATACCAATGACCATGCCATCACCATCTGCGGCATGGAAAACATTGATCCGGTTGGCGTTCACACCGGTGACTCCTGCGTAGTTGCGCCTATCATGACTCTGAGCAAAGAAGATGAGAAAATGCTGAATGATTCTGCAATCAAACTCATCAAAGAATTAAAAATTGCCGGCGGCTGCAATGTTCAGTTTGCACTGAACCCACATACCTCCGAATATTACTTAATCGAAGTAAATCCACGTGTATCCCGTTCTTCTGCACTGGCATCCAAAGCTTCCGGTTATCCAATCGCTCGTGTTACTGCAAAAATCGCAGTTGGCATGGCATTAGAAGATATCCAGATTGCTAACACCAATGCAGCATACGAACCAAGATTAGATTATGTGATTGCAAAACTGCCACGCTTCCCATTTGATAAATTTGCATCTGCAACCAACAAACTGGGTACTCAGATGAAAGCTACTGGTGAAGTTATGGGTATCGGTTCCAATCTGGAAGAAGCACTGTTAAAAGGCATCCGTTCTCTGGAAATTGGTGCAAATCACCTGTATCTGTCCAAATTTAATGACATGAGCGTGGAAGAACTGTTAGAATACATCAGTGAATTCCGTTCTGATAACATTTTTGCTATTGCAGAGTTAATCTACCACGGTGTGTCTATCGAAAAAATCCATGAAGTAACCATGATTACTCCTTACTTCCTGGAAGCAATCAAAAATATTATCGATATGGAAGAAAAACTGCGTGTTCAGAAAGATGCAGAAATTCTGAAAGCTGCAAAAGAAATGGGCTTCAGTGATAAATACATCGCTCGCTTATGGAAATGCAACGAACTGGATGTATACAACATGCGTAAAGAACTGAATCTGTTCCCAGCGTTCAAAATGGTTGATACCTGCCATACAGGTGCATACATTCCTTACTTCTATTCTTCCTACACAGGTGAAAACACATCTCGTTTAACCGACAAGAAAAAAATCATCGTTCTGGGTGCAGGTCCAATCCGTATCGGTCAGGGTGTAGAATTTGACTACTCTACTGTTCATGCGGTTATGACCATCAAAAATGCCGGTTACGAAGCGATTATCATTAACAATAACCCGGAAACCGTTTCTACTGACTATACAACTGCAGATAAACTGTATTTCGAACCACTGACCCCAGAAGATGTTATGAACATCGTAGAATTCGAAAAACCAGAAGGCGTTATCGCATCCTTAGGCGGTCAGACAGCAATCAACCTGGCCCAGCCTCTGCATGATCGCGGTGTAAAAATTATCGGTACCGACTGTGCTGCTATCGACCGTGCAGAAGACCGTAACGCTTTTGAAAATCTGTTAAACGAATTAAATATCCCTCGTGCAAAAGGGAAAGCAGTTACCAATATGGAAGACGGCGTTGCAGCAGCAGCAGAAATCGGTTATCCGGTTCTGGTTCGCCCATCCTTCGTACTGGGTGGTCGTGCAATGCAGATTGTTGCTAACGAAGAGCAGTTACGTCATTACTTAAGAACTGCAGTAGAAATCGATGAAGATAAACCGGTTCTGGTAGACAAATACATTCAGGGTCGTGAAGTAGAAATCGACGCAATCTGTGACGGCCGTGATGTATTCGTTCCTGGTATCATGGAACTGATTGAACGTACTGGTGTACACTCCGGTGACTCTATCTCTGTATATCCACCGTTCTCCATTTCCAACAAAGTAAAAGGTATCATCCTGCAGTATGCGAAAAAATTAGGTCTGGGCATCGGCATCGTGGGTCTGTTTAATATTCAGTTTATTGTAGATGACGAAGACAACGTATTCATCATTGAAGTAAATCCACGTTCTTCCCGTACCGTACCATTCCTGTCTAAAGCGACTGGCTACTCTTTAGCGGATATCGCTACAGAAGTTATTTTAGGGAAATCTCTGAAAGAACAGGGCTTCTTTGATATCTATCCAGACGAAAAAGATCGCTGGTATGTAAAAGCACCTGTATTCTCTTTCAATAAAATCCGTGGCTTAGATGCGTACCTGTCCCCAGAAATGAAATCCACCGGGGAAGCAATTGGTTACGACCGTACCATGAAACGTGCTGTTTATAAAGCACTGCAGGCTGCAGGCATGCATCTGCAGAATTATGGGACTGTATTCTGCACTATCGCAGATAACGATAAAGAAGAGGCTCTGCCACTGATTCGTCGCTTCTATCAGCTGGGCTTTAATATCGAAGCAACTGCTGGTACTGCAAACTTCCTGAAAGGACACGGTATCCGTTGCCATGCACTGGCAAAAATCAGCGATGGCAGTGATGAAATTCCAAATGCATTACGTCAGGGTCATATTGCATACTTCATCAATACAAAAGCTCCAGATGCTACCAGCGAAGGTGACGGCGCTCAGCTGCGACAGATTGCAACCGAGTACAATGTAACGATGTTTACATCTCTGGATACTGCAAAAGCTCTGTTAGATGTTTTAGAAGAAACAACTCTGACCATCTCTACCATTGATGCATAAGCAAACCTGGAAAATCGTATAAAACAGCAATAACTGTAAAAAGCTCAAATCCGAAATCGGATTTGAGCTTTTTTGTTATCTGTGCATAAAAAATACGCCGTTCTGGATTCTTCCAGAACGGCGGTATTATTGCTGTGTCATGTTGCGTATATTTATATGCGGACTATTTTACAGCCTCTGGTTTAATAATGCCAACGTAAGGAAGCTGACGATAACGTTCTGCATAATCCAGACCATAACCGATTACAAATGCATCTGGAATATCGTAGCCAATGTAATCCGGTTCATAGCTTACCGCACGACGTGCAGGTTTATTCAGGAATACGCAGCTTTTTACCGATTTTGCATTGCGTTCTTCCATTAATTTTACAAGCAGGCTCATGGTTAAACCACTGTCAAATACGTCATCTACAAGTAGAACATTGCGGCCTGCAACATCCTGTTTCATATCTTTTTTGATTTTTACTTCGCCGCTGCTTACGGTGCTGTTGCCATAGCTGGAAGCAACCAGAGAATCCAGAATAATATCACCATCCAGTTTCCGCATTAAATCGCAGGTGAACGGCATAGCGCCATTTAATACACATACTACAATTACTTCTTCACCAGCATAGTCCTGACTGATTTGCGCTGCCATTTCTGCTACGCGGTTTGCAATCTGTTCTTCATTTAATAAAATTTCCTGTACATCCGGATGCATCGGAATTCCCCCTTAAAAGTTCAAGATTTCGTCATATGAAATCCAGCATGCTGCATTCTGTGCGAACGGAAACAGCTGCTAAATAAATAGTATTATGATTATAGCACAGTTCTGAATAAATGAACAGATAGATAGTTATGAACATTTTAACTTCGCCATAAAAGACGGATTTCTTTCAGATAAGAAGAAAATGAGCGGAAGTGCTTGTCAAATGGCGGAATTTTTAATAAAATGGTTTAGTAAATTTTTTGTTAAAACATGGAGGTTTTTATGAAGAAAAAACTGAGTCTTCCACAGCAGATTCTGATTGCACTGCTGCTTGGGGTCGTTGTCGGTTTAGCTTGCTATTTTACTGACAATGCTGCATTCACTGAACAGTTTTTAAAACCATTCGGTGATATTTTTGTCAATCTGCTGAAATTTATTGTTGTTCCGGTTGTACTGTTATCTATGATTCAGGGGATTATCTCCATGGGTGATATGAAAAAAGTAGGTTCCGTTGGCGGCAAAACCGTTGCATTCTTTATGGCAACTACTGCTGTAGCCTGTGTAGTGGGTCTGGTAATGGCAAATCTGTTTGATGGTGCCGGTCTGTTCCCAACTCTGGCGTTAGGGGATACAACCTACGAAGCAAAACAGTTTGACGGTTTTATGAGCGTTCTGGTAGGCATTTTCCCTTCTAATATGTGGAAAGCATTTGTAGACGCTAATATGCTGCAGGTTATCGTAATTGCCCTGTTTTTTGGCGGATCCATTCTGGCTGCCGGTGAACAGAGCGAACCAGTGAAAAAACTGGTAGATTCTATGTATGCAGTTATCGAAAAACTGATGACCTTTATCATCAGCCTGTCTCCAATCGGTGTATTCACTTATATGGCATGGGTTGTAGCAACACAGGGTGCGGCAATTCTGGGTTCTCTGGCTCTGGTTCTGCTGTGTGCTTATATTGGTTACTTTATCCATGCAATTATTGTGTACTCGATTTCTGCAAAATTTGGTGCGGGTATGAATCCGCTGAAATTCTTTAAAGATGCGGTTCCTGCAATGATTTTCGCATTTACTTCTGCATCTTCCGCAGCAACTCTGCCGGTATCAAAAGAATGTGCAGAAAAAATGGGTGCTGATAAAAACATTGCGGCTTTTGTACTGCCATTAGGCGCTACTATTCATATGGATGGCACTGCAATTTATCAGTGCGTAGCGACAGTATTCCTGGCTACCTGTGCCGGTGTGGATTTAACTCTGACACAGATGATTATGGTTGTAGCTATTGCAACGCTGTCTGCTATTGGTACTGCCGGGACTCCAGGCGCAGGTGTTATCATGCTGACAATGGTATTAAGTACACTGGGTATTCCGGTCGATTATATCGGTTTAATCATTGCAGTAGACCGTCTGTTTGATATGGGTCGTACTACAATGAACATTACTGGTGACATCGTTGGTTCTCTGTGTGTAACTAAATGGGAAAACGGAAAACTGAATCAGTAAAAAATTCTTTTGGGATGCGCAATATTGCGTATCCCGTTTTTTTATGGTATCTGTTTGGGTAGATTGTATAAAAGTAAAAGAAAAACACCAGCATGGGCAGAGGTTCCGGTTCTGCGAAGGCTGGTGTTTTTCTTAGCAAAGTTTTGTGAAACGCATTAGGCAGAGCATGTGGTGAAGTATCATCGATTCACGCTGAAATAAACCGGGATACTAATGTGAAGCCTATGTATGTTTCGTTTCGAAAAGGCTGGATGTCTGTGGGGTGTATGGCCGATGTTTCTAAGTGATTTTCTGCGCTCCTACCTGCAAAAAGTCATCTAGAAAAGTCTGACTTCATTTATGTCACTGACATCTTCTTGATGTTTATATATTATCATTTAAGTTAGCTTAAGTCAACGGAAAAAAGCGCAAAACAATATAAATGGAATTTTTTACACGTATAATCATATCTTTTGACTAGGAAATGGATGGAGAGAATACTTAACCTGAATACGGGGTAAGTAGCATGGCATAAATTTAAGATGAAAAATGAAACTTTTCTGAATCACAGGGCATCTAATTAAGTGCAGCTGCAAAGGAGGTAGTCAAACTATGAACCTGGAAAATAAGACGTTGAATGAGGTATTGATTGAAAAACAGTTGATCGCCGATTATCAAAAGCTATACAGACTGGCCTACAGTTATGTGCATAACGAAAATGATGCACTGGACATCGTACAGGAAAGCGCCTATAAAGCGGTGAAAAACAGCCACACGTTAAAAAATCCGCAATATGCCGGAACCTGGATTTACCGGATTGTCATCAACGAATCAATCAGTTTTCTGCGTAAACAGAAACAGCAGGAAACACCCTTATATGAGGCTGATGGCGAAACGGAGGATTCGTATCAGGATGTGGATTTGCATCAGGCGTTAGAACAATTGGAGCCTATAGATAAAACAGTCATAATACTTCGGTATTTTGAAGGGATGCAGTTAAATCAGATTGCACAGACACTGGATGAAAATCTGAGTACGGTAAAAAGTCGTCTGTATCGATCACTGAAAAAATTGAGAGTGTCTATGGAAGAAGAAGGAGTGCAGTATATATGAACCGACAGGAAGAATTTGAAATGTTAAAACAGGACTATCATCAGACCGAGGTACCAGATGCGGCGCTGGAAGCTGTGAAAAAAGGAATTCGACAGGCAAAAGAGGACAATCAGAAAGAAAATAATGTTGTCATGACAAAAAACAGAAGGAAAGAGAAGAAAAGAGGATGGAAACCGGTATCGGCACTGGCGGCTGCGGCCTTGATGGGTTTATTGATTGTGCCAAATGTAAATTCGCAGATTGCCCTGGCCGTTTCTGATGTGCCGATATTGAATAGAGTGGTTGAACTGGTAACCCTTAACCGGTTTGAACAGAATGTGACAAATGAAATGTACGATGCCCGTGTGGAAACTCCTGAATTAATGGTGCAGGGGGATGCAGTGATTCAGAGTAGTGCAGGTGAAATTAACGCGGAAGTAAAAGCTTACGCCGAGCGTATGATTAAAAAGTTTCAGCAGGAAATGGCTCAGCAGGGTGGTGTGTATGGGCTGGATATCACATACTATGTGGTGACAGATACAGATTCCTGGTTTACGTTGCTGGTTTCGACCACAGAAACAACGGCTGGCGGCGTGGAAACCTTGCATTATTACAATCTGGATAAGAAATCCGGCCAGTATGTGCAGCTGGCTGATTTATTCCTGCCGGAAACTGATTATATAACAGCAATCAGTGAGGATATTAAATTGCAGATGACAGAACAAATGAAAGCCGATGAAAATGTAGTATATAACCTGAATTGTGAAGTTCCAGAAGACAATTTTGAACGCATTGCCGCTGATCAGAATTTTTACATTAACCAGGATGGGAAACTGGTGATTGTTTTTGATGAATACGAAGTGGCTCCTGGATTCATGGGCTGCCCGGAATTTATCATTGATGAAAAAATTGCAGTAATTGCATCAGAAAACTGTAAACAGCCATAGTTGAATACAGTTCGTATAGTCGTTCAGATATCATACTTATTAAAAATGTGCTAAGAGCCAAAAAGATTTAGGATAGGGACAATTGCAATCTAGCGATTAATTTTATATAATTGTAACTGACAATTCTGCAAAAGACATCATGTTTGAACATCACGGGAATGTAGAATATTTTGATACCGTTACAAGATAGCACCATGAAACTATAGACAGCCTGAATTTTGAAGTAACGGTATGTATTATTTTGGCGCGATTTTTTGGAATCCTGCCTGGAAATCTATGTGTGTTCGAGCGGAATGCTGCAGAACACACTTTTTTTATTTTCAGGAGGTTCTTATGTCACAAGAACAAGGTTTTAAGAAAGAATTGAGCCCTATTGATGTATGGGGGCTCGCACTTGGTGCCATTGTAGG
>RHMF01000859.1_pt1 | contig 13588 bp, 10 predicted proteins | sample 5365151 | NCBI WGS metagenome assembly RHMF01 (sample SAMN10266501, study PRJNA497801) | feces metagenome | isolation source: feces | host: Bos taurus | place: China: Prairie of Fairy Mountain | collected 2017-08-14 | reverse complement strand
AAAAAGCGCCCGGCATATGCCGGGCGCTTTTTGCGTCTGCGGATAGTTTTCGGGGAGATTTCCGCTGGTTATTTCGTGTTCTGGAGAATCAGCTTCAGCAATTCCGGATGGCTGCGCTTCCATTTCTCGGAGGCAACCACTGTTTTAAGACTGCTGCAGTTCCTGAATGCCGAACCCTGATATTTGCTTTTGTCGGAAATGGATTCCATAGAATCCGGAATGTGTACGACTTCCAGATTCGCGCACGCGCCGAAGGCATCGCCTTCAATTTTGGAAACGCCCTCCCGGATAATCACTTCCCGCAGCCAATAACATCCGTCAAACGCTTGGGAAGGGATTGTTTTGACTCCGCCGGGGACTGTGACTGTCCGGATATCTGTCCCGGAAAAAGCACCGTCCTCACCCAGAGAAATCAGTCCCGCAGGCAGATGTATGCTGTTCAGAGGACTGTCCGCAAAGGCGAAGTCACCGATTTCCTTTACGGATTCCGGCAGCAGCACCTGCGTCAGATTTGGACACTCTGCCAGGGCGCAGGAACCGATTTTCCGGACGCCCATAGGAACAGTGACCGATTGGATATGCTCGTTTTCCCGGAATGCATCCTCACCGATTTCCAGAATCCCCCCGGGGAGCAACGGTTTGGGATCCGTTCCTGTGTATTTTACAAGGACCCGATCTCTGATGATAAAATCCTGACGGGCTTCTGCTTTTTTGCGCAGTTGGGCTTTGAGGGAACTTGTGCCCATCGCCATCTTCCGTCTTTTTTCTTCCCAATAATGGAGCTTGTCCCGTTTTAGAGGCCCGGCGGCTCTGTAAAGGCGGATCAGGGCGTCAGCTGCGGAGAATTCTCCCCGGGCCGCTGCCTGGCCATACCAAAAGATAGCCTTATCGGAATCCCGATGGGCTTCAGAGACTTCATACAGATATCCCAGAAGCAGCTGAGCGGAGCTGTTTCCCAGTTTGGCCGGTGTGATCAGCCATTTTACAGCCTGATCCAGATCCTCGCGCTGGAAGCATTCCTTACCCAGGCGATATTGGGTGTCGACATCCGTCTCCTGCGGGCTGATCCCTTTGCTGCGGGGACGCAAATCCAGCCGGATATGCATGGGATCGGGCTGGTGCAAAAAATGGATTTGGGTGACACTGTGTTCAAAACCGCAGACACAGCATTTTGTGGCGGTCAATGTATTTCCGCACTTCACACAAAGCATTGTGTAACCTCCAAATCATAAAACGAAGTTATTTCGGCTTTTTCGAAATTTGCAAATCCCGCGGATCGATCTTCACGAGAAAACGGATGGGTTTCCGGGTGTGATCCATCCCGCAGGAAGGACATTTTGCCTGTGGCAGAGCCTTGCCGCAGCGTAAACATTGGGTTAGCGTCTGAAAAACCGTGTTCTCCCAGACAGGCTCAGCCGGTGAGGGCGGCTGCGGGGTGGGAGCCGGCGGAGGATTCTGCTCATCTTCTGCCGGTTCATAAGTGGGTCCGGGCTCCGGAGCCTCCTCCGGGCGCTCGGTCTGAGAAAACCGGTATTCATCGATCCGGTCGGCGATCTTGTGGAGAATGTATGGAGACAGAATACCCCACACGCATGCGGCAGCAGGAGAAATATGGGAGATCACCCAGAACAGCAGTGAGGCAATGGGAAGGTCGATCAGGAGCATGATAAAAAAAGCCTCGTTCCAGGTATATTCCGTCTTTGTTTTCAATGCGTTGAACATAAAAATGGAGGCCAGCATGAACTGGATACCCCAGTAAATCATATCATTGTCTGTCATAGGTTTTCTCCAAACTGTAAAGCATTTTGGGGATATCACCAGGGGATCAGTCCCCGGCAGGATCCAGATGGGAAATCGCGTCGGACCATTGATTCCAAGATTCTTTACCGGGAATTCCCACAAAAAAGACTTCATTCCCCGTCAGCCGCACTTCCGCGTTGCGCGTGGTTCCTTCATAGATCGCCTGATCGGGAAGATACCGGTCTGTAAGGAACAGCACCCGCTGGTTGGAGGAACCCCGGAGACTTTTTCCGTCATTCAGTTCCTCTACATACTCGCCGTCGATCAGCACATCGATCCCACCGGACAATACCTGATCGATTCGGGAATCCCGCAGATCCCGGAGCTGCTCCAGTGTGTAGCCGGTGTAGACGATGATGCCCAGGCTGGACTGGCGGCGAATCCGTTGAACCAGGGCAAGGAGGGCCTCGGGCTGCAAGAAGGGTTCTCCGCCACTGATGGTAACACCTTCAATTCCGGTCTGGGTGAAGATGCGGTCACAGAGTCTGGTGATGCTGGCAAGTCTGCCTCCGTCCAAGGGCCTTGAGGAGGGGGACATGCACCCCTTGCACCGTCGTGTACATCCCTGAAACCAGATGGCCGCTCTTTCTCCGGGACCCAGCACCTTTGTGCGATAAACCACATTGTGAAGTCTGACAATATCCGTCACCGAAGGCCACCTTCCTCCCTGGGATTCAGCACAGCTCCAGATCCATTGGAGCGGACTGCGTGTGATTTTTCTGCGTACCCAGCAGCACGGTCAGCTTCAATGACCGGTCGATTGCAAAGCCGATCTTCCAGAAGTCATCGCACCGGACCGTGGGGATTGTGCAGGTGATCCGTTTCTTGTTGTTCTTATATTTGTAAGAGAGTTCCAGGGTGATATCCTGGGTGGCGGGCATCTGGGCAAATGCCTGGCCGGTCCACTTGGTATGGGGGTAGCAGTCCGCCCCTGCAGCCAGGGAAAGTTCTTCCTGGCTGTGCATTTCCAGTCTGGATCGTTCCGCGTTCCACTGATAGGTGTAAGAGATAATGGACAGATCAGTGAGGGCAGCGATGATGTTCTTTCTGTGCTTTTCCGCCATGTTCCGAACCAGCTCCGCCCCACTTCCGTCCATGTCGATGATCTCCACAAAGCCGCAGTAGCCGCACCTGCTTCCGCGGATCGGCCTTCCGCAGCACTGACATACGTTGCTCATAATTTCCTCCTTACTGCCGGTCGCTGCCGGATGTAATGGATTCCGCTTGTTTAACCAATGCGGCAATTGCCGTCTGCTGCACATTGAGCAGACCGTTGATCCGTGCGTTCAGTTCCGCAAACCACGCTTCCAGCTCGTTCCAGGTATAGATTTTCTTGCCGGCGATGGCCAGATCCGGGTAATTTTCCACTGTGAGGGCGCCACCGGGTCCGGAGAGGGTATACAAATTCTCAGCAAGGAAGGCATCGCTCCTGGCGCTGTTCAGGGCGTTGCGCATCACGGTCATCTGCATTTGAACCTCCCGGTATTCTGCCTGGACGTCTTCGCTGATACCGGGGAGGGAAGCGAGGCTCCGCCTGGTTTCCTCCAGCTGGATGCGAAGGCCCTCACTGCCGGCTTCCAGACGGGCTTTTTCCTCGGCTGCCGCGGTGGTTTCCGCGCTGAGTTCCTCCCAGTTCGCTCTGGCCGCGCGGACAGCGGTGTTCATCTCCTCCAGCTGCGCCCGAAGACCGGCCAGCCCCGCAGTCAGCGTGTCAGCCTGGGCGCTCCGCTGTGCAAGTTCGGCTTCCAGAGAGGCTTTTTCCGCTGCCATTTCATCCAAAGCGCTGTCGTTCAGCTGATCGAGTCTGCGCTGCATCGCTTCGTATTCTTCCTTTACGGCCAGAAGATGCGCCCGGCGGGTTTCCGTTTCTGCAACGGCGTCGGTCAGCTGCGTCCGGGCCAGCTCCTGCTGGGTGATGTCATGCAGAATACCGGCCAGTTCGGTTTCGTGCGTTGCCAGACACTGTGCAGCCTGGCTGTACTCGCCGCGGATTCGTTCGCTGAACTGTCCTATGCCGTCTTTGTTTCCGTCATAGATAACCAGGATCATCTTCATCAGATTGTACATCTTCTTAAGCAGAACGGTCTGGTCAGTGACCCGGAGGGCGGCGGGGGTAGTTATGTTGTTTTCGTCATAAACATCACGCGTCACGCACACAAGCATATCAAGCAGGTCATCGGCGGAGATATTTCCACCGGAAAGATTTGTGATGCTGCCTCTGGTTCTTTCAAAACTCATTTCTTTACCCTCCGTACTTCCGTAATGTTTCCGAGGATGGAATAGATATCATCGTTCAGCCGGACGCTGCTGGCGTCGGACACCAAATCCGTTCGACTGGGATCCTCCACAATGTGCTTGTGGATCGTGATCCGCATGGAGCGATCCAAAGAGAATCCAATCTTGTATACCTTGTTTTTCGTCAGTGTGAGCTTGGACTTATAACGGGCCGTGGCTTCACCCCACTGGGCGAACTTCATGTCGTCGTCCAGGCTGAAAGCCAGCAGCGGAATGGAGGAAGCGGCGAAAAGGCGCTCGTTGCCATCAGCGTCCTTGATGAAAACGGGAACATCGTATTTGATCTCATCACCTTTGTGAATCGCGTAATAGAAATCCCTGGGATCTTCCTTTGTTCCTCTGGCGATGCCCAGGTGGTAAGGCGCGCGCTGCTTGAAGCTGGTGATCTCATTGGCAATCAAGGCTGCGCCGTAAGAGATCGCCTTCTCGCAGTCTCTGCGGTTCGTGATGATACCGGAAAAACGGCGGTCACCGGCACTTCGGCCGAATTTCTGCTCGATCTGCTCCTGGGTCAGGTAGAAGTTGCAAAAACCACCCACCATGGCAATCTTGAAGTTGTCATCCCCGTTTACGCGCCAATTGATCCCGTTGGCATCCATAAAGGCGATGATCTCGGTCAGTTTTTCGTCCAGGACGGGCTGGATTACCTGCTGATAGGCCTTTGCAAGCATGCCGTATGTCACAACAATTTCCTCGTCGTCGAATTCGAAGTCATAGAAAGGCTCATCAATTTCCGTGCGTTCCGCAAGCTCGGTGAAGTCAAACTGATCCTGGATCTCAGGCATACGATTCATCAGGGCGCTTTCAACCGAATGGACGGAGCGGTAGAAATGTTTGTGCCGAAGCATTTCGTCATCACGCAGTCCCAGCGGCTGAAGCGCCAGCTTCACGACCGCTTCGATAAAGGCCATGCCGGCCTTGCCGATGAAACCTTCCTCGTTCAGACCCGCGCCGGCCCGCCGCAGGACGGACACCTCGCTGGTGGCGGCGCTCTGCACAACATCGCACAGGGCGATGTCCAGAGTGCCTCCGCCGTAGTCCACCAGAAGGATACGGCCTTTGAACAGGCTGCCGTTGTTGAGCTTTTTGTAATTATCCGCGAAGAAGGCGCAGGCGGCTGCGGGTTCGCTGACCAGTTCCACGCTGCGGATAAAGGGAAACGCGGAGAGCGTCTCTTCCAGCGTCATCCGGCAATCGATGGTAGTCAGATCACTGAACCAGATTTCCGGAACACCCACTACCAGCTTATCCACCTTGGTTACGGATGGGTTCATGGCCAGGTGGTTCTGCAGAAGATTGTTCAGGTATTCCGATACGATCCGTCTGGGGGTGAACTGGGAATCATATCCTCTTGCCGCCAGACTTTCCTCGTTGTTCTGAGCAAGCATCATTTTGAACCCTTTGTAGGCGGTGGAACCCTTGCGTCCTGTTTTCTCCCGGGCCAGGGGGCCGAACAGAAGGGAACCATCCGCGTTTTTCAGAACAATGGAGTCCACGCAGGGAGAATGCGCATTCTCGCTGGGCAGGCAGGCTTCCGGCTCCACCGCGACCAGCTTGCCGCTGTTGTCAAACTGCTCTTTTATTCTGGAAATCACGGAATAGGTGGTGCCGAAGTCAAGTCCGAGGTTATAGGCCATATGTATTCACTCCTGTTTCAGTGGTTATCTGCAATTGTTCCCTTACAATTGCCAGTCTGTCTTCTTTGGTTTTGTCACCCTGACGGACTGCGTCATCTACAAAAGAAGCCGGATCAGGGTTGCTTGTATACCGGGGATTTTTGTTATGGATGCCGATCTCGATGCCGCAGCGGCGCAGTCTTTCCAGCAGACCGTTTCGGATCACGGCGCAGTTTTCACGATTCCGGAGGTTGACGCCGTCACAGACGTCCACCATGAATTGGATCTGGCCGGGGCTGCCCTGGGGGGAGACTTCACGGTTGGGGATAATGACGAAAGACGCGGTGTTCCCGTTTCCGTCCGTATAGGCCATCTGATAGGATCTCCGGGCGTCATCCCCGGCAAATCCGGAGCTGAGGAGGGTCCAGGACGCATCCATAGTCAGGGCATCGCAGATGGCGCAGGCGAGATTCTGGACCATGCCGAATATCAGGAATTCGTGCAGCGCCAAGTCTTCGCACTCTGCCAGCTGAAACCCGATCCGGTTCAGCTGATGGATTGCCGCCTCCATGGCAGACAGGTCCATATCCGCCTCTGCCATGGAATACCGCCGGTCAATATCCGCGTAATTGTTTTCCGCCACGGCGAACATCCCGTTGGTCCAGAAGACGATGCGGCCATCATAGTCGTAATGATTGCTGCCGATTTCCATCAATTGCCGGTTGTCATCCGGGTTGCCCAACTGCTGAATTTGCTGCCCAAGGCGGCTGATCAGTTGTCTTGCCTCTTCCCGGAGGTCGTGGAACTGGGCGTTCAGACGCTCCAGTCTGGCAAGCAGAGCCACGGCTTCGGGAATCTTGGATTGTGCCAGTCCGATGGCCGCCTGATGATCACCGCAGGCCATATCCGTAGTCAGAAAATTGGAAACCGGATCCAGTTCCTGTTCCACAACACCCGGCGTAAGCTTCGAGGGGGTTAATGCATGGATCCGGCGGAGCAGTTCGTGGAAATGATTGGAAAACAGCTGTGCTCTGGAGGCTTCTCCGGCCGCGTCTTCGGCCAATGCCCGGAAACGTGCCGAAACCTGATCTGCCAAAGCATCAATCTTCCTGTCCAGCTCTGCGGCGTCTTCCTCTACAGCACCGATGGAACGACGGAGCGCATCCATTTCCTGCTGGGTCTGGGCCACATGCCTGTGCATGGCATCGCGCATCTCAGCGCTTACTTCATTCACACCCTCCAGCAGACGATCCACTTCCGCCTGAACGCGGGCGTTCAGGCGCTGAGCGTCTTTCGTTTCTGCCTGAGCGGCTTCTTCTGCCACCTGACGGAGCCTGTCCTTTGCAGCCTGCACCTCCAGGTCCGCAAAATATCTTCTGCGGGCGGCGGCCCGTTCTTCTTTTCTTGCCTGATTGTAACGGTCGTTTCTGACCCAGGTCATTTGCTCGGCCATATGGCTCCCTCCTTTTATAGGTGATGGACGGAATCGTTTTGCTTTATTGCTGTCGCTGCCGCCGCCGTGCCTGCTCAATCATGTTCTGTTTGAATAGTTCGGGGGTCGGGTTCAGATGGCAGTCATCCCTGCACTGGATCTCTTCAATCCGGAGACCGGCCTCTTCCACGGAGGAATGGATGCCGTCTTTGATCATGCCTGCATGGGATTCGCTTTCGGAGAATACTTCCACGGCGTAAATCGGTTCGTCGGGCTTCTCGCCGGGGGATACCACGATGGATACGGTGTTGCCGCTGCCGTCTTCGTACTGCAGGGTATAGGGTTCTTTGACTTCATTCGCATGATACCCACCGTCAACCAATTCCCAGCCCCGCTCAGACAGACTGTTATGGAGACGGACCGCGGTGTCTTCCACAAAGACGGAACTGGCCAAGGCGTGTCTGGAGCGCTGGTCGCAGCGGTCCAGCTGCCTGCGAATCCGATCAATCTCCACCTGGGTCTGAGCCAGTTCCTGCATGCTCAGTCTGCCGGAGGCAAGATGGGCTTCTGCCTGGGAAAGCTGCCGGCGCAGCGATACGAAGTCCCCGTTGGACCAGTAGGCGATATCATAGGGATATTCCATCTTCTGGCCGCTTACCGTGACGGAGATCATCCCATCGGGGCTGGCCAGTTCCTCCATGCGGTTTGCCACGGCAGCCGCGGCGCCGCGGGCTTCCGCCAGCTGTCGGTGAAACCGCTCGTTGGCCAGGGTCAGCTGTGTCAATACGCGGCTTGCGGATAAAATGCTGCTTTGTGATACCGCGACCGCCGCCTGGTAATCCCCGGCCCGGACGCTGGCGTTGATGGAGGCCCGGAGTGCCTGCAGGGAAGCGTAGTCGCCGGGCATAAACTGTTCGGGGTTCATTTCCCGGATCTGCTGCAGGAACCAATCCAGTTCCTGCAGCACCAGATCGGCCCGTTCCCTGCCCTGGGCAGTCTGCTCCAGACGAGCCCGGAAAGCTTCATCATACGCTCCGGCCAGGGCTTCAACACGGGCATCCGATCTGCCGAGTCGGCCGGAAACGGTGCGAGCATCCGCCAGCATGCTCTGGAGCTGATTTCGGAAATCAGAACTCTGGGCCGCGATCTCGCTGGCAAAGCCGGTCCCCAGATCCTGAAGTGTCACCTGATACGCATCGGCCAGAGCCTGGGCTGCCTGGTTGACCGCGCGCGTACTGGCTTCCCGGGCAGCGGCGATTTCCCGGCGGCGGCGCTCTGCTTCGGCATGAAGTCTGCTGACCTCCAGTGCGCTGTTGACCACATATGCATCCAACTCAGCGATCCGCTGCTGCATCTCGGTCCATTCACGAACGGAAACTCTGGTATGATTGCTGCTCATGGCAAATCCTCCCATAAATCCTTAGTTTTACTGAACAAACTCCTCCCAGAAGTACTGGACAGGACGAATGTAATTGATCTCCTCGGTGAGGATCTCGGTGGTTTGTTCCGTGATGGAACCCGCAAGGATACCGATCACGCGGCCATCGGACAGGGCAATGACGGGAGAACCGGAATTTCCGCTCTTGGCCTCACCGCTGATATGGTAACGAATAAAGTCATCATCATCCGTCTGCTTGTCCGAGGATGCTATGGAACCGAAGAAGCTGGTCAGATCCTTCTCGGTTCTCTTGCCCAGCGGATAGCCGCTGAGAATAAAATCTTCACCTTTTTGGATCACGCGATCTTCCGATGCCAGGGGAAGATAGGGGAAATTCTGCCCTTCCAATTTGATCAGCGCCATATCCAGGTCCATCTTTGTGTTGATAACTTCGCAGTTATGCCAGGAGTCGGAACCGCCGGCACGTCCGGCCATGCGGAAGCGGGCCTTGATTTTCTCCGCGCCGGCAATCACATGATGGCAGGTAAGGGCGTATCCGTCAGGGGAGATCAGGAAGGCCGTTCCGTAGCCGGTATCGGTCTGGATATATAGCACCGCACTGTCTGTGGCGGCACCCAGCCTGACTTTGCTGTTAAACACCTCCTCGCCATAGGGGGGCGGGAGTTCCTGAATGGACGCGCCGGAGATTCTGTGATAGTTAACTTTTTTCGGGGGACTGATCTTGCGTTCCCCAGAGGCACGCTGTCCCAGGTCCAGGTCGGCCGCGACGAGCAAGTTCATCCGGATGCTATCCGGATCCTGGCCGTTTTCTACCGCTTCGGCAATGCGGTTGGCACGATTACCATCCGCCGCGTTAAGCATTTTTCTCACTTCCCGGGCGTTGCCAAAGGTTTTGGTTTTGGTTGCCACACGATACATCAGCAGCCGGCTTGCCTTTTCCACAAAATCGTCGGCCAGTTCCAGATGCTGTTTCGCTGCCATGAAGTGCATGATCTGGATCAGTTCTTCCGCGGAGTAATCCGGGAAGTGAATGATCTCTGTGATTCTGGAGTCAAAGCCCTCGTTGACTTCCATCAGCTTCTTCATAGGTTCTTCGTAACCGGCAAAAATCACGCAGATTCTGCCCCGGTGATCCTCCATGAACTTCATGATGGTATCCAGAGCTTCCTTGCCGAAGTCATTCCCGGAATGACCGGCGAAGAGCGTGTAGGCTTCGTCCACAAAGAGGACGCCGCCCAGCGCTTCCCGACAGCGGGCAATTGTTTTGGTGGCAGTCTGACCCACATAACCCGCGACCAGATCATTCCGGGTTACTTCCACCACAGAATCTCTGGTAAGTACGCCGATGGATTTGAAGATCCGCGCGATCATTCTTGCGGTTTCCGTCTTGCCCGTACCGGGGTTGCCCACAAAGACGAAGTGACCGGGGTCAATGTCCTTGCCGCGATCGGCGGGGAATCTGACTCTGTTGGCAATGGCACGGATCTGCCGCTTTACAGAAGCCAGACCGATCATTTCGTTCAGCGCGGCCATGGCGGTAACGTCGTCTTCAGCCGCATGCTGATACAGTTCCTCGGGAATATCCGCGCCAGTGAGCGTATATTTCAGCTCCAGGTTCCCGGTCTGCACAAATCTCTGAGCGGCGCATTCCTTGCATTGGTCAAAAAGCGTCCGCATTCTCCGGCCGTTGCCGAAGTTCGCATCCCTGTTCTTGACCATATTGGCAATGACCTTCCGGATTTCACATGCAAACTCGGGGGATAGCCGGAATCCGGATTCATCCATCCCGGCAAAGAGGGAAAAGATCCGGAAAAGCTCATCGGCGCTGTAGTCAGGGAAGTGAATGATGTGAGATTCCCCGATTCTGTCGAACATGCCCGGGTTGGCCTCCAGAAAGCGTTTCATTTTATCCGCGTAACCTGCGAAAATTACGCAGATCCGGTGGCGGTTATTGTCCATGAAGGTCATGAGCTCCGTATAGGCTTCTTCGTCGAACCCGGAAGAGAAATTTCCTTCGGAATTCTCTGTGTTCACCAGAAGGTAGGCTTCATCAACAAACAGAACGCCGTCCAGGGCTTCTTCACATTTTTGGCGGGTCTTGATGGCGGAAGCACCTACATACTCCGCTACCAGATCTGTCTTTTTGCATTCTACCAGGTGACCTTTCTTCAGCAGCCCCATGGCCTTGAAGATATCGCCCATCATGCGGGCAACTTCGGTCTTGCCGGTGCCGGGGTTTCCGGTAAAAACATAGTGACCGGGACCGTCCTTGCCGCCGTAGGCACGAACGGTGTTCAGCTGACGCCGGAGTTTTGTTTTGACATCGGATAAGCCGATGAGCCGGTCCAGGGCAGTCATGGCCACATGAAAATCCTGCATCCGTTCGGCCTCGGTCAGGGCATAGCGTTCCACGGCCTGGCCGGTAACACGCTCCAGGTCCACTGCGCACAGGCTATCCAGTGCCTTCGGAGGCCGTGCCTGGAGCGTATGCGATGTTGCGACCAGCTCCGCGATGACGTTGTCGTCGTCGAGCCGCCGGTCCAGCTGGCGGATAAAGTCGTGCATTTTGAAGAGCTTGAAAGATGTGAAATGGTCCTTCTCCATTCTGCAATGCTCCGCAATGCGTTCCGCCAGACTGTGGATTTTGGCGATCCGCAGGCCTGCGAAACGGGGATCCTTTTCGACCAGTTTCTTGCGAAGCAGCAGGTTCGCGATCTCATCGGCGCAGATCTGATCCGCGAGGACCAGAATGCCTTCGCTGCGCAGCGTGTTCACAGCGGCATCCACCCGGGACTGTCCCGTGGGAAGGCTGCGCAGTACCTCAGGGACCCAGTAGTGCAGATCACGGAACTTGGGAAAGTCCATGCAGTTTGCCAGATTGTCCCTGCGGGGGGTGGTGAGGACGATGATATTGTTTTTTGCGGTATTGTGCTTCTGGGCATAGCGGATGGTGGAAATGGTACTTTCCGCCAGATAGCCCTGCTTCTCGAACAGCTCCATGGGGATTACCACCGCGGACTTCACATTGGAAGCATTCAGCGCGGGGCTGATGCGGTTGGCCATAAAGCTTCTGAACTCCGCTTCGGTGGCGAAGGTCTGCATCTGGCTTCTTCCAAACTCCGGGACGGTTTTTCCGGAGGGTTTCGGGGGCTGGTTTCTGGTGAACTTGAGATCGAGTCCGGGTTTGGAAGGTTTCTCAGCCCCGGCGCTGCCTTCGGCCTTCTCAAAAAAAGAGGAAACAGCGTTCCGATCACGCAGATCCACCCCGGCAAATTCCCTGGGCTTTACGGAAGCCCAGTAAGAAAGCTTGTCAAAAGCCCAGACGGAACAGTTGGTTTCATCGATATCGATGAAGAAAATTCTCTCATAACCTTCTTCCCGGAGCAGACGATACAGATATGCGTCCGAATCCAGCTTCTCCAATGAATTCAGAATGAAAGCATCATTGGGGCGAACGAAGTAATGGATCATGCTGCCCTTCACGGAATCAAATAAACCAGTGCTCATTTTCCTGTCTCCTCTACTTTAAAATGTTACTGAAATGACATATACGATACGCAATTGCCACACCGGCCCGGAATGGTGCCGGATCTTGCCCATAAGCCTTCCCGGTGCCGCCGCTGCCATCGCATAAGGTTTCTGCAACGCGGAACCGGAACTATTTGATACGTTTATTTTTGTCTTTTGCTGCCCAGTAGGCACTTTGAATGGTTCTCATGAACTCATCCAGCTCTTCTTCGGTCAGAGTATTGTCCTCAAACATGTGACTCACTTGTGCGGTCAGACTCTGTATCCCTTTGTGCCGTATGCTTTTTTCAGAATCGGAAACTGTCTGGGATTCCGAGAGCCAATAGTTCACATCCGTGTCGAAAAATTTGGCCAGTGTGGTATATAGTTCTCTTTTTTTGGGATATACCGATCCGCTCTCATAGTTTTGCAGGGTGCGGCAGGTCACGCCCAGCTGGAGGGATAATTCTTCCTGGGTAAGACCGTTCTTAATTCTGGAATTCCGTAGTTTTTCGCCGAATTTCATACGTTTAACCACCTTTTTGTGTTCCGCCGGGGGAAGCGGCGCTTCCCCCGGAATTGTTTTGGATTTGTTGTGTATGCTGCTCAAAACCAAAGCCCGTCTTCGTCCTCATCTTCCCCGTCAAAAAACGGAGCGTTTTTGAGGTTGTTGACTGCCTTCCATTTTTCGATGGCCGCGGCCAGGTTTTCATCTTCTTCAATGGGGGCGTTTTGGGCGGCTCTTGCCTGAACCACCAGATCCCCATCGACTTCAATCGCTCCTTTGAGCTGGCTGCCTTTTTTCACAATGACCACCGGATTGTTGTTTTGGTTCCATTCCACGAGACAATTTTTCAGCGCTCTGCCTGCCTGCACGTATGCGCTGTATGTCTTCAGCCAGGAGAAGTTGTATCCGTCAACGGAGGTATCCGGGATCCGGCGGCAGAGTGTCTGTACCGGAATGGAATGCTTCAGCTTCTGACGGACGGAAACCTGCTTTTCCTGCCAGGTGTCGCGTTCGGCCTTTCTCATGGAATCGCGCATCGCCCAGTAATTCACCGCGTATTCCAGCGTGATTTCCGGTTCGCCGGCCAGCTTCTTCAGGAGGCAGGCGGCGCCCTTTACCGCTTTGTAATCCTGCAGGAAGATGCAGATGCCCGGATACTGATGCAGATAGGAGAGCAGTTCGTAGATACGGGGCAGGTTCAGCAAGCGCCTGTAATGATTCGGGTCCTCAAATACGTTCCACAGAGCCTCTGCATCCCGGAGATAGAAAAACCACCCCGGCTCGGAGAAAAACAGCCGGCGGATGGATTTCATCTGCGGAAGCCCGGAGGCGTTGTAAATCCGCTCCAGATTTCGGCTGTTTTGCAGCCTGCGGGAAATTCCCACAAAGCTCCGGGCCAAATTGCCGCTGCCAAGCTGATAAGGGACCGCATCATAGAACTCCCTGGGATATCCAACGAACTGCGTCATGGCAACAAAGGCATCGGGGGTTAATTCCTCTGCCGGGAAAGGCAGATCGCAGCCGTAAATCTT
>RHMF01002108.1_pt1 | contig 13590 bp, 16 predicted proteins | sample 5365151 | NCBI WGS metagenome assembly RHMF01 (sample SAMN10266501, study PRJNA497801) | feces metagenome | isolation source: feces | host: Bos taurus | place: China: Prairie of Fairy Mountain | collected 2017-08-14 | reverse complement strand
TGGCGTGAGTTGTGAGGTGAGTGTGGACGCCGCCAACCGTGTGACCGACCGCAAGGCTTTCGTGAAACTGCTGTCGGGGTTTGGCGGATGCAACGCCGCGCTGCTTTTCCAGAAAGGAGGTGACGCATGAATCCGCGTTACTGGATACGAATCACCGATGCCGGCGCGTGGCTCAACGGCGACCGCCTGAACACCTCGCTGCACGGGGCGCAACTCTTGCGCGAACTTTACAAGACCCGTCTGGGCAACTATCCCAAGTTTTTCAAAATGGACCCGTTGTGCCGGTTGGGTTATGTGGCGAGCGAACTGCTGCTGGCCACGCGGTCGCCTCGTCCGCATGACTGCGACGACGTGGCCGTGGTGATGCTCAACACCACCGCTTCGCTGGCCGACGACGTCGCCTATCAAGCCACCATTCAGGATGCCGGCAATTACTTCCCCAGCCCGGCGGTGTTTGTCTATACCTTGCCCAACATCGTCACCGGTGAAATCTGCATCGTCAACAAATTTTATGGTGAGAGCAATTTCCTGGTGGTCCCCGAGTGGGATGCCAGCGTGATGTGTGACGCCGCCGCGCAGGCGTTGCTCGACCCCGCCACCCACACCGTGCTGCTGGGTTGGCTCGATTGCGCCGATGCCGACCATTTCAGCGCCATGATGACGCTGCTCACCGCCGATGACCTGTCTGCTCTGCGGCCGGCTGCTTTGGATGACCTGATGAAGATAACAGAACCAACAAACAATACATAAACATGGAAGAATTAAAACAACAACTCAAAGCCCAAATCATCCAGGCGTTGAACCTGGAGGAGGTGGCAGTGGAAGACATCAACGACGCCGACCCGTTGTTTGGCGAGGGTCTGGGACTCGACAGCATCGATGCCCTGGAACTGATTGTGCTGCTTGAAAAGAACTACGGCATCCGCATCAAGGACGCATCGATAGGTAAGCAGATTTTCCGATCGGTGAACGTGCTGGCCGACTACGTGTCGCAAAACCGCACCAAATAGTGGGCGATATCGTCATCACAGGAGCCGGTGTGGTGTCGGCCCTCGGACTCAACTGGCAAGAAAACCTACAGGCCCTGCGTGCGGGGCGTTCGGGGGTGGGACCGGTGCGATTTCTGCGTACCGGCCACAGCGAGTTTCCCGTGGGCGAAGTGGCATTGCCGTCACAAGACTCCGGCACAAGCCGTACTGTGCGCATGGGGGTGATGGCCGTGGACGAAGCGTTGCGACAGGCACGCCTCGATGGCCGTGCGGGCATGACGCTCATCAGCGGTACCACCGTGGGCGGAATGGACGTGTTTGAGGATGCTTATCCCGACCGGGCCGCACAGGCCTTGCCTCAGCAGGATTGCGGCGCCAGCAGTCTGCTCATTGCCCAGGCTTTCCCCGGGCGTTTCTCCTTGGTGACCACACCCAGCACGGCCTGCAGTTCGGCGCTCAATGCCATCATCCTGGGCGCGCGTTTGCTGCAAGAAGGACAGGCCGATGTGGTGGTGGCGGGCGGCAGCGAGTGTCTCACGCGCTATCACCTCAACGGCTTTAAGTCGCTCATGATACTTGACGAGCACCCGTGCCGTCCCTTTGACGCCACCCGCGCCGGACTCAATCTGGGCGAGGGAGCGGCCTATGTGGTGCTGGAGCGCCGTGCCGATGCCTTGCGCCGCGGTGCGACGCCTTTGGCCTGTGTGGCGGGTTGCGGAAACGCCTGCGATGCTTTCCACCAAACGGCCTCGTCGCCAGATGGCGAGGGCGCCTTTCTCGCCATGACCCGGGCGTTGGCCGATGCGCGGCTGCGTCCTGAGGAAATAGATTATGTGAATGCACACGGCACCGCCACACCTAACAACGATGCCAGCGAGAGTGCCGCCCTGCGGCGCGTCTTCGGCGATGTGCTTCCGCCGGTATCTTCCACCAAGCCCTTCACCGGCCACACCACCAGCGCATCGGGTGCCATCGAGGCGGTGTTCTGTCTCATGGCTCTGCAACACCAGTTCCTGCCTGTGCAATTGCATTGGCGGGAACCCGACGAGTCCTGCGTGCGCCCCGTGCTCGACAGCCGGCCCGCCCGCCCGTTGCGCCATGTGCTGTGCAATGCGTTTGGCTTCGGTGGCAATGACTCGGCTATCGTGTTTTCGGCAGTGGAAGGGAACATTTCCGCCACATCGTCCCCGGCTCTTTCCAAGAGAGAAATCTACATCCGCAGCCTGGCGCAGATATCTGCCCAAAAACCCCTCAGCGACGATTGGCTGGAGCATCCAGACCTATTCCACGGCGAGACGGTGGTGCCCGCCCAGGACCCCGCTTTCCGCCAGTGGCTGAACCCCATGAAATCGCGCCGATGGGACAAACTCCTCAAGCGCGCCGTGGTCACGGCGCAGGAAGCCCTGCGGCAGGGTGGGGTGGAGCACCCCGACGCCATTGTCACCGGCACGGCGATGGGTTGTCTGGAGAGTACATCGGCACTGCTCGGGGCCTTGGCCCGCGAAGGTGAACAGGTGTCGCAACCCACCCATTTCATGCAGTCCACCCACAACACCATCGGGTCGCTCATCGCCATCCAGACTGCTTCGCATGGCTACAATGCCACATACTCTCAGCGTGCGCTGTCGCTCGACCACGCTCTGCTTGACGCCGCCCTGCAACTGCGTCAAGGCCGGTTGTCCAATGCCCTGGTGTGTGCCGGCGACCAGCTCATTGACGAGTGGGTGCAGTTGCTCAATCAGACGGAAAGCGTGCCGCAACCCTTTGTGAGTGAGGCTTCGCTGGCCATGCTGCTCACCACCCAGCCGGCCGATGCCGTGTGCCGAATCGAGGTGAGCGCCACGCCCATAGCCGTTCCCACCCACTGCGTCACTGTGGGTGGCCCCGATGCCACCTGCAGTTTTGCGCCGCTCTTTGGCGCGCAGCCCGCGCTCGATGTCTATGGCGCGGCGGTTTGCCTGCAGGCGGGGCGTTTCCCTGCCATGCTGCGGACCGACGGTGTTAAAAAAGATATAATTGCATCAAAAGTCCTTATCACGCATTGCGACGGTCCGAATAAATCGTTTATTTTGCTCTCGAGAATATGAAACTGATTGCCATATCCCTCGTGCAATGCCTCTTGTTGGCAGGTGGCCAGGTGCTGCTCAAATTTGCCCTCAACGCCATGGGAACTTTCTCATGGACGTGGGCTTTCTTCGGCCGGCAGTTGGTGAACTGGTGGTGGCTGGGATGTGGATTGTGCTACCTGGCGGCCACCGTGCTGTGGATGTACATTCTCAAGAACTTCCCCTTCAGCATGGCTTATCCCATGATTTCGCTCAGTTATGTGTTCGGTATGCTGGCGGCTGGGCTGATTTTCCACGAGCAGATACCGCTCACCCGCTGGCTCGGTGTGGCGCTCATCATGGGCGGCTGTGTGCTGGTGGCAAGATAACTTTACAAGCAAGCAAATCCTGATGAGATGAAGAAGATAGTATTTACCTTACTGATTTCGATGCTGGCGCTCACCGCCGGTGCCTCGCAACCCCGCAAGGTCACCGCGGCGCAACAGCGGCAGATGATTGAGCAAGTCAACCGCACCGCCGCTGCCATACGCACCGTGCAGTGCACCTTTGTGCAAACCAAGAAGATGTCGTTTCTCAACGACAAGATGGTTTCGCACGGCCGCATGTACTACACCGACGCCGGCCGCCTGCGCTGGGAATACACAACTCCCTATGCCTACACCTTTGTCATCAACAATGGCCGTGTAACCATGAAGTCGGCCAAGAAAACCAATACGGTGAATCTGGCCAGCAGCCGTTTGTTCCAGAGCATTGCCCGCGTCATGGTGAGCAGTGTGACCGGCAAGAGCCTGAGCAGTTCGGGCGACTTTGCCGTGCAGATGTACACGCATGACGGCCAGTGGGTGGCCTATCTCACACCGCGCAAGAGCGAGATGAAAAAGATGTTCAAGCAGGTGCGTCTCCATTTCAACGCAGCCCACAGCATGGTATCGCGTGTGGAATTGATTGAGAATAACGGTGACACTACCGTCATTGATTTGAAGGATGTAAAGACCAATGCGCCCATCAGCGACTCAGTGTTCACTGTTAAGTAGCCTGCTGGCGGTGCTGGTGATTCTCACCGGATGTCGCTCCGTGCAGCCGTTGGTAAGTGCCGATGGCACGTTGGCCACCGCTTTGTTGCCGGCCTCAGGGGCGCCGGCGGCGCAGTGGCAGGTCGCCATCTCTATGCGCCAGGCCGACCTCACGGGTATTTGTCTGCTCAAGACCGATGCCGACACCGTGCGCGGCACCTTGGTCAATGAGTTTGGCATCCGTGCGTTGTCGTTTATTGTTTCCCCTGGCAGAGAAAAGGTGCAACTGCGTGAGCTGGCTCCTTTTCTCGACCATTGGTACATACGCCGCACGTTGCGCGATGACCTCCGCTTCCTGTTCCGGGCCACGTCGGCCGATTTGGGCACGCCCGTCGACAACCGCCTGATAACGCGAAACGACCGGGGAGGGCTCACGCTCACCAATGTGAGGCGCGGTATTGTTTACGAATTCTCCCCGATGGCCGGTGTGCCGGAGGAATAAACCACGCAAAAACGCAGCACACATGACTTTGCTCAACGATTTCTTTACCATTGTTTCCCAGTCGGACGACGCTTACCAAGTGGAGTTCAATCCTTCGCATGTCATCTATCAGGCCCACTTTCCCGGCAATCCAGTCACCCCCGGTGTGTGCATCATCCAGACCATCGTCGAACTTTTGGAGCAGCGTCTGGGATGCCCTCTGGCGCTACGCTGCGTCACCAATGTGAAGTTTGTGGCACCCATCTCGCCACTCACTTCGCCACGCGTCGATGTGCGCTTCTCTTCTGTCGCCGTAGCCGAGGGGCAGGTCAAGGCCCGCGGCACCATTGCCGATGGCAACCTGATGGTCACTAAATTCTCTCTCCTGCTGGACCAATGAACAAGGTGTGTGCCATCATACCCACCTACGACAACGGCACCACCGTGCTCGACGTGGTGCGCCGTGTGCTGGACCACTTGCCTGACATCATTGTGGTGGACGACGGTAGCACCGACGGTACGGCCGATGCCATCACCGCGAGCGGTTTGCCCGTCACGCTGGTTCGTTATTCGCCTAACCGTGGTAAGGGACATGCCCTGGTAGCGGGCTTCAGCCGTGCCATGGACATGGGTTTTGACTATGCGGTCACCATCGACAGCGACGGCCAGCATTTCCCCGACGATATCCCCCTGCTGCTGCAGGCCCATCGCCAGCATCCGCTGGCACTGGTGGTGGGGGAACGTGACTTCAACCAGGACAACATGCCCGGCGGCAACTCCTTTGCCAATAAATTCTCCAATTTCTGGTTCCGCTTGCAAACCGGCATCCCCCTGCGAGACACGCAGACGGGTTTCAGGCTTTACCCCCTGCGCCGCCTGCGCTGGCTGGGTATCACTACATCGCGCTACGAGGCCGAGTTGCAGATGCTTGTCTTTGCCGCATGGCATGGCACTGAGCTGCTTCCCGTTCCGGTGCGTGTGTATTATCCGCCCGCCGGCCAACGCGTCACCCATTTCCGTCCGTTCAAAGACTTCGCCCGCATCAGTCTGCTCAACACTGTCTTGTGTTTCGGCGCCGTTGTCTATGGCTGGCCGATGCGCCTGTTGCGCACCCTGCGCAAATCTCCCCTCCGTCGGCTATCGATTCTCTGACATTCGCTTTTTGATTGATTTTGTGGGGGAACTGTTGCGATTTCCGTGGAAAAGGGTTATATTTGCAGGGTATTTAATTAATCTTGACAAACCATATTAACATCATTAGAACAAACAGTCATGAACGAAATTGAAAAATTAAAACCTGAGTGCATCTGGCGTAACTTTTATGCGCTGACGCAGATTCCGCGCCCCTCGGGCCATGTGGAGAAAGTGCAGCAATACCTGCTCGACTTTGCAAAGAAAGTGGGAGTGGAGGCATTTAAAGACCCTGCTGGCAACATCGTGATGCGCAAGCCCGCCTCACCCGGCATGGAAAACCGCAAATGTGTCACCCTGCAAGCCCACATGGACATTGTGCCGCAAAAGACCCCCGAGAGCAAGCACAACTTTGAGACCGACCCCATTCAGCCCTACATCGACGGCGACTGGGTGAAGGCAAAAGGCACCACTCTGGGATCGGACGACGGTCTCGGTGTGGCCGCCATCATGGCCGTGATGGAAGACAAGAAACTGAAGCACGGTCCCGTGGAAGGCTTGATTACCAGAGACGAGGAAACCGGTATGTACGGTGCTAACGACCTGCCCAAGGGTGAGTTGCAGGGAGACATCCTGCTCAACCTCGATAGCGAGACCTGGGGCAAGTTTGTGATAGGTAGCGCTGGCGGCGTGGACATCACCGCCACCGGCGACTACAAGGAAGTGGCCACCACTGCCAAGGAGGAGGCCCTGCGCGTCACCATCAAGGGACTGAAGGGCGGTCACTCGGGCCTGGAAATCCATCTGGGCCGCGCCAATGCCAATAAACTCATGGTGCGCTTCCTGCAAAAGGCCATCAAGGAGCACAAGGCACGCTTGGTGAGTTGGCATGGCGGCAACATGCGCAACGCCATTCCTTTCAAGGCCGAAACCGTGCTGGTGGCTCCCAAGGAGAACATGCGCGGCCTGCGCAAGCTGGTGAAGGAATGCCAGGCTATGTTTGAGGATGAGTTCAGGCACATCGAGGACATGGTGGAAATGACCGCTGCCAAGGTGGACCGTCCCGCCCGCAAACTCTCGCTCGACGACCAAACGCGCATCGTGCGTTGCATCTATGCCTGCCACGACGGCGTGATACGCATGATACCCTCTTATCCCGATGTGGTGGAAACATCGAGCAACCTGGCCATCATCGACATTGAAAACGGCAAACTGGCCATCCAGATTCTGGCCCGCTCGGCCCGAGAGGACATGAAAGAGTATGTCACCAAGATGTTCCTCACCGTGTTCCATCTGGCAGGCATGCAGGTGGAAACAGGCGGCGATTACGTCGGCTGGGACCCCAACCCCGACAGCGAGACACTGGCCCTGCTGCTCAAACTGTACAAGAAACTGTTTAAGGAAGAGGGCATTGTGCAAGTGGACCATGCCGGACTGGAGTGCAGCATCATCCTGGGTAAGTATCCGCACATGGACGTTGTGAGTCTGGGCTCTACGCTCAAGAGTCCGCACACCACCATTGAGCGTTGCCAAATCTCCACCATGGAGCCTTTCTGGAAACTGCTTACCGCCGCGTTGGCCGAAATTCCCGTGAAGAAATAAACGGCCCGGCCACCTTCAGGCCAGAAACAAACGCAGGCCTCCGTTCCACACGGGGGCCTGTGTTTTGATCGGTGCGGGGGCTGCCTCTACTTGAGAATGTTGCCCAGGATGTCGCGTGTGATGGTGCGGGTGGCGCTGCTGGTGGCGTTTTTCACCACACGGCCGGCTGCATCCTTTGCGCTGGTTTTGGTTTTTTTGCCGGTCACCTTGCCCGAGATGAAACTGCCCAGCAGGGTGCCCAGAGTGGCGGTGACAGCGGTCACTATCGCTTTCCACACTTTGCTCATGATGCCTTTTTTCTTGCCGTCCTCCTTCTCCTGCTTGGCTTTCTCCTTTTCGGCCTGGCGGGCGGCCTCTTGCTCAGCGGCCTCGGCTTGTGCCTGTTCCATCTCCTGCTTGATTTTCTCCTCGGCGCTGATGCGGTTCTCCACCTTGTCGTATTTGCCGTAGATGGCCGACTGCTTCACAATGTCGAGCCGCTGCCCCTCGGTGATGGCGCCTATCTGGCTGAGCGGGAACAGCACCTTGGCGCGCTCCACCACGCCGGGTGCGCCTTTCCCGTCGAGGAACGACACCAACGCCTCGCCGGTTTCCAGCGTGGTGATGGCCTCCTCGGTCTTGAAGTTCTCGTTGGTGCGGAAAGTTTCGGCGGCTACGCGCACGGCTTTCTGGTCGCGGGGTGTGTAGGCCCGTAGCGCGTGCTGCACACGGTTGCCCAATTGACCCAGGATGGTGTCGGGCACGTCGGTGGGCAGCTGTGTGATGAAGAAAATGCCCACGCCCTTGCTGCGTATCAGGCGTATCACCTGCTCAATCTTGTCGGTAAGGGCCTTGCTGGTGTTTTCAAACATGGTGTGCGCTTCGTCGAAGAAGAAAATCAGCTTGGGCTTTTCCAAGTCGCCCACCTCGGGCAGTGTGCTGTAGAGTTCGCTGAGCAGCCACAGCAGGAAGGTGGAGTAGAGGATGGGCTGCTGCATGAGTTTATCGGCGGCAAGCACACTCATCACTCCTTTGCCTCCCTCGCAGGCCAACAGGTCCTGCACGTCAAACGACGGGTTGGCGAAGAATTTGTCGCCACCCTGGCTCTCAAGGCGCAGCAGGCTGCGCTGGATGGCGCCCACCGTGGCGGTGGCGATGTTGCCGTAGGTGCTGGTGTATTCCTTGGCGTGTTTTGAGACCCAGTCGAGCATGGCGCGCAGGTCCTGCACATCGTCAAGCAGCAAGCTGCGCTCGTCGGCGATGCGGAACACGATGTTGAGCACACCCGTTTGCGTGTCGTTCAGTTCCAGGATGCGGGCCAGCAGTTCAGGCCCCATCTCCGAAATGGTGCTGCGCATGGGGTGCCCTTGCTCGCCAAACACATCGTAGAACCGTACCGGGCAGCCGGCGAACTGCAGTTGCTCAGCGTTAAGACCGAACTCCGGCAAACGTTTCTCGATGAACCCCGACATCTTGCCCGGCTGGCTGATGCCGCTCAGGTCGCCCTTCATGTCGGCCATGAAACAGGGCACGCCCGCTTGGCAGAAACTCTCGGCGATCACCTGCAGTGTCACGGTCTTTCCGGTGCCGGTGGCTCCGCCTATGAACCCGTGTCGATTGGCCATGTCGCCCAGCATATGGATGGGGCCGTTGGCCCCGTGGGCAATGTAGAACTGGTTGTCTTTATACATATTAAGCAGTGTTGTATGGGTTATTACTATGATTGGCTATGCACTTGCGATAAAGCAAACAAAAATAAGCATTAGTTCTGAATTTTCCAAGCGCGACGACATTTTTTTAAAAAATCAGGAAAATGTTTGGTGGAATAAAAAAATGTGCCTACCTTTGCACCGCTAAAACGGAAATGGCGGGAAGCTCAGTCGGTTAGAGCGTCGGATTCATAACCCGGAGGTCCTGAGTTCAATTCTCAGTCCCGCTACCCAAGCACAGCGAGGAAGCCCATTGGCTCCCCGCTGTTTTTTGTGACAGCAACCATTCACCTGTGGTGTGGTTCTGTGGCGCATCATCCTGCTTCGCCCCGCGTTGATGGCCGTGGTTGCTGTCGCCCGCTGTCACAAGACTTGCTTCCATAGTCCCAATATTGTCCTAAATATTTTGGTTCATCCCCGAATTGCGTTGGTAAATTATCAGTATAGATAAAGAAAAGCCGCCAATTCATTATCTTTGTGGTTCCCCAACCATATCAGATATGAACGGCAGCTTATTATATCAGGCCTACGGAGTACAAGGTTACTCCTATTCCAGTACAGAGTACAAAGGTAATGCTATTTTCCTTCATCTCAAAACAATTACTCGTAAAAGACATACATGTCCTCATTGCGGCGGTCATGCTGTCATCAAGTACGGTGTTATACGCCGTACCCTCCACAACCTCCCATTCGGCAGCAAGCCCTGCAACCTTTCGTTGCAGATACAGCGTTTCTGCTGCAAGGAATGCGGTTCGGTGTGGCAGTCAGACATTCCATTTACCCATGGCGAGGTAAGTTACACCTACAGATTCTCACGCTATGTATTGGACATACTCCGCATGGGGAATACGATAAAGGATGTGGCGCAGCATCTTCATGTCGGCTGGAACATGGTAAAGGACATCCACAAGAAGTATCTGACGTCCAAGTATTCACGCCCGGACATCAAGTTGGTTCGGCGCATTGGCATTGACGAGTTCTCCACCCGCAAGGGACATGTATATAAGACCATTGTGGTTGACCTTGACACGGGACGCATCCTGTATGTGGGCGACGGCAAAGGAAAGGAGGCTCTTGAGGGCTTCTGGAAACGAGTCCGAAGGAACAAGGTGAAGATAGAGATTGTAACCTCGGACCTCTCGGCAGCCTTTATAGCGAATGCCCCCGGCGCCATCCACGTCTATGACAAGTTCCACGTCACCAAACTTGTCAATGAAGCCGTGGATACCGTGCGAAGGCTGGTGTAAGCGCAGGAGACCGACCTGGAAAGGAGGAAGATTATCAAAGGCTCACGCTGGCTGCTGTTGACAACTTACCAGGCACGACATCTCGCGCCGGTGGGCAAACAGCCTCAGCGCCACAGCAAAATAACTTGCGATGCGTCGCCATCGCGCAACGTGAATCCGCCCGTCGACAGCCAACACACGGAACGGTTCGCCCGCCTGCGCCGACAGCGCACGAGCAAACTTCCAGTCCTGTCCGACAGGCATATCTGCGGCAAGCGTATATTTCCACGACGGTAGCATAAAGAATCCTTTTCAGCTTAACTCCCGCAAAGGTACACAACTTCCGCGACACGGGCAACCCCGCGTCGCATTTCACTTGAAAACCAAGCGCGCCGACGAAATGTTAGTCTGCCTGGACGTATGGTTCAATGTGCTTGAAGCGGCACCACGACGTGTCTTGCCGCATCGCTTCCACAATCGGCACATAGAGTGTCACGCGGTCGTAGTGATAAGGTTCGAAGATGGAGTCGATCACCGTCTGCCAACCGCCGCAGCCTATAGGCGGTGGAACCTCTAAATTGGGCATTTTGATGGCTTTGAGGCGGGTGCAGCCTTTGAATGAATGCTTCTGAATGCCGAAGCCCGGCATGAGAAGCGTGATTTCTTCCAATTCATCATGATTGCGGAAACAGCCGAATCCCAATTCGTGAACAACCCAAGTATTGTCTCCAAAGCGTATGTCTCGGGGTAGGCGGACTGTCTTTTTCTTTGTACCCACATACTGCACGGTGACAATCTCCGAGAAGGCTCCGTCCCAGTTGGTGTAGACAAAATCATTGGCGCGGAAAACGTAGTTCCCCGAAGGGCGCTCAAGTTCGTATTTCTCGAAGTAGCTTATCCCTATTATGATGGCAGCTGTCACGAGCGACAATCCGATGGGGAGCGCTGCCATGCGGAGCCAGTGCCGGCGATGACTGCTTTTCTCTATATCTTCAACGATAAGGTCGGTGGTCTGATAGCGCTCGTTGATGGGCGCGAGGCATTTTTTCACCACCTTGTCGTACACTCCGCCCAAATTCATAGTTGCCAACACCATTCCGAGGCTGTAGATGTCGTTGCGCGAGTCGGCAACCATCGCGTTCATCTGCTCGGGGGCGATAAACTGCTCGGTGCCGGCAGGGTTCTTGAACACGGCGTAGCTGTCGTTGTCGGCGAGCCCGAAGTCAATGATCTTCACGTTCACGCCGTTGTGGGTGATCATGATGTTCTCGGGTTTGAGGTCGCGGTGAACAATGCCTTGGCGGTGCATGTAGCCCACGGTATCGATCAGCTCTTTTGCCACACGCCTGCGCAGCTTCTGGCTCGGCGGGGTGGCGAGCCACTCGTCGAGCGTCATGCCGTCGACCCATTCCATCACGATAAAAGCGTCCATGTCCACCTCAGGGTTGTCGCTATGCCGTCCCATACCGTAGACTTGTGCGATGCCCGGGTGCGAAAGACGCATCATCATCTCCAGCTCCTTGCGCAGACGCTGGATGTGACCCACATCGGCGGCATATTCCGCCTTGAGCCCTTTGAGCACGTGCCAGCGGCCGTAGCGCATCGCTTTCACGAGGCGGCTGTAGCTCGGCGAAGGCAGTTCAGAGAGCTGCGTGTAGCGCGACTCGATGCCCTCGTAGTCGTTTGGTACAATGCCCGAAACTTGGCTTGTCGTGATGTTCTCGTTCATTCGACGGAAGTGTTTGCGGTTACGGTTTCGTTGTCGAGAATCTCAAATCTCACGCCGCCCTGCTTGCCGCACACATACGCCACAGGTGCCTGACCGTAATGCCGTAGGTTGCTCAGCCATAGCGGCTCGCCGCTCACAATCAGGCTGCAGCTGAAACGGTCGCCCGCCTTCACGCCCGTGTTCTGCGACGAGAGAACCTCAAACTCTCCCTCACCGAGGTATTCCACCTCGCACATGCGTTGGGGATTCCATGTCAGACGCACGCGGTCGCCCTCAGCCAGGTCGGTCGACACGGTGATTCTGTCGCTCAGCACCACCGCGCTCGGATTGCGGCCGGCACTGTTGCGGTGCTCAGTGTAGTCGGCCCAGTCGCGGAAACCCAGCAGTCGGCAAAGCGTCGACAGTGTGCTGTTTGTGGGCGACGACAGGTAGCGCGTGTAGCCCCACAACCGCTTCAATGTCGACACGCTGATGCGCTCGTTGAGTTCGTTGGAGACGACGCCGCTCAGAAACTCGAAGTCCTTTGGTGAGATGAACCCACGCTGGTATTTCACTTCGATGTCGCCGAGCAATAACTTGATATATTGATCCTTTTGATTAATGAGGTTGAATTTTGACTGCAAAAATAGTCTTTTTTGCCCATCTCAGCAAATGGCAATGCAAAAAAATCGCCCATAATTGAAATTTGAACCGTTTTGAACCAATTTTTCCCGTTTCGTCCCCCCGATAAGGCGCAAAAACTGTGTCGGAAAAACTCCACCCCTTAGTTCTTCGTCAGATGCAGCGACAAAACTTCTCCCATTCGTTTAATCTGTTGTTTATTCTTCCCGTGCACGGACATTATAATTAAATAAAGAATTTCTGTCGAAGTCCGCTTCGTCTTTGGCGGAAAACTCAAACCGACTAAACACAAAATAATTTCGGTTCAAAATGATTCAAAACCGTTCAAACTGGTTCAAGTTACATCTCCATTAAACTTGAACCAGTTTGAATAATTTCTATTCCTTGAAAAGTTTGCAACTTTATATTGAAAAAATGAGCGAACTGGATGGGTTAACGAGTTCTTTCCATCTGTCCGCTTAAATAAAAATAAAGAACTCACTACTGTCCGAGAAATTTTCTTTGGACAGTAGTGGTTCAAACTAATATTTGCAAAACATTTTTAGTTGAATCTTATAAACTCTAAAACTAGACATAATTATGAAACAGAACAAACTTAAATTTTTAATGTTGGTGGTAATGATATGTCGCTCATTATCGGCAGCAGCCTACGACTTTGAAGTGGACGGCATTTACTACAACATCAACGGCAACGAGGCAATCGTGACTTATCAGCACTTACCAAAGCGACTATAATGGAGATGTAAACATTCCTGAAAGTGTTACTTACAACGGCACCACATATACAGTTGCGTCCATCGGTGACTATGCGTTCGATGGGTGCAGCGGATTGACCAGCGTCACCATCGGCAACTCCGTCACCTCCATCGGCGACTGTGCGTTCTCTGGCTGCACTGGCCTGACCAGCGTCACCATTCCTAATTCTGTCACCTCCATCGGCAGCTATGCGTTCTCTGGCTGCAGCGGCCTGACCAGCATCACCATTCCTAATTCTGTCATCTCCATCGGCTTCGCTGCGTTCTCTGGCTGCAGCGGCCTGACCAG
>RHMF01000858.1_pt1 | contig 13592 bp, 8 predicted proteins | sample 5365151 | NCBI WGS metagenome assembly RHMF01 (sample SAMN10266501, study PRJNA497801) | feces metagenome | isolation source: feces | host: Bos taurus | place: China: Prairie of Fairy Mountain | collected 2017-08-14 | reverse complement strand
ACAAGGAGTTCGCGCTGCTGGGACTTCATGGCTGGATTCTTCATATCAGCCATGACATTATTAATCTTCTGACGAACGATGGACAGTTTCATGTCGGCCAGGACGTGAGTGGTAAGTTCCAGGAGTCGGCTACTATCAGGAACCAGTTGCTGGTCACGACTATGATATTTGCTCAGTTCCTCCTTGTCCATACACAATTGGAAGGCAGCCTGTGACAATTGCTGGTTGCGATGACTGAGAAAATATTTCTCTGCCACAAAGCCCTCGTCGTGCACATGCTTCATGGCCTTGTCTAGCACCACCTGTGCCAATGGTTGAGCAAAAGCCAAACCATCCTGGGTGAGTGAATAGAAGATGAATTCTGTAACGGAAAGAGGAACAGCATTGCCCTCAGCATCCTCGGCCTCGCAAATAATCTTCTCGCCATAGCGTACTATTAACTGTGCCAGGAGGAGTTCCGTGGCAGGAGCCGCATGTTCCCTGGCAGATGATGCAGGCGGAACTGATGCCGTTGACAGGGCTGAAGAAGCTGCATCAATATCAGAAAGTCCCTGAGCGGAAGGTTCCACAACGGGAGATGGGTCAGCAGCAAGAGACGGGTCAGCCTCGGGTTGCTGGTCACCAACAGTGACTGGAGTATTTCTGCGCTTATATTCCTCTTCCCTGTTCTTTGACATCTGATTTTGCACGGCACGATATATCATCTGCTCCTGCATCTGCATCATTTGTGCCGTTTCGCGGATATAGAGAGTGCGTGTGATTTCGTCAGGGATGAAAGAAATGCTGGTAACGATATCCGCCACCAGTTGACTGAGTTTGCGAGGGTCGTTTTGAGCCTGATTCATTGCCAGGGTGGTCTTAAACTTGAGAAAGTCCACCTTGTGCTCCTCCACGTATTGGCGGAAGTCATTGGCCGTATGCTTGCGAGCAAAGCTATCGGGGTCGTCGCCATCAGGAAGAAGCAAAATCTGCACATTCATACCAGCCGCCAAGAGCATATCCGTACCACGCTGAGCAGCATGTATGCCAGCCTCGTCACCATCATAGAGAAGAGTGATATTATTGGTAAAGCGATGAAGCAGATGTATCTGTTCCTTGGTGAGAGCTGTGCCCGAATTGGCAACAACGTTCTCTATACCACATTGGTGCATGGAGATAACATCGGTGTATCCCTCCACCATGTATACTTGGTCAGCCTTGACGATAGCCTGCTTGGCCTGGAAGAGTCCGTACAGTTCGCGGCGCTTGCTATAGATGGCAGATTCTGGCGAGTTCTGATACTTTACCGCCACGCCCTTGGTGGCAGCATCCAATACGCGACCACCAAAACCAGCCACCTTGCCACCGACGGTGTGCCAAGGAAACATCACGCGCCCCCAGAAGCGGTCGACCACGCTACCGTCTTCACGCTTGATGGAAAGACCTGTGCCCACGAGGTATTGCTCCTTGTATCCCTCCTTCATCGCACTTTGACTCATGACATCCCTACCCTTGGGACAGAAACCGAGTTGGAACTTCTGGATGATGTCATCACGGAATCCACGTTCGCGAAAATATGAAAGACCTATGGCACGACCATCAGGCGTTTCGTGCATCTGACGCTGAAACCATCTGAGTGCCCACTCGTTGAGAATGAACATACTCTCGCGTTCGCTCTGAGCAGCACGCTCCTCGGCGGTGAGTTCGCGCTCCTCTATCTGAATGCCATATTTCTTGGCCAGATAACGAAGAGCATCAGGATAAGAGAGTTGCTCATGCTCCATGATAAAGCCCACGGGACTACCACCCTTGCCACAAGCGAAACACTTGCAATAATTCTTGGCCGGAGAGACCATGAAGGAAGGAGTACGGTCGTCATGAAAAGGGCACAAACCTTTATAGTTGGCGCCCGACTTTTTCAGCGTAACGAAATCCGACACTACGTCAACGATTTGCGCTGCCTCTTGTATCTTGATTGTGGTTGATCTGTCTATCATCGGTGCAAATTTATACAAAAAATCTATTTCTTTTGGTCAGTAGAGATGAAAAAGCGTTTTTTTGTCTAAATTTGCACAGGAAAAAACTAAAAATACCAAGCTTTATGAAGGACATCGTACAACGTTTTTTGAAATACGTGAGTTTTGATACCCAATCCAGTGAAAACAACCCCGGTCAGTGCCCCAGCACCGAGAAGCAATTCCGTCTGGCAGAATACCTTTTGGAGGAATTGAAGGCCATAGGCATGCAAGACGTAGAGATGGACAGCCACGGATATGTCTTTGCCACGCTGCCCGCGAGCAAAGGTATGGAGCAGGTGCCAGTGGTGGGATTCATTGCCCATATGGACACAAGCCCCGACTGTTCGGGCACAGATGTAAAGCCACGCATCATAGAGAATTACGATGGCACAGACATTGTGCTTGATGCCGAGGAAGGCATCGTAACCAAAGTGAGCCAATTCCCAGAACTACTGCACCACAAGGGAGAGGACATCATAGTCACCGATGGCCACACTCTGCTTGGTGCTGATGACAAGGCCGGCATAGCAGAAATCACATCCGCCATGGCGTACCTGATAGAGCACCCCGAGGTGAAGCACGGCAAGGTGCGCGTATGTTTCAACCCCGATGAAGAAATCGGTTGCGGTGCACATTTGTTTGACGTGGAGAAGTTTGGATGCGAATGGGCATACACCATGGACGGAAGCGAAGTGGGCGAACTGGAGTATGAAAACTTCAATGCAGCCAGCGCCAAGATTACCATCAACGGTATCAGCGTTCACCCCGGCTATGCCAAGGACAAGATGGTAAATGCAGCCCTTTTGGCTACAGAGTTTGCTCAGCAGATGCCAGAAAACGAAGTACCCGAGCGTACCACTGGTTATGAAGGTTTCTTCCACCTGTATCAGATGCAGGGAGGTGTGGAGCAAGCCACACTGACATACATCATTCGCGACCACAACACACAGATGTTCCAGATGCGCAAGCGCCTCATCCTGGACATGTGCGAGAGAATGAACGAGAAGTATGGTGCAGGCACCTTCTTGCCCGAAGTGAAAGACACCTATTACAACATGCACACCCAGTTGGTGGACAAGCCACACATCACAGACATAGCCAAGAGCGCCATCGAAGAGGCATGCGGCTTTGCCAAGGTGGTACCCATCCGTGGTGGTACAGACGGAGCACAACTATCGTTCAAGGGTCTCCCCTGCCCCAACATCTTTGCTGGCGGATTGAATTTCCACGGTCGCCACGAATTCCTTCCCATCCAAAGCATGGAGAAGGCCATGATGACGGTGGTGAATATCTGCAAGTTAGTAGCAGAGGCAAAATAACAATATGTCAGCACTGACCTAACAACAAATACAGCTATGAAGAAGATATTTTGTGTTTTAACAATGGCACTTGCCCTTGTCAGCGCACCTGCGGAGGCCAAGAAGAAGGATAAGACGACTCCCGAAGAAAAGGGATTGCAAACTATCAACATCAATACGGCCAAGACTCATGTAGAGTTTCTGGCATCAGACCTATTGAAAGGTCGTGCTGCCGGTACCGAGTGGGGGCATATCGCAGGAGAATACATCATCAGCATTCTCCGACTGATGGGAGCTACCCCATTGATGGAGGACGGTTATGTACAGCATTTTGATGCTTATTCTCCATACAACAACAGGACTATGACTTATTACGTGGACACTACCACTGTGGAGTGCACCAAGCTTGCGCCTCATCGCAAAGCCCACATGCGCAACATACTGGCCAAGATAGAGGGCAAGAATCCGGAAGAGATAGTTGTGGTGGGCGCACATTACGACCATCTGGGTTATGACCCTATGCTCTCTGGCGACAAGATATACAATGGTGCCGATGATAATGCTTCCGGTGTGCAAGCCGTGCTCCAACTCTTGCAAGCCTTCATGGCCACTGGTCAGCAACCCGAAAGAACCGTTATCTTTGCCCTTTGGGATGGCGAAGAGGTGGGACTTTGCGGTTCAAAGTATTTCGTCAACAATTTTCCTGACATCAAGAAGGTCAAGGCCTACATGAACTATGACATGATTGGGCGCAACAATATGGAGCACCGCCCCCAGCAACTCAAGTATCTGTACTCGGCCAAGGACTCGGTTTATGCCACATGGTTGAAGAGCGACATAGAAAAGTACTCTCTTGCCCTGGACCCAGACTTCCTTCCTTCAGAGGACCTGAGTGGCGGTAGCGATCAGGTGCCTTTCTTCAAAGCCGGAGCTTCCATAGTGTGGTATCACACAGACGGACACCCCGACTATCACAGACCCAGCGATGAGCCCGAGCGTATCAATTGGAGCAAGATGGTGGACATCACCAAGGCTTCCTTCCTCTGTCTGTGGAAGATGGCCAACAATGCCTTCTAGGTGGATTCTATCGGAGCAAGAATGATATCACGTTGCTATCTGGAGATAACGAATATTTGTAATTTGGATTGTGTATTCTGTCCAAAGACAAAGCGCGCAGGTCGAAGCCTCAGCATAGAGGACTTTGACCTGCTCACTGATAGATTGCGCAACGAGATAAAGTTTCTATACTTTCATCTGATGGGCGAACCTCTGATGCACAAGCATCTGAAGGACTTTATCCTGATGACAAAGGACAAGGGGTTCATCCCCGTTCTTACCACCAATGGTACTCTCATTCGTCAGCGTGCGGAAGCTCTGCTTGAGGCTCGTCCCCACAAGATACAAATCTCTCTGCACTCTCATGAGGGCAATGGCAAGGAGCACCCCGAGGAGTATATCCAGCACATCATGCAATATGCCACGAGGGCTGCCGCAGATGGTACCATTGTGGTGCTCAGATTATGGAATCAGGGAGGACTGGATGCTGCCAATGAGCATCTGCTGCAACTGATGTCTGCCTACATACCAAGACCGTGGACAGAGCGCTATGATGGGTATAAATTGCAGGAAAACATCTATCTGGAATATGACGGCATCTTTGAATGGCCTGATGCCGAGCGTGAAGAATACGAGAGCGAGGAGGTCTTCTGCTATGCCCTGCGCAATCAGATAGGCGTGCTGGTGGATGGCACCGTAGTGCCCTGTTGTCTGGACCACGATGGCGATATACCTTTGGGCAATCTCTTTCAGCAATCGCTATCCGAGATACTGGCATCACCTCGTGCACGTGCCCTCTACGATGGTTTCTCTCATCACATGGCCAGCGAACCACTATGCCGACGATGCGGATATGCCGCCGTGGCAAAGAGGTTCAGAAAAAAGTGATTACACCCCAACGAGTTACATATACATTATTCAGTCTGAAATATTAACACACACATATATATATCATGGCAAAAAAGAAAAATATCCAAGCGAGCAACGACAACAGTCGTTTCCAGGAATTCCATGCACAATTACCACAGGAAATACGCAACATGCTGGATAAAATTGGAATAACCAGTTTTGACGATGTGCTAAATCTGGCTATGATATTGGGCATAGACATAGATAAATTTGAGGCATACGCCAAAAAGAACGGCAAAAAGCTACCATCACTGGAGGAGGTTGCCTTTGACGAGGACGACCCACGAGGCGAAACGGCCAGATTCTTAAGAAATGCCTGTTTGGACAAATATGACGATGAAGAGGAGGACCTTGACGATGAGGACTACTACGACGAAGAAGAAGACTTCGACTACGACGATTTTGATGAGCCAAACTGCTTCCCCAAGGTTTGCTTTATCCCCGATGAAAAGGTCGTGGAATACCACATGCGCATCAAGCTGAACGATGCACCAGTACCCGTGTGGCGCGAAGTGAAGGTGCCGTCCAATATCACCATGGAACTGTTTGCCTACGTCATCCAGGATGTAATGGGTTGGGAGCACGAACATCTGTATCAATTCAGAGACAAAGATACCTACTACCGAAACAAGGCTCAAATAACCCTGAATGGTGATATGTTTGCTTTCAGTAGAAACAAAACACTGGTAAGCGAATCATACAGCATAGCAGAAGTATTCAGGAATAAGGGCCAGCGCATCAAGTTTGAATACGACTTTGGCGACGGTTGGGAGCACGATGTATGGATGAAGTCAGTCAATGAGTATACCGACGAGCATCAACCCGGTTTCTACGTGGTGAAAGGCCAGGGAGCCTGCCCACCCGAAGACTGCGGCGGTGTATGGGGATATTGTGATTTGCTGGAAATAAACAAGAAGAAGCAAAAGACCAGTGACGAGAAAGAGCGTCTGAAATGGTACGATATCAGCAGAAAGTTTGATGAAAATTTCTTCGACATCAATTATGCCAGAGAACTACTGAACGACATTTGGCTCGAAGCCAATAACGAATAGGGCATGGTAGATTGCCGAGGGGGCGGAATTTTCTGAAATTTATAAAATCATAGACGTGCGTATAAAAATTGGAGCCAGTTTTTATACGCACGTTGTCAATTCTATAAAAATAAATCTGAAATTTCAAGAATCAATGACGTGCCTATAAAAAACATAGTCATTTTTTATAGGAATGATGATGATTATATAAAAATTGTGGTTGTTTTTTATAGGAACATTGTTAGTTCTTTAAATTTTGGAGCCATTTTTTATAGGCACGTGGTCAATTCTTTAAATTTTGACTATAGTTTGGTAGTAATTAGATGTTTTTCCTGTTATTATCATCAAAGATGCGCGTACACTGGCGCTCTGCTCTTCCCAACTAAAAAAAGGCATCATCAGCCACCCCCAAAATACCACTTTTTGGGTAGGTTGTTTAGTGATTTGGTTCAATTTTTATTACGTAACTTTGCAAAAGAAAGCAACTTTCTGGTGGAGGCATTCTACACCGACCTGCGCAATGTGTTCGTACTGGAGAATATCGGAGTAGACGCTACGGGCAATACCCTGCAAGAGCGCCGCAACGGTAGCGGTGCGCGCGTATATGGTGTGAATCTTGATGCTAAAGTAGCCCATGGAAAGGACGTTTCACTACAAGCAGGTTTCACCTACCAGCGTAGCCGATATAAAGCCTATGAGGCGTGGAGCGAAAACCCCAACGTAGCTCCCACACGCAATATGCCCCGAACTCCTGATTGCTATGGTTACTTTACACTCACCACGGCTCCCTTCCGTCGCTTCGAGGCCTCTCTCTCTGGCGTTTACACCGGCAGAATGTACGTTCCGCACTTTGCTCCTGCCGCTGGCGATGTTCCTGCGGATTATCCCTACTCCTACATCAGCGAAGACGAAATGGTGCATACGCCTGACTTCTTTGATTTCAACATCAAACTCAATTACACATTCGATATTGACGATGATATCAAACTGCAATTGAATGCTGGTGTGCAAAACATCTTCAATGCCTTTCAGAAAGACATAGACCAGGGTGGCTATCGTGACTCGGGTTACTTCTACGGCCCCACATCGCCACGCACCTATTTCATCGGTCTCAAGATTTCGCACTAATTCTATTTGAATCCAGTCTACACATAGTACTGCCATAGATAGACGCCTTTCTCCTGATTTCGGGATGGTCTATCTATGGCAGTTTCCTTTGGACTAAGGATAAAGAGATGGCTAGCGCTTCCGGGGTTCCTTGTTGAAGCGATACACTACGTGCAAGAGGGCATATCGTGGCATCACGGAGGTGAAGGTTTCGGTACGTCCCTGTGCATTGATGGTGCGTGTCACATTGGAAAGTTGGCCTAGGATGTCAAAGCCATCAAACATTACCAACAGGCTACCCTTGAAGAAGGGACGCGAGAGGCGAGCATTCCATACCCAATCCGTGGTATTTAGGCGCACATCGGCATATCCGCTACGAGTATATAGACTAAAGTCCGTATTGAGGTCTATCTGCCATGGTAGTTTCAGTGTTGCAGAGAGTGTGGTGCGCGAGGTCAGTGCACTGAAGTCTGTAAAATCTGTGCGCTCGCTAGTAAGACGCTCCCATGTGGGTTGGCACGTGATTTCGAAATGTTGTTTTCCAAAATCGGCTTTAAAACTGGGAGCTACAGATATAGCCAAGCGATGCACTCGTGAGAGGCTAGGACTTATGGCACCATCCACTCCCACGAGGTCTACATTCTGGCTGTATGTAGCAGAGAGAGGGATGTCGAGATTTTGTTTCTTAGCCACGCCAAAGTCTTTATGGAAGGTATACTCACCCGTAGTATTCCAATTACCATTAACATTCTCTGGTCGGTAGGTGCGCACACCAGTATGGGTGTCATACACATATCCCATTGCTATGGCATTGTATATGGTTCTGTATTCCCAACTGAAACGATGAAGAGTCTGTTTACTTCTGTACGTACCATTTAGTTTAATGGCGGGGGTCAGAGTTGCACGCAGTTGTGGATTGCCTAGACGAATATTCATAGGGTCGGAATCGTCACGCATGTCTATACGTTGCTCTAGTGAGGGCAAGGTTCTGTCTAAGCCAAGATTCAAACTAACTTGATGCCCTCCATTTAAGTTGAGAGCTGTCATACTACCCATACTCATGGACAAGCCATTACGATTGAGCGTAGTGTCTATTCTGCCTCGCAGATAGTCCATATGCTCTTGGTTAAGGGTAATATGGCCATCAAATAGTGTCCATACATACCCATAGGAGCCTTTATTGAACTGATAACCTAGATTGAGAAATAGCTTGTGACTATTGTTGGTGTGTCTGCTAGTATAACTATTGTCTCTATCGAATACCTGCTGATACTCACTGACTGAGGGCAACTGATTGATATCCGTAAGCACACTATCCAACTGATGCAAGAGAAATAGTGAAGAATTGCTATGCTGGTGCTGATGCTTGAATGTATAGGTGGTCATCAGCTGACGCCAACCTTCTCCCAAAGGTATTGTGTAACTGGCTCTGACGTTGAAGCCACCATCACGCATGGGATGATTGTTGCGATACTGATGATGATATAGAGCAGGTTGCTGTTGATAACCGTAGTTAACGCTCTGGCAGTCGAACGAGTGCTCATTGCGGTCGGCATAATCTATTGTGGCTCCCAGACGGATGCTTTCGTTGCTATTAGGTATTTTGATTACAGCACTGGTATTGAACGAGCCATTCACGGCATATCCATCGCCCATGCCTTTCTGCAAGACTCTATTGATTAGCGTGTCGCGCAGATTTACTCGCAAAGAGGTAGGTGAATAGATATCGTCCAACAACTGACGGCTGACTCCAGCTATTGGAGCGCTGAATGTGGCAGAAGCCATGCCACTAGCATGATTGAACAGATGATAATTGAGGTTGTAACTAAAGCTCCAACTAACCGACTTTGTAGAGAAGGAAAAACTCTGATTGGCAGAGACACGCAGGTCCTCATTCTTATTCTCATCAAAGCGATAATCGTAGGTATCACCTGTGGGAAGATAATTTTGCTGTACCGTGTGAATATCCCCCTTGGTGGTTTGATGATTGATGGAAGCGTTACCTCTGGTATTCCAACGCTTATTGCGGTCGCCCACATAGAAGTCTATATCGGCACGCTCTGTTCTGCGCAAGTCGGTGGTAGTGCCACGTTGCCAATTATCGTTGCTACCAGGACGTGAAGAATCGTCCAGATTGTTGGCATTGGCAATGATGGCAATGCGTGAAAAATCAGTATGGCGCATAGCAAACAATCTACCTAAATATCTATCTGAGGTACCACCACCTGCTTCTAAATTAGCTATCCATCCTATCATGTATTCTTTCTTCAGACGCACATCAATGACATAGCGTTGCGAGGCTCTGTCCTTAATGCCGAGCCACTCATTTTCTTCAGTTTGCTTGTCATACACTGCAATGTCCTTCACTGTATATGCTGGTAGATTTTCCAGCATTAGACGTCGGTCCTTACTGAAAAACTCCTTACCATTGAGCAGAAGGTCATTGACAAACTTGCCATTATGATAGATACGTCCGTCCGACTTCATCTCTATACCTGGCAGTTGTTGCAATAGAGCATCTAGCATTGACCCTTCAGCCAGGACAAAGGCATCTGCGTTATATATAATAGTATCACCCTTGTAGTAGAATTTGACTCTAGATGCTGTAACGGTCAGTTCTTGCATCATCTTGGAGGGAATTTCTGGTACTAGATAAAATGGCGGCAATGCCTTTGAGTATTCACGCTTGCCCACATGCTCTATGGTATAGTCAACGTAGGCTGTTTTGAAGCCCTCGTGCGTAATGCGAAATATGTATTTGGCTGGCTCAGAGGGAACGGAGAAGGAAAACTCGCTCGTCTCCCACATAAACTTATTGTCTGCCGCACCATAAAACTTGCGATGCGCTTCCGTCTGCTCAATCACACTACTGTCTGTCGCCAGCAACTGCACCGTGGCACCTATGATATCATGATGGCCACGAATATCCTGTACCAAGCCCTCGAGCACCAGCATACGTTGGGAAGCATTCTTGGCCTGCACATAAATATCCTTGTCCTGCACCTTGACCTTGGCATCAAGGTTCTTACAAATCTTTCTGACGGCAGCGAGTGCATCTTTCTCATCAACATTGGCCGTTACGGCAATATTCTCCAATCCATCGGACAGGATGGAGATGGTATACTCCGTTTGGCTCTGCTCAATAGTGCGCAGAGCTTCAGTGAGCGGAGTGTTGCTGAACTCATGCACTATCTGGGCGTGAAGGAATGTGGCGGTCAGGGCAAAGAGGAATAGGAATAATCGTTTCATGGCTTATCCTCCTCTACTTCTATGACCTCAATATGGATTGTATCCTGCTTGACAGACAGGAGCAAGCCATCAAACATATTCATCTTTTGGATGAAGTGGGAGATGCCATTGCTGGGGTGCCAGGTGATGTAGAACTTCATACTCTTGGCAGCCTTGTCGTTATAGTTCACGGACAAATGGTAATGTGAAGCAACCTTGGCAAGAATGCTGTCAAGTGTGGTGTTTTCGAAGTGAACGGGTGGAACAACCTTTGTGGTTGACTTTTGCTCCGAGACAACCGCATTCTCCACCGTTTCTGCCTTCCTGGCAGCTCGTCTCTGCACTATATTCACCGTGGCAAAGGCAGTAACCGACACCAGGAGAATGCCCACGAATACCGCTGCAATCTTGCGCATAGAGGAGTACCAGCGAGTGGGCTTTCCAGCATGGGTGCGCTGTGATAGCTTTGCTTCAAATTCCTGCCATGCAGCATCTACATCGGGCTCTTTGTCCAATTGAGTCATCACGCTCTCCAATTGAGACTCGGTATATTGCTCCGGGTGCTCTTGCATGTCGCGAAAGAGTTTCTTGTTGGGAGTAGACATAAACTTAACTTTTAAGATGTTTCTTAATTGAATTTAGGACGCGAGAAAGATGTTTCCAAACAGCCACACGACTGATACCTTCTGCTGCGGCAATCTCTTCATAACTGCAACCGTAAGAATATCGCATACGAAAGATACGCTGGTCCTGCTCCGTAAAGCACGAAGCCACATATTCTTCAATGTCAGCGAGGCGTTCGTCCTCGGCTGAGGTTGCTACCTGGTGCTCACTGCTGATGAATTGCTCTGCCTGATGCTTTATCTCCTCATGCCTGATGCGCTTGAAACACTGATTGCGAACACTCGTCAGCAAATAATGTTCGGTCGTGTCGGGCAGAAGCATAGCATCCCCCTGAAGCAAGTTGGCAAAGACATCGCTGACCACATCCTTGCTCTCCTGCTCATCCAAGAGAATACTATATGCCACCCTGTACATCTTGGCATAGTATTGTCTGAACAGCTGTTGTATATAAACTCTTTTCATACGTCTCTATATCATATACCATTCAGAAGGATTAAATGTTAACCCCAACAAGCATATTTCTATTTTTCGGCACAAAATTAAGAAAAAAAATCAAGAAGGAATCTGTTCCTATCATCGTAAAACATCGTTAGCACTTCGTTCTCGGCATATATGAAAAATACCAATCATCCCTTCCCAACCCCTTAGATTCTACTAAAACCTAGATTTTGGCGCTTCCCAACCCCTTGGATTACACTAAAACCTAGATTTTGGCTCTTACCAACCCCTTGGATTCTACTAAAACCTAGATTTTGACTCTTACCAACCCCTTGGATTACACTAAAACCTAGATTTTGGCGCTTCCCAACCCCTTGGATTCTACTAAAACCTAGATTTTGACACTTCCCAACCCCTTGGATTACACTAAAACCTAGATTTTGGCACTTCCCAACCCCTTGGATTCTACTAAAACCTAGATTTTGGCTCTTCCCAACCCCTTGGATTACACTAAAACCTAGATTTTAACTCTTCCCAACCCCTTGGATTACACTAAAACCTAGATTTTAATAGTCCTTCATGATAAAGGTGTCTTGACTAAAGCCAAAGTGAATATATTCCCACGCCTCCTGTCTTCTACCGGAAAAACGAGAAAAAGAAAAGGAGGAGCGCCATGGTTCTCCTCCCTATATTATAATTGTCGCTGTGAAAAAGGATTTCATTGATTTAGTAACTCTGATTCTGCATTACAACACTCCATCGCAACTCTTCAACATCTCCTTCATCAATGCCAAATCTCCACAAACTTCACCCGCAACAAGATACTCATTTTGACGTGCCAATGTGTCACGATATATTTTCTGGACTTTGTCTATGTTTTTTTCTGCATAAAGTGCATAAGCAAAGAGGATGCGCTGCTTTGAGGATGAGAATCGTGCGCTGGTCTTTACGTAATTCGACTGTTTTTTCGTCCAATATTTTTCAATGACCTCCTTACGTCCCTCTGTGAGACATTCCGTGAAGATATACTCGCCAGCCAGTTCGAACTGTACTATTTGAGGCAGCTCGTTGAAATGCTTTAGCAGGTCTTCCACTGATGCATGAGCTTCAAGGAAACGTCCTTCATCTATAAGTCGTGCTTGATGATTGAGTCGGCTTGCCAAACGTATTAATTCCCGATAGTCGTCCACAGAATCACAGTCGAACCACTCTGCTGGCATCTCGCTTACTCGCTTTCCCTCAGTGGCTGTTACTGCAATCTGTAGCTGGCGAACAAAATCCTTGCGCTTCTCGGGAGTGCGGGAGAATATCAGAATATTCATTCCATCGTTTTGCATGCCACCGAGACGCATGGGTATACCATTAAGCACAGCAAGAGACAATCCTACTATTACCATCATAATACACCAAGAACTCCACCACACTGTCAGGTTGCACTTCATAAGCAATACAAGTGGGAACAATGCAAACACCACGTTCATTATCACACCACCTGCATTGTACCAAAAGAAAGGAACTTGCTCTACAGGCATTTCTGGTGGTAGCATCAAGCATTGTCCACCTGTTCCTGCCAATTTGTAACGACGAACCCTTATCTGACCATCCTTGCGAACGAACGCAATACTAGCAATGCGGAAAGATGAGAAGCGATAACCTGTTGCCAGACCCATCAGCAGGTGGCCTCCTTCATGCAAAATAATATGCAGAACAAAAGCCACAAGCATAGCAGCAAAAGAGTGCAATATAGGGACAACAAAGTCAACGAGTGGTAATTCACAAGCCTCACCCACAACGTCTACCATACCATCGCGTCCCTCCAATACAAAGACCAATACTCCCACAGCAGCGATACCTATCAAAGCACCAATAAGGAGTGATAACACCATTTTCAAAATATTCTTCAT
>RHMF01001862.1_pt1 | contig 13598 bp, 14 predicted proteins | sample 5365151 | NCBI WGS metagenome assembly RHMF01 (sample SAMN10266501, study PRJNA497801) | feces metagenome | isolation source: feces | host: Bos taurus | place: China: Prairie of Fairy Mountain | collected 2017-08-14 | reverse complement strand
TTCAAGGAGTTTAGACAATGAAACGCAAGCTGTTTTCCACGATGCTGTGCGCATTTGCCTTGCTTCTCCTGATGGGTGCCGGAGTCGAGCCTGACTCCTCCGCTGCCCTTGTGATCGAGGAGGAGAGCACCTCTATAGCTCAGGAAGAGCAGGTGCTTGAGACCGGAATCCCCACCGGTACCGCAGAGAGTGAAAGTGCCCAGCCCCAGCAGGGGGATGAGCAGAGCGCTGAGGAAACTGTGGAGAGTGAAGAAACTGCTGATGCCGCTGCGGAGACTGCTGTTGAGCAGGAGACTGCCGCACCTGCCCTGGACGAGAAGTTCCTGGTGGATGGCCAGCCTATCGAGCAGGGCATGCACCGCATGCGCATTGATGGTGTGACTTATGTGGCCGTTAGTGCCGCTGTGCGAGCCATCGACCCCACTGCCCAGGTCACCTGGGATGGTGCTACTGCCACCGCCACCATCAAGAACGCCAACCTGCACATGACCATGAAAGTTGGTCAGCAGTATGCAGTGGCCAATGGCCGTTACCTGTATGCGGAGGACGGTATCCAGAAGCACGGCGACAACATGATGATCCCCCTGCGGATCCTGACTGAGGCCTTTGACGCCAAGCTGTCCTGGGACAGCGCTACCGATACCATTCACATTCAGCGCGGCAGCGGCGCTCTGATGAGCGGCGACCAGTTCTACAATCAGGAAAGTCTGTTCTGGCTCAGCCGCGTGATCTTCGCCGAGAGCGGCAACCAGTCCCTGAAGGGTAAGATGGCTGTGGGCAATGTGGTTCTCAACCGCGTGGAGAGCCCCATGTTTCCTGGCAGCATTCAGGGTGTTTTGTCCCAGCGCAACCAGTTCACCACCTGGTGCGGCGGCAAGCTGGCCAACCGTACTCCCAACGAGGGCAGCGTGATCGCGGCTAAGTTGGTTTTGGACGGAGGCGTGGTCGAAGAGTCTGAGGGCGCTTTGTTCTTTGACTCTCTGGTCAGAAGCTGGGCTGCCCGCAACAGAAGCTATGTGTGTACCATCGGCGGCCACAAGTTCTACCGCTGATATAACGACTGAAAAAAAGGAATCTCCAAAGAAATTTGGGGGTTCCTTTTTTGTGTATATGCATGTATAATGTATATGTTCGGGGAGTATACCATTTTGAGCCTTCCCGGAGCTTTGACCGGAGAAATTCTTGGAATACCCGGTGTATTGGATTTAAACAGACCATCCGGAGCGCTGTGTGCATGTATAGGGCCGCTGGTGCGGTTATACAGTCCGGTATTCAATATTGGAGGAGTTACCATGACTAGAAACAATGCCCGCGAAATTGCTGTACATTTCATTTTTGAGCTGGGCTTCAGCAACCAGAGTGCCGATGAGCTGCTGGCTGCAGAGATGACCCCTGAGCGTTTTGCTCAGATCGGTGAGGAGGAGCCCCTGTACGCTCAGTTCCCCAATGAGAAGCAGGCACAGTACATCCGTGACCTGGTTCGCGGCACCTTTGCCCACAGCCCTGAGCTGGACGATTACATCGCCCGCTATGCCGTGGGTTGGAGCTTTGAGCGCATTCCCCGCATGGCCGCTGCCATCATGCGTACTGCCATGTATGAGGTGCTCTACATGCCCGACATCCCCAATGCAGCTGCCATCAACTCTGCCGTGGAGCTGACCAAGTACTATGAGACTCCTGAAGTGGTCTCTTTTGTCAACGGCATTCTGGGATCTTTCGTGCGCGCCGAGTTCCAGGACGCACCCCCCAAGCCTGAGAAGGTCGTGGAGCTGGTAGAGGAGTAAGCTATGCCGGTTCTTGGGCTTGACACAAGTAACTATACCACCTCTGTGGCCGTCTTCGACGGCAGGGAGGGGATCAACGAGGGCCGCCTGCTTGAGGTGCGCCCCGGCGAGCTGGGCCTGCGTCAGAGCGATGCACTGTTCCAGCATGTGAAGCGGCTGCCGGAGCTGTTCGGCCGCCTGGAGAGACAGGGCGCGCTCCGCGAGATCCAGGCGGTGGGCGCAAGCACCCGTCCCCGGGCGGTAGAGGGCTCCTATATGCCCTGCTTCCTGGCCGGCGCGTCTCAGGGGGAGGCCCTGGCGCGCGTTCTGGGGGTGCCGTTTTATGCGTTTTCCCATCAGCAGGGACATTTGGCGGCAGCGGCTTGGTCCGCTGGTCATCTGGAACTGTTGGATCGCCCCTTTTTGGCTTGGCACCTGTCCGGCGGCACCACTGAGATTCTCTTGGTAGAACCGGAGGGGATCGCCGTGAAGGCAGAGATCATTGGCGGCACCAGCGATATTTCTGCCGGTCAGCTGATCGACCGCACAGGAGTGCTGCTTGGTCTGCAGTTCCCCGCCGGAAAGGCTATGGATGCCCTGTACGCAGAGGGAGATAAGAATAGTAAATTCAAAGTGAAGCTCAGCGATTTGACCTTTTCTCTGTCCGGAATGGAAAACAAGGTCAAGGCGCTGATGGAGCAGGGGGAAACTCCTGGCAATATTGCCCGCTTTGCTCTGGATACGGTGGCTGATGTGGTGGTGCGCGCCACGAAGGAAGCACAGGTGCGTTATCCCGGTTTGCCGGTGCTGTGTTCGGGCGGTGTGGCCTCCAACAGCCAGTTGCGCGCTGCTATGGAGAAGGGCTGCGGTGCCCTGTTTGCCCAGCCCCGTTACTCTACCGACAACGCCATGGGCACTGCGATTCTGACCCACAGGGCGCTGGAGGCTGAGCGATGAGAGGGGACACCAATATTTTGACCCCCTCCCAGGTCAGCGGTTACATCAAGACCTGGATGGACCGTGACCGGCTGCTCTCCGGACTTCTGGTGCGGGGAGAGCTGTCCAATTATAAAATGTACCCCTCGGGGCATCACTATTTTACTTTGAAAGATGGAGATGGCGCACTGCGGTGCGTTATGTTCCGGGGCGATGCCTCCGCGCTGCGCTTTCGTCCTCAAAACGGCATGCAGGTCATTGCGGCCGGCCGTATCACTGTATTCCCCAGGGATGGGCAGTACCAGATGTACTGTACCCGTCTGACCCCGGAAGGGGCGGGAGATTTGCATGTGGCCTTTGAGCAGCTGAAGGAAAAGCTGCTGCGTGAGGGCCTGTTTGCACAAGAGTGTAAAAAACCGCTGCCCCAGTTCCCGGAGCGGATTGCCCTTGTTACCTCACCTGCCGGAGCGGCGGTGCGGGATATGTTGCGTATTCTGGGGGCACGCTATCCGGTGGCGGAAATCAAGATCCTCCCTGTGCGTGTTCAGGGAGAGGGGGCGGCAGAAGAAATTGCTGCGGCCATTGCCTGGGCCAACCGCTGGCAGGTGGCCGACCTGATCATTACCGGCCGCGGCGGCGGCTCTATGGAGGACCTGTGGGCCTTCAATGAGGAGATTGTTGCCCGTGCCATTTATCATTCCCGGATCCCGGTGATCTCCGCTGTGGGTCATGAGCCGGATGTGACCATTGCGGACTTTGTAGCCGACTTGCGGGCGGCAACGCCTTCCAACGCGGCGGAACTGGCAGTACCCGATCAGAACGAGCTTTTGGCATGGCTTGCCGGCGCGGATGTGCGCATGAAGCAGGGCTTGAAGCGAGGTCTGTCCTTGCGCCGCCGGGATCTGGAGCGGCTGTGCCGCAGCCGGATCCTGTCCCAGCCAGAGAGCTATTTCAAAGACCGGCGGCTCCAGCTGGACTATCAGATGCAGCGTATGACCCACGCGCTGCATCAGTCTCTGGCCCTGGAGAAGCAGCGTACAGCTCGTCTGGCGGCATCTCTGGATGCGCTCAGCCCCCTCAAGGTACTGGGGCGCGGATATTCCATTGCCATGGATGAACAGGGAAAGGTTGTAAGCTCGGTACAGCAGACAGACTGCGGCGAGCGCTTGGAGCTGCGTCTGCAGGACACGTTGAAGTGCCGTGTAGAGGAAAGGATGTGCCAGCCTTGGCAGCAAAAAAGAAAGTAAACTTTGAGCAGTCTATGCTGCGCCTGGAAGAGATCGTAGCTGCTCTGGAGCGGGGCGATGCCCCCCTGGAGGAGGCCATGAAGCTATTTGAAGAGGGCAGCAAGCTGATGCGGGAATGCACCGCCGCTCTGGATGCGGCGGAACAAAAAGTCTCTCTGCTGACGGCTGACGAAAACGGACAGCCCCAGGAGGGAAGCTTCCAAGGGGAGATGTGAGCATGGAATTGAATCAGCAGATGAATCTGGACCGGGAACTGGTGGAACAGCGCCTGGAATCCTTCTTCGTTGCTCAAGGTCTGGAGGAGGCCATGCGATACAGCCTTCTGGCTGGCGGCAAGCGCATCCGCCCCATTCTGACCATGGAGTTTTGCCGCGCTGCCGGAGGTTCCCCTGAGGAAGCGCTGGATTTTGGCTGCGGTCTGGAGATGCTCCATACCTACTCGTTGATCCATGATGACCTGCCCTGCATGGACAACGACGACCTGCGCCGTGGAAAGCCAACCTGCCATAAGATGTTCGGCGAGTGCATTGCAACTTTGGCGGGCGATGCACTTCAGGCGGCTGCCTTCCGCACGGTGCTGTCTGTACCCGGTCCCTGGGAGGAGGATCCCACCGTGCCCGGACAGGCTGCTAAGGTCCTGGCTGAGGCTGCCGGTGAGCTCGGTATGTGTGCCGGCCAGTATTGGGATACCCAGGGTGATGGTCAGCCCCATACCCTGGAAGAGTTGACCGCCATCCACGACAATAAGACCGGCGCACTGCTGCGTGCTGCCTGTCTGATGGGTGTGCTGGCTTCTGCCGGACACCGTAAGGTGGAGAAAAGCTGTCTGGAGGCCGCCCGTGCCTACGCCACCCACTTGGGTCTGGCGTTCCAGATCCAGGATGACATCCTGGATGCCACCTCAACCACGGAGGAGCTGGGCAAGCCTGTGGGCTCTGATGAGGCAAACAGTAAGACAACTTACATTACCTTGCTTGGTGTGCAGGAGTGCAAGAATCTGGTGCTGAAGCATACCACTTTGGCCAAGCAGGCCCTGGAGGCAGGAAATTGGCTGGGAAGTACTGAATTTTTGTGCTGGCTGGCCGATCAGCTGGCATCCCGGAGCAATTAAACTTCGTTTCTACATAAGGCAGAGAGGAGAAGAGTGGTCATGCAGTTTACAGAGATTTTAACAGCCAATCTGATCCTGAGCCTGGCAGTGATTGCTTGGTTTGTGGCCCAGGTCTTGAAATTTATCATAAACCTAATCATCCATAAGAAACTGGATTTTAAGCTGCTGCTCAGCAGCGGCGGTATGCCCAGCTCTCATTCTTCGTTGGTCTGTGCCTGTGCCACAGCCATTGGCCGCATGGAGGGCTTTGGAAGTAGTCTGTTCGCGCTGGCAGTGGTTCTGGCGCTGGTGGTCATGTATGACGCCTGCAATGTGCGCCGGGCAGCCGGAGAGCAGGCCAAGATCCTCAACTACATCGTGGAGCACTGGGAGAAAATTTCTCCTGCCATGGTAGGAGAGGAACTGAAAGAACTGCTGGGCCACACTCCGGTACAGGTTGTGATGGGCGCGCTGTTGGGTATATTGATCGGCTGGCTTGGTGTGGACTGGATTGCTTGATCATGGAAATGGCTGGAGGAGAGTTTCATGCCGGAAAAAGAGCAAAAAAATAAACCGCTGCTGGCACATCTCAGCGACAGCGAAGTGCAGGATCTTTGCCGTGAGCTTCGTCAGGAGCTGATCCAGAATGTGTCGCAGACCGGCGGACACCTGGCATCCAACCTGGGTACGGTGGAGCTTACCGTAGCCATTCACCGGGTATTTGATACCAGCCGGGACCGACTGGTCTTTGATGTGGGGCATCAGTGCTACACCCATAAAATGATCACGGGGCGCCGGGATCAGATGGATTCTTTGCGCCAATATGGGGGGCTGGCAGGTTTCCCTAAGCCGAGTGAGAGTGATCACGACGCCTTCGTAGCCGGACATGCCTCCAACTCTGTGGCGGTGGCGGTGGGTATGGCCCGTGCCCGTACGCTGCTGAAGGAGGATTATCACGTTCTGGCCCTGATTGGTGACGGTGCCCTCACGGGCGGTCTGGCCTATGAGGGGCTTTCCGTGGCTGGGGATAGCAAGGAGCCTATGATCGTCATCCTGAATGACAATGGTATGTCAATTACCCGCAATGTGGGCGGCGTTTCCGAGCATTTGGCCCGTCAGCGCCTGAAGCCCCAGTACCTCACATTTAAGAAGTATTACCGCAAAGTGATGAACTCCAACTTTGTGGGAAGAAAGATTTACCGCGCGACACATCAGATGAAAAGAGCAGTGAAGCAAAGCCTGCTGCCCAGCAGCATGTTTGAGAATATGGGCTTTAACTACCTGGGGCCTGTGGATGGTCACGATGTGGAGCGTCTGACCAAAATTTTGCGCTATGCCAAGGAACTGAACGAGCCTGTTCTGCTCCATGTAAGGACTATAAAGGGAAAAGACTTTTCACCTGCTGAGGAGAGTCCGGACGCGTTCCACGGTGTTGCGCCCTACGATCCCGCTACGGGAAAGTCTAAAAAGGCGGGGGGAGAAAACTTCTCTGCCGTCTTTGGCGATGCCTTAACTGATCTGGCCCGACGGGATGAGCGGGTGTGTGCCATCTCTGCGGCCATGTTGCCGGGAACCGGTTTGGATCGATTCCAGGCGCATTTTCCGCAGCGGTGCTTTGATGTTGGCATTGCGGAGGGCTGTGCTGTATCCATGGCAGGCGGAATGGCAAAGCAGGGGATGATCCCTGTTTTCGCGGTGTATTCCACCTTTCTGCAGCGGGCCTATGACATGATCATTCATGATGCGGCGCTGTCTGATCTCCATGTGGTTTTGGCAGTGGACCGTGCCGGATTGGTGGGGGACGATGGAGAGACGCATCACGGTGTATTTGACGTCGCCTTCCTGGACGGCATCCCCGGGATGACTGTTCTGGCACCTGCCAGCTTTGCGGAATTGCGCCGGATGCTGGAGCGTGCAGTGCTTGAGCTGGACGGTCCTGTGGCCATCCGATACCCCAGAGGTGGAGAGGGCAGCTTTAGCGACGATTATGCAGACAGCCCCTCCGCGGTTCTGCGCCAGGGTGAGGATATCACCTTGGTTGCTTACGGAACGATGATCCAGGAGGTCCTGGGTGCTGCCAATTTGTTGGCAGCTGAGGATATCCGGGCGGAGGTCGTCAAACTCAATACCATCACGCCTCTGCCCACGCAGTTGGTGCAGGAGTCTGTGAAAAAGACCGGTGCCCTGTTGGTGGCGGAGGACTGCGTTGCCAGCGGAAGCGTTGGTCAGCGCCTTGCCGCCTGTCTGGAGCAGGCGGAGATCCCGGCTTGCACCGTGCTGTGCAACACGGGCGATACATTTACCACCCACGGAAGTGTTCCTCAGCTGCGCAGGCTGTTGGAACTCGACGCGCAGGGGATCTACAATCGTGCAAAGGAGGCGTTGCGCCATGGCAAAGAAGCGACTTGATGTTTTGATGGTGGAGCGCGCTCTGGCGGAGAGCCGTCAGAAAGCTCAGGCCATCATTATGGCGGGCCAGGTATATGTCAATGGACAGAAAGTGGACAAGGCGGGTGCCCCCGTTGGGGAGGATGTCCAGATCGAGGTTCGGGGCAAGACCCTTGCCTACGTCAGTCGGGGCGGCCTGAAGCTGGAAAAGGCGGTCAAGCGCTGGCCCATCTCTCTGAAGGATACCGTGTGTGCCGACATTGGTTCTTCTACCGGTGGCTTTACCGACTGTATGCTCCAACAGGGAGCGCAGAAGGTGTATGCGGTGGATTCCGGTTACAATCAGCTGGATTGGCGTCTGAGAAGCGATCCTAGAGTGGTTTGCATGGAGCGTACCAACGCCCGCTACCTGACCAAAGAGCAGATCCCCGAGGAACTGGATTTCTTCTCTGTGGACGTTTCCTTTATCTCTCTGCGGATCATCCTGCCTCCCATGCGTCCTCTGATCAAAGAGGGGGGCGAGGCGGTGTGCCTGATCAAGCCCCAATTTGAAGCGGGCAAGGAAAAGGTGGGCAAGAAGGGCGTGGTCCGCGATCCCGCTGTCCATCTGGAGGTGCTGGAGCACTTCCTTGAACACGCCAAGGATGCTGGATTTACTGTAAAGGATATTACCTTCTCACCCATTAAGGGGCCTGAGGGAAATATCGAATACCTTGGCTATCTCTCTGCCCAGGATGGGCCCGATTATGAGGGAGACCTGAAGGAGCTTGTCAACCAGTCCCATGAGATGCTGAAGGAGGGAGAGGAATGAGAATCGTCCTCAGTTCCAATCCTTACCGCGATAAGGGCCTGCGTGCCGCTCAGGAGGCGCAGAAGATCCTCTCTCGCGCCGGTGCGGAGACAGTGCTCTGCCTTCCGTTTTCACCCAAGAAGGGGGAGCGGCTGGATTACCCCAGACATATCAAACTTGGCAAATTGGACGAGGAGCTGTCCCGCGCCGATATCCTGGTTTGTTTCGGCGGCGACGGTACTCTTTTACATGCGGCGCGGGACGCCGCCCTGCACGAGGTACCCGTGATGGGCGTCAACATGGGCAGCGTAGGCTTTATGGCTGAACTGGAGCGAGGAGAGCTGGCGCTGCTGGAAAAGCTGGCCCAGGGAGATTACCGCACAGAAGAGCGGATGATGCTCCAGGTGCGTCTGCTGCGGGGAGAAAAAGTTCTGATGGATGACTTGGCATTGAATGATGCGGTCATTTCCAAAGGGTCTATTGCCCGGGTAGCGGAACTGGAGGTGCGAGCAGATGATGTGCTGGTGACTTCCCTGACGGGAGATGGACTGATCGTGGCTTCTCCTACGGGCTCCACGGCCTACTCCATGTCCGCCGGCGGTCCCATTGTCGAGCCTACTTCCAAAGAGATCATCATTACACCTGTCTGTGCCCATCAGCTGTCGGCCCGGTCCATGGTACTGGCATCTAATCGTGTGGTCACGGTGCAGCTGCCCAAGGGCAGCCGGAAGCACCTGAACCTTGCAATTGATGGTGGAAAGTCGGTTCGCTTGACAGGTGCTGAGCGCGTAGAGATTCGCCGCGCAAACAGAACTACAAAGTTGATTCGCCTCACGGATCGGAATTTTTATCAGATCGTAAATCAAAAGCTGGGAGGTTTTCAGGGATGAAAAGTGCGCGCCAGTTGGAGATTTTGAATATCATTCAGTCTGTGGACGTTGAGACCCAGGAGCAGCTTCTGGAAGAACTGAAGCGCCGGGGGTTCACCACTACTCAGGCTACTATTTCCCGGGACATCAAGCAGCTGCGCCTGGTAAAGGAACTGGCGCTCGGGGGAAGCTACCGTTATGCGACCTCCGACCGAAAGAGTGCCTCCAGTTCTGCCAGCCGCCTGCGCAACATCTTTCGGGAGGGGGTGACCTCCATTGAGGTGGCGCAGAACATTGTTGTGGTTAAGACCATGCCCGGCCTGGCCTCTGCTGCCTGCTCTGCCCTGGACGGTATGGAGATCCGCGGAATGGTGGGCAGCTTGGCCGGCGATGATACCGGGATCCTGATCATGCAGGATAACGACAGCGCCGAAGCATTCAGCAACGAGGTCCACAAGCTGTTCAAGTAAGGTTATATCAAGTGAAAGGGGGAGGGAGTGTGCTCTCTCTGCTCCATATCGAGAATATTGCTCTGATCGAAGGTGCTGATATCCAGTTTGATCCCGGTTTCAATGTGCTGACCGGTGAGACCGGCGCGGGTAAGTCCATTGTGGTGGACTCCATCAGCGCCGTGCTGGGCGAGCGTACCAGTCGAGAGCTCATTCGCACAGGGGCTAAATCGGCGTTGGTCCATGCCGTATTTACAGATGTGCCCCAGCTAACTTGGCTGGCGGATAACGGTATCACCCAGGGGGAAGAACTCCTGCTTCAGCGCGAGATCCAAACCGACGGGCGCAATGCCTGCCGCGTCAATGGTAAACTGGTTACGGTTACCCAACTGCGTGAGTTAGGGCGTCAGCTCTTGAATATTCATGGTCAGCACGATGGTCAGCAGCTTTTGGATCCTGCCAGTCACCTGGGGTATCTGGATCGATTTGGACACACTGCGGCGCGTCTGGAGGACTTTCAGCAGACCTACCGGACTTTGGCAGCAGTGAAAAAGCAGATCAGTGCCCTGGAAATGGATGAGGCAGAGCGTTCCCGCCGGGTAGATACGCTGACTTATCAGATCAAGGAACTGGAACGAGCCAATTTGAAGCCCGGAGAGGACGAGGAGCTTGACCAGCGGAAGAACCTGCTGCGAAGCGCAGGAAAGCTGATGGACGCGGTAAAGGCGGCTGAATACGCCCTTTACGGCGATGAGGAATCCCAGGGTGCCGTGGCGCTGATCGGTGAGGCCGAGGGCGAGATCCGCGGCGTAGCCCGGTACAGCCAGCAGATGGCGGCTTTGGCCGAGACGCTCTCACAACTGCGCTGCCTGGCGGACGATGCCGCGGAGCAGCTGCGTGACGCGGGGGAGGAACTGAATTTTTCTCCTGACGAGCTGGACGAGCTGGAAAGCCGGCTGGATACTCTCTACCGCCTGAAAAAGAAATACGGCTCCACAGTTGCGGAAATGCTGGACTATTTGGCGCGCTGCCGGGAGGAGCTTGATCAGATCCAGTTTGCGGATGACACCATCGCCAAGCTGGAGAAGGAATTGGAACGGCTGAGAAAAGAAGCCGCAGCCAAAGCACAGGAACTCTCCAAAGAGCGTCAGGCCGCAGCAGAGCTGCTGCAGCGGCGAGTGCAGGAGGAGCTGAGCCAGCTGGATATGCCCAAGGTCCGTTTTCAGGCAGAATTCTCTCCTAAGGCAGGGGAGTGGGCCATGGACGAGACGGGTATGGACGAGGTACAGTTTCTCATGTCTGCCAACGTGGGCGAGGCCCTCAAGCCCATCCAGAAGGTGGCCTCCGGTGGTGAGCTGGCCCGCATCATGCTGGCCCTGAAAAACGTGCTGGCGGAAGATGACGGTATCGGCAGCCTGGTGTTTGACGAGGTGGACACCGGTGTGTCTGGCAGGGCCGCTCAAAAGGTAGCTGAAAAGATGGCCCAGGTGGCGCGGTATAAGCAGGTACTCTGCGTGACACACCTGCCCCAAATCGCCGCTATGGCAGACACTCATTTCTGCGTAGAAAAAGGGGAACGCGGCGGCCGCACCTATACACAGGTCAACCGACTGGAGCACCAGGCGCGGCAGCAGGAACTGGCCCGTCTGATGGGCGGCGCGTCGGTGACGGCGGCGATCCTCAACAGCGCCCAGGAGCTTTTGTTCCAGGCAGACCAACTGAAAACAAAAAAGATTTAACCGAAGGACGGAACTGTTCATCAAACAGATCCGTCCTTCTCTTTTGGGTAAACATATAAAAACCGATACATCCGAAGATGTATCGGCTAAGTGGAGATTGGAATTACAGCAGAGACAGGGCGTCTTCGTCAGCCACCAGAGTGAAATCGGGATGATACTGCAGGATGGAGGCAGGCATCTGGGGGGTGACGGGGCCGAAGAAGGCGGCCTTAATGGCCTCGGCCTTGTTGGCGCCGCTGGCCACCATGACCACGCGCTTGGCCTGCATGATGTCACGGATGCCGGTGGTGCGGGCGTGGGTGGGGACCTCGTCGATGCTGGAGAAGAAGCGCTTGTTGGCATCGCGGGTGCTCTCGGTCAACTCGATCTGCTGAGTGCCGCAGGAGAAGTGGTCGTCGGGCTCGTTAAAGCCGATGTGACCGTTGACGCCCAGGCCCAGCAGCTGCAGGTCGATGCCGCCCAGGTCGGCGATGACCTGATCGTAGCGGGCGCACTCGGCCTCACCGTCAGGATTGGTGCCGTCGGGGATGTTGGTGTTAGCCAGATCGATGTTCACGTGATTGAACAGATTGTCACGCATGAAGTAGGCGTAGCTCTGGTCGTGATCGGGGGTCAGGCCCACATACTCGTCCAGATTGACGGTGCGCACCTGGGAGAAATCCAGATCACCCTTGTTGTACCACTCGATCAGCTGCTTGTAAGCGCCGACGGGGGAGGAGCCGGTGGCCAGACCCAGCACACAATTGGGCTTGAGGAGGATCTGAGCGGAGATCAGGTTGGCCGCAGCGCGGCTCATTTCTTCATAGTTCTTGGTACGGATGATTCTCATGATGAATACAGCCTCCTAAATATATATCAATAAATTTTAAATTTTCTTGCCGTCCACATAGACGCTGTCCAGGGACAGGTCGGGATTAAGCAGCACCAGGTCGGCGCACTTGCCCACGGCCAGGGAGCCGATCTTGTCATCCAGACGGATGGACTTGGCAGGGGCGATGGTCATAGCGGAGATGGCATCCTCCAGGGGGAGGCCAAAAGACACTATGTTTTTCAGCTCGGCCAACAGGTTGGAGGTAGAGCCGGCCAAAGTCTCGGTGCCCAGCAGAGTGGCTCTTCCGGCCTTCATCTCAATGGGCTGACCGCCCAGCTCATACTCGCCGTCGGGCATACCTGCGCAGCGCAGAGAATCGCTGATGATGACCAGTTTCTCACCAAAGAGCTGGTGAGTGGCGCGGATGACGGCGGGGTGAATGTGCATGCCGTCGCAAATGAGCTCCACAGTGGCGCCGCAGTCAAAGGCTGCGCCGATGACCCCGGGCTCCCGGTGCAGGAAGGAGGGCATGCCGTTGTAGAGATGGGTGGCGTGGCTGGCTCCAGCCTTGTAGGCAGCCATGGCGGTGTCATAGTCTGCAGTGGTATGGCCCAGAGAGACGGTACAGACGGGGGAGACTTTCTCGATAAACTCCATGGCACCCTCTTCTTCAGGGGCTACTGTGACCAGACGGACGATGCCTCCGCTGGCCTCATTCAGGCGCTGGAACATCTCGGCATCGGGCTTGTGAAGGTTCTCGGCGGCTTGGGCGCCGCGCTTGGCATAGGAGAGGAAGGGACCCTCCAGATGGATGCCCGCACACTTGGCACCGTCGGCAGGACGCTGGAAATCGCGGATGGTATGCATGGCAGGGGTCAATACATCTTCCTTCAGGGTCATAGTAGTGGCCAGGAAGGAGGTTACGCCGTTGGCGGCGTAGTAGCGGGCCATAGTGGGCAGTCCGGCGGCGTTTCCGTCAGAAAAGTCCTCGCCCATGGCGCCGTGGGTATGTACATCAATGAAGCCGGGGAGCAGGTACTTGCCCTGGGCATCTACATCGGCAGGAGCATCGGCAGGACCGATGGCGGTGATCACACCGTTTTCAAACGTGATGGAACCGCTGTGAAACTGACCGTCCAGAAAAAGCTTTGCGTTTCCGATAACCATAGGTAAATCGCCTCCATGTAAAAAGAGCTAAACAATATTTCAGGATCAGTTTGGGGTGGGATGGAGCGGTGTTTTTTACTGGATATACAGCCCCATATCTAAACAAAAGTGTAGCATACTTTACAGCCCTTGTCACCTGTAATTCTGAAACTTTATACGGTGAAATGTTAGGTGGACAACAGTTTGAACGGATATATTGGTAATATATTGCAAAATATGGTAAAATTATATCGATTATCCGCGGACAGGGAACCGGTAGGGCTGACGGTTGACAAAGTGGGGGAATTGTGCTATATTCCTCATACTGCGAAGAAAAGGAAGAGTAGCGTGGCATGCAGCTGCACAGAGA
>RHMF01000857.1_pt1 | contig 13599 bp, 9 predicted proteins | sample 5365151 | NCBI WGS metagenome assembly RHMF01 (sample SAMN10266501, study PRJNA497801) | feces metagenome | isolation source: feces | host: Bos taurus | place: China: Prairie of Fairy Mountain | collected 2017-08-14 | reverse complement strand
GAGCGGCGCAAATGGTATCATACAGGTTCAGGGCGCCCACGCTGGTCATAGCGCAGGTGCCGTTGGTGATGCCCAGGCCTTCCTTGCTGACCAGGGTATCCAGGGTGGGGATGCCGGCCTTTTCCATAGCCTGCTTACCGGTCATTTTCTGGCCATGATAATTGGCCATGCCACGGCCCAGCAGCACCAGACCCATGTGAGAAAGGGGTGCCAGGTCGCCGGAGGCGCCCAGACTGCCCTTCTGGGGAATGATGGGGGTAACGCCGGCGTTCAGCATATCCACCAGCATTTCCACCAGGATGGGGCGCACGCCGCTGACGCCTACGCACAGGGCGTTGGCACGCAGCAGCATCATGCCACGGACCTGCTCATCGGCATAAGGCTCGCCGGTGCCGGTGCAATGGCTGAGGATCAGATTGGTGCTAAGCTGGGCGGACATATCATCGGGAACTGCCACGGTGGCAAAATCGCCGAAGCCGGTGGTGATGCCATAGGCCACGCGTTTCTGGGCAGAAATCTTCTCCGCCAGGTCACGGGAGCGCTGCATGGCCTCCTTAGCGCTCTGAGCCAGTTCTACACGGGCACCAAAGCGGGCAACGGCAATGAAAGCTTCAAAGGTAAGGCTGTGACCGTCGATCACGACATTTTGGATCTTCTTAGGTTCAAACATAGGAAAAACCATCCTTGTATCAGATTACCGCCTTCCAGACGGCGCATTTTGACATATACCATACAATTATAACATATCCCAGGAATTTTGCAACTGCCTTCTTTGTGAAAAATGGATAGAAATTGCAAAAAACCGCCGCTGCAAAGTGCAGCGGCGGTTCTTTGTTTCATTTACTTGCCCTCGTCGATCAGCATTTTGAAGACAGGCAGGCTTCTCTTGATCATCTCATAGCTGACGCAGGTGCTGGCCCGGAAATACTCGGGGCAGCCGAAGTCGTCGCCAGGAACGATCAGCAGATTTTCCAGCTTGGCGCGATCGGAGAACTCCTTGGCGGTGCCGTAGGGAGCCTTGACGAACAGGTAGAAAGCACCCTGGGGCTTGACACAAGTGTAGCCATAGGAGGTCAGCGCATCATACAGCACGGTACGGTTGCGGTCATACTCGGTCAGGTCGGGCTTGACGTCAGCGCAGGCACGCACAACCTGCTGCTGCAGGGAGGGAGCGCAGACGTGACCCATGATACGGGCAGCGCCGGCAGCGGCGGCAAACAGACGCTCGCCGTCGGTGACGCAGTCGGGAATGAAGAAGTAGCCGATACGCTCACCGGGCAGGCTGAAGACCTTGGAGTAGGAGTAGCAGATGACGGTGTCGGGATAGATATCGGGGATGTAATGCACATAGGCATCATCATAAGTCAGCTCACGGTAGGGCTCGTCAGCGATGATATAGATGGGATGGCCCACATCCTTGCTCTTGCGCTTCAGCAGAGCAGCCAGCGTCCGCAGGGTCTCATGGCTGTAAACAGCGCCGGAGGGGTTGTTGGGAGAGTTGACGATGATGGCCTGGGTATGGACATTGATCCGCTTCTCCAGTTCAGCGAAGTTGATCTGGAAGTGCTCCATATCGGCAGGAACGGCCACGAACTTGTTGCCGGTGAACTCGATAAAGGGGCGATACTCAGGGAAATAGGGCGTGATGGCAATGATTTCGGAACCCTCGACAGACAGAGCGCGCAGCACGCTTACCAGAGCGGGAGCAGCACCACAGGTGAAGAAGATGTTCTCGGGGCGCACCAGCATGCCGGTACGCATAGCCAGATTGTCAGCCACAGCCTTGCGGGCATCGGGTGCGCCGCCGGCGGGAGTATAGGAGTGAATGGCCAGGGTGTCCTCCTGCGCGGTCAGCGCCCGGAAGGCATCGGTAACGGCCTGAGGAGCGGGAACAGAGGGGTTGCCGATAGAGAAGTCATAGACGTTCTCCTTGCCAACCACAGCGGCCTGCTTCATGCCATACATAAACAGCTCACGGATGCAGGACGGCTTGCTGCCCAGCTGATACATAGATTCATTGATCATACTTTATAACCCTCCGGTAAAGTGTAAACATTGGCTTCTTCCTTGCCATCCAGCAGGCGGATGCCGCCGAAGGCCAGGGCTTCCATCTCGTTTTCGCCGGCCAGCACCACAACAGGTGCGATGTAGGAAATATACTCTTCGATCCATGCGGTCAAAGTCTTGGAATAAGCCATGCCGCCGGTGAGGATGATGGCGTCGACCTTACCCTTCATAGTTGCAGACAACAGACCGATGCCCTTTGCGACCTGGTAGGCCTGGGCTTCGTAGATCTCCTTGGCCTTGGCATCGCCCTCCGCGATCATCTTCTCGATCACACGGGCATCGCTGGTGCCGAGGTAAGCCATCATGCCGCCCTTGCCACGCATCATCTTCTTCATGTCGGCCTGGGTGTACTTGCCGCTGAAGCACATCTTAATGAGCTCCAGAGCAGGAATGGCGCCGGCACGCTCGGGAGAGAAGGGGCCTTCGTCGTCACCGATGGTCTCAACGATTCTACCGTCCTGGTGGACGCTCAGGGAAATGCCGCCACCCAGGTGGGCAACGATCAGCCGCAGATCCTTATACTCCTTACCGACCTGGCCGGCATAGCGGATGGCCTGGGCGCGGGAGTTCAGGGCATGGCAGAAGGAATTGCGGTACACATCGGGCGTACCGGTGATGCGAGCCAGATGAGGCAGCTCTGCGGAGGTAACGGCATCATAAATATAGGCAGGGATGCCCAGGGGCTTAGCGATTTCGTAAGCCAGGATGCCGCCGATATTGGAAGCATGGGGAGAGCTGAGGTCTCCACCCAGGGCGATCTTCAGATCCTCGTTCATCAGGTAGCCGCCGGCCTTCAGACCGGGCAGCAAGCCGCCACGGCCCATGACACAGTTCAGTTCCTTCTCATCCACATTGTGGCGCTTCAGGAAATCCTGGATAAAGGCCATACGCAGAGGCACCTGGTCGACGATATCCTTATACTTTGCCAGTTCATTGGAATCGTGGGTCACGTCCTCCTGGACGATCTTTTCTTCACCCCGGTAGAGGGCCAGCTTGGTGCTGGTGGAGCCGGGATTGATAATCAGCTGTAAATACATGATTGACTCCTTTTTAGCTGATCAGAGCGCACAGCAGCAGGGAGTAATACTTCTCCTCATAGCTGGCAGCGCGGGAGATCAGAGCGATGGGGCACTTGGCACCGACGATAGCACCGGCCATCTGGGCACCGGCGAACTGCAGCATGGTCTTGACCATGATGTTACCGGTAGCCAGAGAAGGAACCAGCAGCATATCGGAGTTGCCAACCACGGGGCTCTCGTACTTCTTGATCTTGGCGGCTTCGGGGTTCATGGCCAGGTCGAAGGAGATGGGGCCTTCGATATAGCAGTTGCCCAGCTCGCCGGCCAGGGAAGCTTCCTTCAGAGCGGCAGCGTCCACGGTCTCGATGATCTTGGGGCTGACGGCCTCGGCTGCGCACAAGGCGGAGATCAGAGGCTTCTCATAGCCCAGCTTCTGCAGAGCGCCCACAGCATTGCGGACGATGGCCTTCTTGGTTTCCAGATCGGGAGAAGGGATCATGCCGGAGTCGGCAACGCCCAGGAGCTTGGGGTAGCCGGGCAGCTCCACCAGAGCGAAGTGGGAGATGACGGAGCCGGTGTTCAGGCCGGTCTGCTTGTTGACGACAGCCTTCAACAGGGTGCCGGTCTGCAGGATGCCCTTGAGAATGAAGCCGGCCTTGCCCTCACGGACCAGGTCCACTGAAGTCTGGGCGGCTTCTTCGTCAGTGCCAGCCTCGATGATCTCGGCGTCAGACACTTCGTAGCCATGCTCAGCGGCGATGCGCTTGATATCGGCGGTGTGACCAACCAGCAGGCAGTTCATCAGACCTTCGTTACGCATGGTCATGATAGCCTCCAGGGTGTGGGCATCATGGGCGCAAGCAACGGCGCAGGTCTTCTTCTCGCCTGCGGCGATCATAGCCCGCAGTTCAGCCAAATTCTTGATCATAGGGCACCTCTTACTTTGCCTGTGCAGCGGCACGGCCGGCACGGTAGGCGTTCAGGTTCAGCTCCTTGAACTTGGCAGGAACGGTCTCAGCGATGATGGCTTCCCAGTCGATGTCATCCATCTTCAGGGCGGCGGTCATAGCACCGAACAGAACGATGTTCATGCACTTGGCGCTGCCCAGATCCTCAGCGATCTTGGCGGCGTTCAGGGTGTAGCACTCGAAATTCTCCTGCATAGCCTCCAGGCAGCCTGCGGGATATTCAGCAGCGCCAGTGGCGATGGTGGAGGAAACGATCTCATAATCATTGATAACGGCAACGCCGTTGGGCTTCAGGTAATCGGCATAGCGAACGGCTTCCATCTTCTCGAAGGCAACCACGATATCAGCGGCGCCCTGGCCGATGACGGGAGAATAGACCTTCTCGCCCCAGTGGACCTGGGTGGAAACGCTGCCGCCACGCTGGCTCATGCCGTGGACTTCGGACATCTTGACGTCAAAGCCGGCCTTCATCAGACCGTTGACCAGAACCTTAGCGGTCAGAATGGCACCCTGGCCACCGACGCCTACGAGCAGTGCACTTTTCTTTTCCATAATTACTTCTCCTTTCTGCTGATGGCGCCAACAGGGCAAACCTGGGCACACACGGTGCAGCCGACACACTGGTTGGCATCGATCTTGCACTTGCCGTCCTTGATCATCAGCGCAGGGCAGCCAACCTTCAGGCACTTCTTGCAGCCGATGCACTTCTCTTCATCGGTCACGCACAGCTGAATGTCGTGCTTGATGCGCTTGATCAGCAGGCAGGGACGACGGGTGATGATAGCGGAGCGCTTCTCGGAAGCCATAGCACCCTTGATAGCGTCTTCCATAGCCTTCAGATCCAGAGGATCGACGATGTAAATGTTCTCATAGCCATAAGCTTCCAGGACCTTCTCGATCTTGATGGAAGTGGCGATCTCACCGCGCAGGTTGTGGCCGGAACCGGGGTTGTCCTGGTGGCCGGTCATGCCGGTGATGGAGTTATCCAGAACGACAGGGATGATGTTGCCGTTGTTGTAGACGATCTCGGCAGCGCCGGTCATACCGGAGTGGAAGAAGGTGGAGTCACCCATGATGCCGAAGACCTTCTTATTTTCGCCCTTGGCTTCCAGAGCCTTGGCCATGCCCATGCCCACGCTGAAGCCGCCGCCCATGCAGACGACAGAGTCAACGGCGTTGAAGGGCTGAGCGGAGCCCAGGGTGTAGCAGCCGATGTCACCGGAGACGATGACATTCTTCTGCTTGGAGATGGCATAGAAGAAACCACGGTGGGGGCAGCCTGCGCACAGTGCGGGAGGACGGGGGGCAGCCTTCACGGTCAGGTTCTTGAACTCGGGCTTCTTGCCGAAGACGCGCTCTTCGATGATCTGAGGATTCAGCTCATACATGTTGCCGATCAGTTCCTTGCCGACGCAGTCGATGCCGGCAGCCTTGATTTCATTTTCCATGTAGCCGTCCAGCTCTTCGATGATGTACAGCTTCTCCACCTTGGAGGCGAAGTCGCGGATCAGAGCCATGGGCAGGGGGAAGGTGATGCCCAGCTTCAGGAAGGAAGTATCAGCGGGGAAAGCTTCCTTGGCATACTGATAAGCGATGGAAGCGGTGATAACGCCAACCTTGGTGCCGTTCATCTCAACGGTATTCAGGGGGCTGGTGCAGGCATACTCTTCCAGAGCCTTCAGATTCTTCTCCAGCTTGGGGTGGTTGACCAGAGCGTTGGCAGGAGAAGCCACGTTCTTCTTGATGTTCTTGACATACTCCTCGATGGGATGCTCGACGCGCTCGCCGAAAGTCACCAGGCTCTTGGAGTGGGACACACGGGTGGTGGTACGCAGCATGACGGGGATATCGAACTGCTCGGAGATCTCATAAGCGGCCTTCATGAAGTCCAGGCATTCCTGGGAATCAGCAGGCTCCACCATGGCGATCTTGGCAGCACGGGCATAGTGACGGTTGTCCTGCTCGTTCTGGGAGGAGTGCATGGAGGGGTCGTCAGCGGAAACCACAACAAAACCCTTGCCCACGCCATTGTAGGCAGCGGTGAAGATGGGGTCAGCAGCCACGTTGACACCAACGTGCTTCATGGCGCACAGGCTGCGGACACCGGCGATGGAGGCGCCGTAAGCGACCTCAGCGGCCACCTTCTCGTTGGGTGCCCATTCACAGTACAGGGAGTCGTTGTACAGGGGCAGATTCTCAAAAATTTCGGTGCTGGGGGTGCCGGGGTAAGCAGAGCAGACGCGAACGCCTGCCTCATAGGCACCACGGGCAATGGCTTCATTGCCGGTCATCAAATGCTTTTCCAATAAAATACCGCCTTTCAATATTTTATGTATTTCTTTCATCGTCCGATTTACAATCGGTGTCCACTATGTATTGTAGCACAGCTTTATACAAAAAGAAAGCACAAAATTGCCAAAAAACTCACCAAAAACAACAATTTTTTATGGTCTGTAGACCACCTGCGTACATTCATCCGTAAATGTGGCATAAAACACAAAAAGAGCGCACCGCGCTCCCCTGCCCTGATCCGGCCGCCCCCGTCCGCAGCTGCTGCGCATACGGGCCGCAGGACCAAAAAAGAAATGACCCTTGACTGCCGTACACTTCTGTACTGTCGCAATCAAGGGTCATTTCTGTTCTGTCTTGATATCTAACATCATTGGTTAACCTCTCTTTCTACGGGGTCCACTTTGATCTGATCTGGCTTTTTTTAATTGTATTTTCGGTTCCTTCTTTGCGATACTTCTTTTCTTCTTACAATTATGTAGTCAACATTTGCCTTTCAGATCGCTTGTGGTTTGACATTGCCTTTCATCCAGCGCCATTCTCTAAACATTTTCTCTCACTTTTTTCCCTTAAGCGGGAAGCTCTTATGTTGGAATTGGGAGATCTCAGGCTTTGTCCAGGAGGCTTTTCCCTTTGCTTTTGGAATCCGACCTTTTTATGAAGAAATTCGTTTATTGATACTTGCCCAGTTTACTGTCATCACTAAGAAGAAGTCAATGCGTTTTGGTCTTTTTCCTTTTGCTTTTGGGTATTTCCTTCTGTGTCTATATATTAGCACGGCGCAAGCGGAATTTCAACTTGGGATGTTATCTAAAATACGCGCTATGTATTTGTACAAAATACAAAATTTCTTCTGTTGCGGACATTCAGGATTGACAATTTTGCACAAACTGTGGTATAGTGGATGTAATGGGCCGCTCCTTCGAGCGGCCCATTGTGTTTATTGGTTTGCGATCTCTCTGGCAACGTGGATGCCGCTGGCAGAGGCATGGGACAAAGAGTGGGTGATGCCGCTACCGTCGCCGATGACATACAGGCCGTCATACTTGGTCTGCAGCTGCGCATTGACCTCCACTTCCATGTTGTAGAACTTGACCTCCACACCGTACAGCAGGGTATCGTCATTGGCGGTGCCGGGTGCCACTTTATCCAGGGCATAGATCATCTCGATGATGCCATCCAGCAGTCGCTTGGGCAGCACCAGGCTCAGATCGCCGGGCGTGGCGCTGAGGGTGGGTGTCACAAAGGATTCCTCGATGCGCTTGGGTGTGGAACGGCGGCCGCGGATCAGGTCGCCAAAGCGCTGCACAATGACACCGCCGCCCAGCATATTGCTCAGACGGGCGATGGATTCGCCGTAGCCGTTGGAGTCCTTGAAGGGCTCGGAGAAATGCTTGGACACCAGCAGGGCAAAGTTGGTATTATCCGTCTGCTTTTCAGGATCCTCGTAGCTGTGGCCGTTGACGGTGATGATGCCGTTGGTATTTTCGCTGACCACCGCGCCCTTGGGATTCATGCAGAAGGTGCGGACCTTGTCACCGTAGGTTTCGGTACGGTAGACGATCTTGCTTTCATACAGTTCATCGGTCAGATGGGAGAACACCGCTGCCGGCAGTTCCACGCGCACACCGATGTCCACACGGTTGGACTTGGTGGGGATCTGCAGATCCCGGCACACTGTTTCCATCCACTTACTGCCGCTGCGGCCGACGGAAATAATGCACTTGTGGCAGGTGTAGTCAGCATCCTTGCAGTGGACACGGTAACCTTTCTCCAGCCGTTCCACGCTGGTGACGGGGGTGTCGAAATAGAAATCCGCACGGTCCTTCAGGTCTGCGTACAGATTCTCCAGCACCACATAATTGATGTCGGTGCCCAGATGGCGGACCGAGGCGTCCAGCAGGTGCAGATCATACTGGATGCATTCCTTCTTGAACTTGGTACCGGCAGTGGAATACAGCTTCGTTCCCTCGCCGCCGTAGCGCATGTTGATCTCATCCACATAGCGCATCAGCTCCAGCGCGCGGGTCTTGCCGATGAATTCGTACAGCGTGCCGCCAAAGTCGTTGGTAATGTTATACTTGCCGTCGGAAAACGCACCGGCACCACCGAAGCCGCTCATAATGGAGCAGCTCTTACAGCCAATACAGCTTTTCACCTTGTCGCCATCAATGGGGCAATTCCGCTTGTGCAGGGCATGGCCCGCTTCAAACACCGCCACCTTCAGCGAAGGGTTCAGTCTGGTCAGCTCGTAGGCAGAGAAAATACCGCCGGGGCCTGCGCCGATAATGATCACATCGTAATTCATTTTATTCATCCTTCCTGGGGGGACAAAATGTCCACTGAGGATTATAGCACAGTCCTCTTTCGATTGCAATTCTTTTTTCCCGGGTTTTCAGACCGTTTTCATTGCAACCTGCCGGAGATTATGATAGAATAAACGCAAGGAGGTGTGCCATGAAGCTGTTTGCCATCCTGATGACGGCCATCAATGCCGTCGTCCCCATCATTCTGATGATCCTGCTGGGCTATCTGCTGCGACGCAGGAATTTCCTTTCCGACGGTTTTTTACAGACCGGCAATAAGCTGGTGTTCAAGCTGATGCTGCCGGTGATGCTGTTTATGAATGTGTACAGCATTGACTCCCTTGCAAACATCCAGTGGGACATCACCATTTATTCCCTGGCGGCCATCGTGCTGATCTTCTGCATCAGTCTGGCAGTTTCGGTGGCAACCACGCCGGTACCGCAGCGCCGGGGCGTTATCGCCCAATGCTGCTTCCGCAGCAACTTTGTGATCATCGGCCTGCCCCTGGCCGGTGCGTTGGGCGGTGCGGAAGCAGAAGCTGTGGCTGCGGTTCTGTCGGCCGTTTCCGTGCCGCTGTTCAATGTGCTGGCAGTGATCTCGCTGTCGATGTTCGTCCATCGGAAGGAGTCCTTCCTGAGCAGCGCCAAACACATTCTGAAGGACATTCTGACCAATCCCCTGATCATCGCCGTGGCACTGGCCCTGATGTGCCTGGGTCTGCGGTGGATACAAGTTTCCGTAGCCGGTCAGGTGGTCTTCTCCTTGCAGCAGGATGTGAAATTCCTCTACTCCGCCCTGACCTATCTGAAAAACTGCACCACGCCCCTGGCGCTGATCGTACTGGGCGGGCAATTCGTCTTTTCCGCTGTGAAGGAACTGAAAAAAGAGATCTTTGTGGCCACACTTTGGCGGGTTGTACTGAGTCCGGTGATCGCCATTGGCGGTGCCATCATGCTGACTCGATTGAATCTTCTGCACTGCACCACGGCCCATTATCCGGCATTGGTGGCCTTGTTTGGCTCTCCCGTGGCGGTATCCAGCGCCATTATGGCAAAAGGCATGGGAAACGATGAGCAGCTGGCAACCCAGTTGGTGGTTTGGACCACGCTGGCTTCCGGCATCACCGTGTTCTTGCTGGTGTGCGGACTGATGGCCCTGGGGCTGATCCCCACTGCTGTATAAAAATAACTTACCGGAGGTATTTACATATGTCTAATCCTTTTGATCGCGCAAAACGAAACTTCGGCTTCGGCTTTATGCGTCTGCCCATGGCAGGCGAAGAGGTGGATCTGGAACACACCACCCGGATGGTGGATCGTTTCCTGGAGCTGGGTTTCAACTACTTCGACACGGCCCACGGCTACATCAACGGAAAAAGTGAGCTGGCGCTGAAAGCCTGCCTCACCTCCCGCTATCCCAGAGACCGCTACGTTCTGACCAACAAGCTCTCCGGCCACCATTTCAATACCCAGGAGGACATCCGTCCCCTGTTCCAAAGCCAGCTGGAAGCCTGCGGTGTGGAATATTTTGATTTCTATCTGATGCATGCCCAAAACCGGGAGAATTTTGTACACTACAAAAACTGCCGGGCCTATGAAACCGCCCTGGAGCTGAAAGCCGAGGGCAAGATCCGCCATTTGGGTATCTCCTTCCATGATACCGCAGAGGTGCTGGATCAGATCCTGACGGAATATCCCCAGGTGGAGGCGGTTCAGCTTCAGTTCAACTATCTGGACTTTGAAGATCACCGGGTTCAGTCCCGGCTGTGCTATGAGGTATGCCGCAAGCACAATAAGCCCGTGATCGTCATGGAGCCTGTGAAGGGCGGCAAGCTGGTAGAGCTTTCTGCCGATGCCCAGCAGATCCTGGATCGTCTGCAGGGCGGCTCCAATGCCAGCTACGCCATCCGCTTTGCCGCCGGTTTTGAGGGCATCGCCATGGTGCTCTCCGGCATGGGCAATATGGAAATGATCGAGGATAACTGTGGTTACATGGCAGATTTCACGCCCCTCTCCCCTGCCGAACGGGAAGCCGTGGAGCAGGTCAGCCACATTCTGCGCCAGCAGAGCCTGGTGCCCTGCACCGCCTGCCGCTACTGCACCGAAGGCTGCCCCCAGGCCATCCCCATCCCCGAAATCTTCGCTTGCCTGAACAAGCGGATCCTGGCCGGCGGCGGTCAGGAGCAGGAATATGCCGCCATCACCAAGGATGCCAAGGCAGGCGATTGCATTGAGTGCGGTCTGTGCGAAAATGTATGTCCTCAGCATATTGAGGTACGCAAGCTCCTCAAGAGCGTGGCACGGACCTTTGAGCGTTGATCCAATCAAAAAGAACGGCTCCGGGAATTCCCGGAGCCGTTTTTGCGTTTATGTGTTACGGTTTCAGCGTTTCTTCTTCACGATCACAACGCCTGCCACACCCACGATCACCACTGCTGCCAGCACGATGATCCAGGTCAGGTTTCTTTGTTCGGCAGGATCCTGGGACTCGTCAGGCTCCGTCGGCTGAGTGGGCTGGGTAGGCTGGGTGGGCTTGGACTCCAGCTTGGGCAAGGTTTCTTCCTCGGTCTTGCCGCAGACGGTGCAGCTGTGCTGCTTCAGGCCGGTCTCGGCTTCGGTGGGATCCTTGACGGTGATCCAGTCGCTGTAGCTATGACCCAGGGCAGGGATCACAGAACCGCTGGTCACCAGTGCATCGCAATCATCGCAGTAGACATCACCGGTGTAGCCCTCTTCCTCGCAGGTTGCGTCCTTACCCTGCCAGGTGTTCACATTCTCATGGGTGCATTCCTTCTGAGGAATCATTTCCGCCTCCTCCTTGCCACAGCCGGCGCAGGTGCGCTGCCGCAGACCGGTTTCGGTGAAGGTGGGTTCCAGCACCGTGACCCAGTCTCCGTAGCTATGGTCGGTCACGGGGATCTCCGTGCCGGAGGAAACCTGCTTTCCGCAGGCGTTGCAATAGGTATCACCGGTATAGCCGGGTTCGGTGCAGGTGGCAGGCTTTTCATTGCGCACAGAGGTATTGGAATGGGCGCAGGTCAGCTTGGGGATCACCTCGTCCTGCGTCTCACCGCAACGGGTGCAGCTGCGGCGGCGCAGGCCGCTTTCCTGAACCGTTGCTTCCTTTACCACGGTCCAGCTTCCGTAGCTGTGGCCGTCGGCGCAGGACTCCCGGGTGGAGCTGGTGGGCGTGACCAGATCCGCGGGGACGTCCCGGTCAAAGATCAGCCAGGCATATTCCGGATAGTCAATGAAGACATTGCGGTTGCCCTGATAGGCAGCCACCACCTCATTGCGGCCCATCTCCCAGGTATCCACCGGGTCCAGGGCGCACCACTCCAGCAGCACGTCAATGCTCTGGAACACGTTGGTGATGGAACTGCACTTGCTGATCTCGCCGCCGTAGCGCACGTAGACATACAGACAGATGCGGGCCACATCGCCCTTGACATTATCCAGGGGTTCATAGTAGGTATTGTCATAGTTGCCGCCAACCAGACCGCTGAGATTGCCGGAAACGGTTTTGGTGCCGGAAACGTTGCCGTATTTCTTGTTGCTGCGGGTGCTGTTGGTTCTGTTTTCACTGGGACGGATGTGATGCAGGTCCGCACCGGCACCAGTGGTCTCGAATCCACCCAGGCTCTTGGGCCACACATGCTCCCGGTTCCAGCCATTGCCGCTCTGATACTGGCTGTAGGTTGCGGAATAAGAAGTGTAGATGGTGACAATGCGGCCATCATTGTTCTCACAGTCGGTCTGATCGGCCATATCGCGGCAATCAGCGTAGCTGGAATTCTTCTTGTGGGTGGACTTCATCAGCGCCCGCAGATTATGCAGCAGGTCACTGCCGGACTGTTCGGACAGAATGTCAAAGGTGTAATTGCCCGTATAGTAGGAACCGGCAGAGGTGCCCTCCAGGGTGGTGCAGAGTTCGTGGCGTTTGCCGGAATTGCTGGACGTGGAATACTGATACTGTACATCGGAATCAGCAGCCGTAACCGGTGCGGCAATGCCCAGAACCAGTACAAAAGCCAGCAGGATCGCAAATAATTTACGCATGGTGTTCTCCTTTTCGCAGTTTTCCCCTACTATACCACTATTTGCCACAAAAAGAAAGCCCTATTTTCATAAAAAAGCACCATCCGAAGATGGTGCTTTTCTATTCTGTCCGAATTACTGCTTCTTGCGGCGGCGCAGACTCAGCACCACTACCATGGCTGCAGCAACAATGATCACAACACCACTGACTGCCATCAGCAGTTTGGTCTGATCGTTGCTGTCATTACCGGTGTTTTCGTCCGGCTGGGGCTGCTGCACAGGTGTGGTGCGGGCTTCCCGGAAGCCGCATTTGCCGCAGCTGCGCTCCTGCATGGTCTCCAGGCCCTCAATGGCGGTCCAATCCGTAAACACATGCGCCTGGTTCACAGCAATCACTGTGCCCTTCTCCATACCCATGTGGCAATCCGCGCAGATCACATCACCGGTGTAACCCTCTTCCACGCAGTTTGCCTCCTTGGCGTTGACGGTGGTCAGGTTCTTATGCTCGCAATCGTTGAGCGTTCCCTGGGAGGGAAAAACCAGATCTGCCGGCACTTCCCGGTCAAAGATCAGCCAGGCCAGCTCGGGATAGTCAATGAAGACGTTGCGGTTGCCCTGGATGGCACAGACCACCTCGTTGCGACCCATTTCCCAGGTATCCACCGGGTCCATGGCATGCCACTGCAGCAGCACATCAATGCTCTGGAACACGGTGGTGATGGAGCTGCACTTGCTCAGTTCGCCACCGTAACGCACATAGACATACAGACAGATGCGGGCTACGTCGCCCTTGACATTATCCAGCGGCTCCATGTAGCCGCCGCCCTTTTTGCCGCCGAGGGCATTGCCGGTGACCACCGTGCCGTAGATCTCCCGGCCGCCTTCGGCATAACCGTACTTGGAGTTGCCGCG
>RHMF01000856.1_pt1 | contig 13601 bp, 10 predicted proteins | sample 5365151 | NCBI WGS metagenome assembly RHMF01 (sample SAMN10266501, study PRJNA497801) | feces metagenome | isolation source: feces | host: Bos taurus | place: China: Prairie of Fairy Mountain | collected 2017-08-14 | reverse complement strand
TGATAAAGGAATCTTTCAGGAAATATCTTGAAGAGGCGATAGGGAGCGATGATGCCCTTGTCGCTTTTTCTGCTTTTGACAGTCCGGCTTCCGTGGCAGTCAGACGGAATCCGTCCAAGGACGGAATATGCCCTGAAGGACGACAGGTGCCATGGTGTTCCCATGGCCGTATTCTTCCGGAAAGGCCCCAGTTCACTCTGGATCCTCATTTTCATGCAGGTGCATATTATGTCCAGGATTCGTCGTCGATGTTTGTGGGACATGCGTTCAGGCATATCCTTAAGGAGGTCCACGTGCCTTCCGGCCGTCCTTTCAGGGTGCTGGACCTTTGCGCCGCTCCGGGTGGAAAGACGACTGATCTGGCAGCTTCCTTGAGGGAGGCTTTCGGTGACGGTTTTCTTCTTGTGTCCAATGAGGTCATGAAGGCTAGGGCAGGTGTCCTTGCCGACAATGTGGCGCTTTGGGGCGACCCGAATGTGGTGGTGACCTCGGATGACCCTTCGGCCTTTGCAGGTCTGCCGGGATTCTTTGATGTGATTGTCGCTGATGTGCCATGTTCGGGCGAAGGTATGTTCAGGAAGGATGAGGAGGCGCAGAAGCAGTGGTCCGAGGACAATGTGGCTCTTTGCGAGGCAAGGCAGAGGAGGATAATCGCCGATGTGTGGCCTTCTTTAGCCAAAGACGGCGTCCTGATCTATTCGACATGCACTTTCAACAGATATGAGAATGACGGCAATGTCAGATGGACTGCGGACGAATTGGGTGCAGAGCCTCTTTTCAGGGATGATGTGCTTGTACCCGGAAACGGCGTGATAAAGACTGGACTGGGTTACAGCCTTGTTCCCGGCCATGTGGAAGGGGAGGGGCAGTACTGCAGCGCCTTGCGCAGGACGTCCGATGTGGAGTGGCGCGAAATAAGGAGCAGAGGAATGAAACCGTCAAAGGCTTCTGCTGTTCCGAAAGACCTTATGATGCCGGTGGACAGGGATGTGACGGTCAGGATGAAGGGGGAGACGGTGACTGCCGTACCATCCGTGATTTCAGCGGACCTTGCTGTTCTGGAGCCGCAGCTTCATGTCATCGCTGCCGGATGTGCCGTCGGAGTCATGAAGGGAGACACACTTGTGCCGGACGCCGATCTGGCTCTTTCCATAATGCTCGACAAGGATGCTTATCCTTCGGCGGAAGTGGACATGAAGACAGCCTTGGCATATCTTCACAGGGATGCCATCATGCTTCCGGACTCTCCGAAAGGTTTTGTATTGGTCAGATATGAGGGATTGCCTCTGGGGTTTGTGAAGAACCTCGGCAATCGTTGCAATAATCTCCATCCGCAGTCGCGAAGGATCAGGATGGATGTCAACAGAAACAGATGATGAAGAAGATTATTATGTTTGCGGCGGCGTTGCTGCTGTTCCATACGGCCGTTCTGGCCCAGACTGAAAGTGAAAGATATGAGCAGAGGTATGACATGCTGGTTTCCAGGCTGGGACCTGCAGGTGTCGGTGTAGAAACTGTCCTTGATAATTGGGCGAAGGTGGATTCTACCAATGCGAAGATGCTTCTGGGACGATTCAGCTATTATTTCACGAAGGCTCAGACTGCCGAGGTCGTGTCAAAGCCGCAGAAGAAGTACCTTGGAATGGATCCGCTTCTGACATTGAAGGATTCTCTGGGAAATGATGTGTACTACTTCCAGCAGAATGTGTTCGATGACGAGCTTTACGGTCAGGCTATAAAGGCTGCTGACAAGGCTATTTCATTCTGGCCTGACAGGCTTGATTTCCGTTTCATGAAGGCTAATGCATATATTGCATATGAGAAGGAGAGTCCCGACATGGCTCTGGCTTTCCTTACGGCTCTTGTGGATGAGAATGTCAGGAGAAAGGGCGCATGGGAATATGAAGGTGCTGCCGCTGATCCGGATTTCTTCGAGGATGCGATGCAGGAATATTGCTTCAGCTTCTATACGATAGGCAGCGATGCTTCCCGTGAGGCCTTCCTCGCATTGTCACAGAAGCTGTCAGGACTTTATCCCGGAAATGCCGGATTCATGAACAACATCGGCTCATACTATCTTGTGAAGCATGAGTACAAGACTGCTCTGAAGTATTATGACAAGGTGCTGAAGAAGCATCCTTCAGACTATACGGCTATCCAGAACGGACTTATAGCTGCACGCAGGCTGAAGAGCGAAAAGCTAGAGAAGAAATATCTGACCATGATGGTGAAACATGGTCCGGAAAAGGATAGAATGACCGCCCAGCTGCGTCTGGACGCACTTGCGAAATAGGATGGATGCATCATTGTTCATAGCGAAGAGACTGCGTTTCAAGGGCAGGATCGCGATGGTTTCCATTGCGGTCAGCTTTCTTGTTATGATTATCGCCGTGTCGGTTTCGTCTGGATTCCGTCAGGAAATCCATAAAGGCCTGTCTTCGATTTCGGGAGATGTCAGGCTTGTCCCTCCGACTATGAACGTGCTTGATGCAGATTATCCTATAGACCGTTCTCCGGCGTATCTTCCTTATGTCGAGGAAGTTACTGCTATAGATGAGATTGTTCCGACTGCTTATCGTGCAGGAATCGTGAAGCATGGGGAGAATATCCATGGGGTCATCTTCAAGGGCGTGCCGAAAGAGTCGGCATCATTGCCGGATTCGCTTGCGTTGGCAGTGTCCATCCCGTCCCGTCTTGCCGAAATGACCGGACTGGCCCCGGGGGACAGGATGCTGACCTATTTCGTCGGAGAGGATGTGAAGGCGCGTCAGTTCAATGTCGCTGCGATTCATGAATCCATGGTCCAGGCGGATGACCGCCTGGTCGTATATGCCTCTCTCGGTGACATCCAGAGGGTGAACGGGTGGAATGAAGATCAGGTCTCGTCCATGGAGATAATTCTTGACAAGGGCAACGGTTCTGCTGGTTTTATCGAAGACACTGCGGATGAGATAGGAACTCTTGTCAATCTTTATTCTTCTGATGAAGAGGCGTCCGTAATAGCCGTTTCTTCCGTTTCCAGCTATCCGCAGCTGTTTGACTGGCTAAATCTTATCGATTTCAATGTGCTCTTCATCCTTGCGCTTATGACAATCGTGGCCGGTTTCAACATGATTTCCGGACTTCTTATCATGCTCTTTGAGAATATATCGACCATCGGCCTCCTCAAATCCCTCGGCATGACTGACAGGTCTATCGCGAAGGTATTCCTTTCATCTTCTGCCGTCCTTGTGCTGAAGGGAATGGCAGCAGGCAATATTCTGGCCATGCTTTTCTGCATCATCCAGGGTACGACACATCTTCTCAGGCTTGACCCCGAGAATTATTTCGTGTCGTTCGTACCGATAAATCTGGATTTCTGCATGATCATATGCGCCGACGTGATCTCTTTTGTCGTGATCATGCTGCTTCTGCTCATACCTTGCATGTTCATCTCCAAGGTCGATCCCGCAGAAACCGTGAGAGTCAGGTGATTATACAGCCGGGCAGATTCTGCAGAAGGCATCATAAAGAGCCATCACGTTATCGATATATGCGATGGTCTCGTGACCCTGGAACTTGCCTAGCTTTACAGACTCGTCCTCAAGAATCGAATCTTCCCTCATCAATGGAATTATCTTGACGATTTCATCCCATTTGGTGCTGTCCACCTGCTGCTTTGCTGCGAAATTGCGGCAGTCTGCAACGCGTCCTTCGCCGGCATTATAGGCTGCGAGGGTGAACTTGATGAGCTCGATATGTTCGAGATCCTGCTTGATATAGAGGTTCTGGAGCCTCTTGAGATGGCTTGAACCGGCCTTGATGTTCTGGTCTGGATCGAGCAGGTTATCTACCTTATAATATCTTGCGGTCTGCGGCATTACCTGCATGAGACCCTGGGCTCCTCTGTGCGAACTTGAATTGATCGAGAACTTTGATTCCTGATAGACTACTGCGGCAAGCATTCTCCAGTCCCATCCGAGCTCTGCAGCGTACTTCCTGATGACATCGTCATACGGACTCAAAGTCTTTGATGTTATGCCCTTCTCTGCACGTTTGATTGGATCGTACTTTCCTGATGAATAGATCTTTCTGACCTTTTCATAGTCATGAGACGAGGTCATGTGGCTTATCCATACATTGACCTGCTTAAGATGTTCCTGGTCCTTTACAGCCCAGACAGTCTCTTCGTCAACATTGCGTGACAAAGCTACGTCACTTGTGAGAGTCGAGTCGTGTGTGTGCATTATGACGATGTCCGCCTTGTCCTGCTTGAGGGAGTCAATCCAGTTTTCGCCTTTTCTAGCTGCGATGACCTTTACATTGCAGCCGTTATCGTGAGCGAACTGATTGATCATCTGGTAGTTGAATCCGGTCTCAAGTCCATGGGCACCGTACATGTCGTCGCAAAGGTCTATCGCGCAGATAAGTTCCTTGCCTGCCAGCGTGTTTTCAGAGCTGGCACCATTGAGCATGCGCCCCCTTTCACAAAGAGGCGTAATGCAGATCACCATAAGTGAAATGAACAGATTTCTGAGTCTAAGTTGTGTCTTGACTTTCATTTTCAATAGTTTATGCACTTATCTTCTGACAGCGGCGCTTCTGCCACCCTGCATTCCGGTTGGCCTTCCGCCTGCTGCCGTCCTGCCGCCACCGCCTCCCGCGGATCCGGCCTGACCAGTGCTGGTTGTACTTCTACCCGGCTGAACATAGAACGGCCAGGAGATACCTATCTTCAATGCCCTCTGCGAGCTGATGTATCCATGAGCGGTAAAGTAGTCTGCCTTGTCGAAAGGCCATCCCATGTTCACGTTGATGACCTTGATGAAGATGCACGCTCTCTTCCATTGCACATTGACGAACGCATCGACTACCGCGCTGTTGCCATATTGTTCCTTGTTCTGGTTATGGAACACTCCGAGTACCGGGTTGTATGCGGGCGCATACCATTTTGTAGTGAATGTTCCGTTGAGTCCGATCTGCATCTGCATGACTTTCTTCACGACGTCAAACTGATAGTAGTATCGGAGGTTGAGGGCCAGCAGGGGCAGAGGCATCACATCCGGATCGGATGAGAACTGCACCAGGGCCTGATTGTCGAAATGGATGTTCCAGATGTTGAAATCCTTTCGGAGTGAAGCTGTCATGACGCTCATCGGCTTTGTGTTCTGGCGTGCAATGCCGAGGGTGTCATAGTATATGTTGTTGCTCAGCAAGGCATATCCGAATGAGGCGTCGAGTTTCCAGTGTGGAATGGAAACCGAACCCTCCACCTTGGTGGTGGATATCTTGCCGAAGTCATTGTTCCATTTGTAATGGTTGGTGAAAAGGTGCTGCTGATAGTAGTCAGGCTCCTTCAGCGATGTCTCGAAATGTGCCTTCAGAGTGAGCGGACTCTGTTTCGTCCTTCTGAACGGGTATGCATTGAAGGCAAGGTCTCCGTTGATTTCGAAGTCGTTGACGCCGAATCCTGCGAAATTGTATTTGCCGAAGGCTTTCCATGTCATGTACTTCTTGTACATTCCGTCTGCACCGGCATAGAGATATACGGAGTTCTGGAGAACATTGTGGCTGCCTTCGAGGTAGTCAACCGGCCTGAAGCTGTAGTAGGTGGCAAGCTTGTCGCCGAGACCCACATCTATCTTCGAGACGATGGCGTCGTCACTCCATGGCTGGAGTCTCATGAAGAAGCGGTTCTCGAATCTCATCACTCGCAGTGAATCCGAACTTCTGGTCGGGTTGATGTAGAAACGGTCGTCATAGAATTTCCTGCCGAGCGCGTCGTTGATCACATCATGATAGCCTTTCCTGAATACGGAGTACTCGCTGCTGTGTCCTATGAAGGCTGTGGTGATGTCTTCGTGAGTACCGGTCCCGAGTGTGTCTGCGGCCAGGGCGAGACTGTCGAGCGTCGCCTTCGCGATGCTGTCAGACTTCATCTTCTCCATGAATGATGCGATGGCGATGGAGTCGCCGGTGGCTATGATGCTGTCGCGGACAGCCAGCTGCTTCTTCTCTTCCTTCTTCTCCTTGATCTTGTTGATGAAGTCGAAAGGAATCCTGTATGTCTGGTCGAGGAATACCGTGTTCCTCTTGATGTTCGAGCTTGCGTCTGACAGGTACACATCGATCTCGCGGGCGTCCACAAGGGTGTCGCGGATGAGATAAGGGTCTACGACACCTCCGTTCTCGCTCTTGTCGATCCTGTTGTATATGAAGCCTGCATGCATCAGGTATTTCTTGCCCAGATAGTTGGTGGACGCGACGAAGGTCCTGTTGTCTATGTCCTCTCTACGGAGCATACCGTTACCTCCGAACCTGTGGTACTCGAGCGTGAGATTGAGCTCCGGCGTAATGTTCTGGGTGGTCAGGATCTTGATGTTAGACTCTTCCTTCTCCTTGTTTGAGAAGAGTGTTCCCCAATATGCCAGCTCGGTGTGCGGAGTCTTCGTGTTGTACTGCGGAAGATTCTCCGGAGTGTATGTGTACGGGCTGTAAGGGGAGAAGAATATGGCGTTGTCGATATCCTGCCTCTTGAAATAGTTGTAATACTGGACCGGCGTTCCGGCAACTCCGAGCCATGACGCATTCACGTCCTCATTCATGAAAGGCTGGTCATAGAAATGAGTGTTGTAGGTCGTGTCGATGTTCTGGAGCCTTACGTCGTTGAAATGACGGTCATGGTCCCACATGATGATCCTCTTGTACTGCATCGAATCAGGAACTGCAAATGTCTCGAGGATACGTGGGGTTGCGGCAAGGACGCTGTCCTTGTAGGTCTTGATGCTGTCCTTGATCTCAAGCTTCCTGTTGGCCTTTGCGATGAGACCCGGAAGCGCTATCCTTGCGTCTTCCTTCTTCCTTTCCCTGCGGCTGAGTGAGGCATACCATGCATCATATGCGGCCTTGGCGGTCTCTGTGGAATCCTTGATGTAGAGTGAGTCGAGCTTCAGGAGCTCAAGTGTGTCGCCTGCAGCCATGAGAGAGTCGCGGACCTGCACTCTTGTGAGCGAGTCCTTGACCGCGATGTAGTATTTGTAGAAGAATGGGTCGGTCTCTTTGAGGGAATCGGGAACCCTGATGGTGTCCCTGGCTGTAAGGATCAGAGTGTCCAATGCAAGGGAATCTATACCGAGAGAATCGGCCTTCAGACTGTCGGTGTGGGGAAGAAGACTGTCAATGGCAATTGTGTCGACGGCTGTGGTGTCGTCGAGGCGGTTAAGTACCAGAGTATCGGCAAAGCCGAAAAGCTTGCCTGATCTGTGGATGTCGATGCCGAATGACTGCACGGCAGCCAGCATGACAAGCACGGTCGGTACCCATATTTTTGCCAAAAGTTTCTTCATAACAAGACGGCAAAGGTACGAATTAATTCTTTATTATTCAATACCTATGCCTTCTTCGGCCATCTCTTTCAATGCTTTAAGGTGTCCGTCGTGATCTACATATGCTATGCAGTCTTTCAGAAGATGAACCTTGAAGCCTGCCTTGAGCAGGTCTTCGCAAGTGTTGCGGACGCAGAATTCTGTCGCGATTCCGCATACATATACGTCGGTCGTGTCGAGCAGCTCGAGGATCTCGCCGAGAGACTGGCCGGCGCTGTTCATGCCCTCGAATCCGGAATACTGCTCAACTGTCCTGTCGTATCCCTTGTCGAATGTAAGTTCTTCATTTACATATGGTAACAATGCTTCATGAATCTCTCCTCCGCGAGTCCCCGCCACGCAATGTGAAGGCCATGTACCTCCGTGTGCAGTGAATGAAGAATGGTCTGCAGGATGGTGGTCACGTGTGAAGAGGATAGGGAAGGTGTCAAGGATCTCATGATCCTCTCCTCCCTGGCCCTTGGTCTGTGAATCGATGTATTTCAGGGTTTCCTTGACCGCGTTGTCCGCATTCTGGCATGCAAGGCTTCCGTCGATGAAGTCGTACTGCATGTCCACTACCACTAAAGCGCTGTTTCTCATATCTTGAAGTCTTTGATTTCTTTAACAAGTCGGTTGATGATGCCCATCTTGAGGTTGTAGAGGTCGTCAGAGATGTCCACCTTGTAGTAGTGAGGGTTGATCAGACGGCGCTCGCTAGGACTGAAATGTTTCAGGGTGCTGTCGTAGTATGCCTTCTTCTCCGCGAGAGTGTGGAATGGGACGCATCTCTTGCCGTTTTCCATGACCTTGTGCTGGAGAGGGAGAGCGGTATATGCACCTGCCTCGAAGGTCTTGTACTTGTATCTGTCGTACTCGTCGCATACGGTGAATGTCTCTCCGTTCTCGATCTTCCTGCAGAGCTCGTCGCCTCGCAGGCATGTCACGTCGACCTTGTAGATCTCTCCCTTTGAAGGGTCGTTGATCATGATCCTGTATGTGATCTGGAAGCCTGGGTTGATGAGCTTGATCTTGTCCTCGGAACGCTTGAGTACGCCTTCTCCGTCGATTTCCACAAGCTTGTAGACATTGCCGAAGCATGGTGCCGCCTTGCTGGTGGCGATTGCGTCTCCAACTCCGTACGAGTCGATGCATGCTCCCTGACGCTCCAGGTCGGTGATGAGGTATTCGTCCAGAGAGTTGGTCGCGAATATCTTGCAGTTCTTAAGTCCGTATTCGTCAAGTATCGCGCGGCATTCGATAGAAAGATAGGCAAGGTCGCCGCTGTCGAGCCTTACGCCGTATCCGCCTTCATAACTGTCGTCGATCCCGTTGGCCTTGAATGCCTTAATGGCATTGCGTACGCCGCATTTGAGGGTGTCATATGTGTCGATGAGCAGGATGAGCGGCTCGCCCTTATGTGTCTTGATGTATATGTCGAATGCCTTGAATTCACCTTCCACGCTGCATCCGAACGAGGTCACGTAGCTGTGGGCCATAGTGCCTGTCGAGCCGTAATCGTACATCACGCCGGTAAGGATGTTCGAGGTCGCTGCGCAGCCTGCGATGATGGCGGCCTTTGCTCCATATGTTGCTGCCCATGGGCCGTGTGCCCTTCTCGAGCCGAACTCGCTGACAGGGTGGTTTGTAGCGCGGCATACTCTCGAAGCCTTTGTCGCAACAGCCATCTGATGGTTCATGATGCAGAGCATAGGGGTCTCGAGCACCTGTGCCTCGATGAGCGGACCTTCCACGATGATGATCGGCTGGTTCGGGAACACAATCTCACCTTCGCGCATCGCATAGACGGTTCCGGTGAACTTCATGGCCGAAAGATAGCCTCTGAACTCGGCATACTCCTCTCCCGGAAGGAATTTCTCGAAGAATCCCGGATCCATGTTGCCGAGGTTTTCGATCATCTCGATGACCTCATCCGTGCCGCTGACAACAGCCCAGTTGTTGTTTTCCGGAGCCTTTCTGTAGAACATGTTGAAGACAGCGTGCTGGTCTTTCATTCCGCTGTTATAGAAGGATTTTCCCATAGTGTACTGGTACTTGTCCGAGCAGTATGCGAAGTTAAGCATGTCAATTCATGGTTTTAAATCATACAAATGTAATCTTTTTTGTTTGAACTATTTCGTAATTTCGTATTTTTGTTGACAAGAATCTTCTTTAGGATGAACGGATTATACAGATTGTTCAAAGAATATACCGGCTCGGAGGCGGAGAATGTCAGACTGCTGACAGGATCGGGAAGCAACCGTACATATTGCAGGATGGAGGCGGACGGGCGCCGGCTGATGGGTGTGAAAGGGGTGGATGCGCATGAAAACGAGGCTTTCATCACTATAGCAAGGCATTTCCATGAATGCGGCATACCTGTTCCGCAGGTGCTGGCTGTCAGCGCAGACATGCTGTATTACCTTCAGGAGGATCTGGGGGATACATTGCTTTCGGATATGGTTGCGGCTGCTGGCAAGGCCGGCGGCATTCATGAAGAGAGTGCTCTTGAGGGGCTTCTATGCCGGACTATGAGCCTGCTTCCCAAGATACAGTTCGAAGGTGCACGCGGACTGGATTTCTCGGTGTGCTATCCCCAGCCGTCGTTTGACCGGAGGATGGTCATGTTCGATCTCAACTACTTCAAATACTGCTTCCTGAAGCCTTCGGGAGTCGAATTCAACGAGGTGCTGCTTCAGGAGGATTTCGAAAGATTCGCCGACGGACTTCTGAAGGAGGACAGCGATACCTTCCTTTACCGTGACTTCAACGCGCGTAATGTGATGGTCAGGGACGGCAACCCGTATTTCATTGATTTCCAGGGTGGTCGTCGTGGGCCGATATACTATGATGTCGCTTCGTTCGTATGGCAGGCACGTGCCCGCTATCCGCAGTGGCTGAAGGAGAAGATGGTGGACAGCTACCTGGGTGCATTGGAATCATATATGCCGGTGGCAAAGGAAGATTTCATGGCTCGGCTGAAGCAGTTCATCCTTTTCAGGATGCTTCAGGTGCTGGGTGCATATGGCTTCAGGGGGCTGATAGAGCATAAGGCCCAGTTTGTCGTGAGCATACCTCCGGCAATGGATATCCTGAAGGAACTCCTGCCGGGGGCATTTGACGAGTATCCATATCTGAAGAAGGTGCTGGAGGCATTGGTTTCATTGGAAAAGTTCAAGGACCGGACTTCACGGGACGGCCGTCTTGAAGTCAAGGTCTGCAGCTTCTCTTATAAGAAGGGCATCCCGCAGGACATGTCGGGCAATGGAGGGGGATATGTCTTTGACTGCCGCTCTATCCATAATCCGGGACGATATGAGCCATATAAGAAACTGACGGGAAGGGACGAGCCGGTCATCCGTTTCCTAGAAGAGGATGGGGAGATCCTTCGCTTCCTTGACCATGTATATGGGGTGGTCGATCCTCATGTGGAGACATTCATAGGCAGGGGATTCACGGATCTCATGGTCAGCTTCGGCTGCACCGGAGGCCAGCACCGTTCGGTCTATTGCGCAGAACATCTTGCCCGTCATCTTGCAGAAAAATACCCGGACATCCATGTCCGCCTGACCCATCGCGAACAGAACATATCCGAAATCCTATGAAGGCCCTGATATTTGCAGCCGGTCTGGGAACCAGGCTTAAACCCATTACGGATACCCTTCCGAAGGCACTTGTGCCGGTCTGCGGCAAGCCTCTCATCGAGCATGTCGCACGCAAGCTCAAGGCGTCGGGAGTGGAGAGTGCCGTGGTCAATGTCCACCATTTCGCGGACATGATCGAGGAATGGGCGGAAGGGCAGGATATAATGCCGATGGAGATTTCAGACGAGAGGGAGATGCTTCTTGAGACAGGAGGAGGTGTGCTTCACGCAAGGCCATATCTGGAAGGATGCGGGCATTTCCTTATCCATAACGTGGATATAATATCGGATCTTGACATAGGCTGGCTGGCCTCGCGGATAAGACCGGATGCTATGGCTACGCTCCTTGTAAGTGACCGTGTGACAAGCCGTTATCTCCTGTTTGATCCGGAGACGATGAGGCTGAAAGGCTGGACGAACGTGGCGACTGGTGAGGTGCGTTCGCCTTATGCGGACCTGGATGTTACGAGATGCCGCAGACTTGCTTTTTCAGGCATCCACATAATGTCCGACACCGTCTTTGAAGCTCTTGAAGAGTATGCTGCAAGCCATGGGCTTGACAGCCGGAATCCTCGTTTCCCGATAATGGACTTCTACATTTCGGCATGCGCTTCGCATGAAATCCGGGGCGTCGAGGCTCATGACCTTCATCTGGTCGATGTGGGTAAGCTTGACACCATAGAAATTGCAGAGAGAGAAATCTCCAGGTTGAACTCGAAATAAAGACTATACTATGAAATTTTTAGGAAACATCCTTTGGTTTGTGCTCGGCGGCTTTCTCGTCAGCCTTTATTACTTTCTCGTCGGACTGCTGTTCTGCATCACGATAATCGGTATCCCGTTCGGCCTTCAGCTCATCAAGCTGGCAGGCTTCGCGCTCTGGCCTTTCGGCCATGAGATACAGCCGGATACAAATGACGGAGGCTGTCTTGCCATCATCATGAACGTTATATGGATCCTTGTGGGAGGCATAGAAATAGCAATGCTGCACCTTACCTTCGGAGTATTCCTCTGTCTTACGATCATAGGTATACCTTTCGGTGTGCAGCATTTCAAAATGGCGCTTCTCGCCCTTATCCCTTTCGGCAAGAAGATCGTCTAGTCTATGCTCATCGGTGCGACCTCATCGCATCCGCCCATCTTCCTGTCCTTTACTGTGATGCCGGTGATCAGAATCAATGCGCTGGCAAGCATGAGCACGCATGCGATGTAGATGCCTGCGTATGCCCATGGACTCAATATGTCCATGAATGTCTCGGCTTCCTCGAAGGCCGGTACCTTGCTGACCAGAACAGAGAATGTGTTGTTCACGCAGTGCATGAGCATGGTCAGCTTCAGCGAGCCTGTCCTGTAATATACGTATCCGAAGAGAAGGCCGAGAATGAAGGCAGGGAGGGCCTGCCATGGATTCATGTGCAGTATCGCGAAGAATGCGGCAGATACGCAGATGGCTCCTGTCGGATTCATGTGCTTCATCAATCCTCTGAGTACCAGACCTCTGCAGAGCCATTCCTCAAAGAGAGGAGCGAAGATGGATACAGAAAGGAGCGATACCCATAGCGGACCGTCTACAAGCAATTCCAGAGCCTTCTCGAGATGTTCTGGCATGTCAGGGAGCGCTGCAGAAAGAGGTTCGCAGACAAATGCCGCGGCCAATGTCGCAACGGAAACGATGACTGCCATGCTGAAGCCGCCTCTGACGCCGAAATTGTTGCTGTCGAGGGCATATCCGGTCTCGAAATACTCATTTCTCCTGCTCTGTGCCGAAGCATAGAGAAGAGGAGGTATGAATGATACAGGGTAGGCGATCAGCATGCTGTACTGTGAAACGGCCTCGGACGATCCCATCAGCATGACAAACAGTCCGCTTACAAGGCTTCCGAGCAGCGAGCCTAGAATGAACAATGCGAATAGTCCCAGCATACCGCCGAATCCCGGCAGGTAGTGGGAATAATTAGAGAAGAGGTCATATGAACCTCTTCCCTGATGTCTTTTGAAAAATCCCATATCGGTCTGGTAAGATTCCCGGTCAGGCCGGGGATGACTTTATTTATACAATGGGGTAGGATATACTCCCTGGTCGGCGAATTCCTGGAACTTCGCCACGACTCCCGGACGGTCTTCCTTGAAGGTTACGCCGAACCAGCGTGAAGGGGTCGAGAGAAGCTCGCACTTTCCTGTTCCTTCCTTGATGATGCAGTCGATTGCGTAAGGAATGTAGAATTCAGCCTTGAGCTCGCCGATGTTCTTTTCGAGGAATTTTGTGAAGATGGCCTCGCTCTTCTCGAAATAGTCAGGTGTGAATCCCCACATGTTCATAGAGCAGAGTGCCTTCGGAGCAAGCTCGACAGTCTCTCCTGTCACGCTGTTCTCGCCGTAGATCTTTCCGTCCTCTGCCATCGCAATCTTATGGTGCTCAACTACATCGGTGAGTGAACCGGTCTCGTCTGCTGCGCCGATTCCTCTTGAAACGCCGCCTGATTCAGAGAGAGTGTTGTCAAGCTCGAAACCTACGAGAGCGTACTCGCCGGTCTTGCCTTCATGAGCCCTGAGCCAGTCTCCGAGGATCCTGAATGACTCTTTTCCATAGTAGTCATCACCGTTGATGACAGCGA
>RHMF01002063.1_pt1 | contig 13607 bp, 10 predicted proteins | sample 5365151 | NCBI WGS metagenome assembly RHMF01 (sample SAMN10266501, study PRJNA497801) | feces metagenome | isolation source: feces | host: Bos taurus | place: China: Prairie of Fairy Mountain | collected 2017-08-14 | reverse complement strand
GCATAGTCAATCTCGGGCAGCTCACCTTTAATATACTGGTCAAGCAATTTGGCTTTCTCGGGATTTGCGACACGCCATGCTTTCAGTTTGGCTTCACGCTCATCAACATACTGACGCAGACGATACTTGCGATCGCGAGCCAGTTGCGACACTTCGGGGAACACCGCCCACGGATTTTCCACATTTCCACCCAGGTTCTCGATGGTCTTGGCATAGTCGGCGCCCGACTTGCTCAGTGGGTTGCCATGTGTGCTGCACTTGCCCTCGAAGTTTTCGCCATCGGCCGTCACACAACCATAGCCCATAATGGTGCGACCAATGATGAGTGTAGGCCGTTCCTTCTCGCTCCTGGCGGCAACAAGCGCATTGTCGATGGCATCGGCATCTGTGCCGTCAATCTCTATCACATTCCAGTTCCATGCACGATACTTCATAGCAGTATCTTCGTTGCTCACAGCATCGCAGTTAGTGGAGAGTTGCACGCGGTTGCTGTCATAGAACATGATGAGGTTGCTCAAACCCAAATGGCCGGCTATGCGGGCGGCCTCCTGCGAAATGCCCTCCTGAATGCCGCCATCACTGATAAATGCATATGTCTTATGGGCAAATTCATCGCCAAAACGCGACACAATGAAACGCTCGGCAATGGCACAACCCACAGCCATCACATGGCCCTGACCCAGCGGTCCCGATGTATTTTCCACTCCGTGCTCCACATCGAGCTCAGGATGACCTGGGGTCACGCTTCCCCACTTGCGGAACTGCTTGATATCATCGGCATGATAGCGGCCAGTGAGGTACAGCACCGAGTAGAGCATAGGCGACATGTGGCCCGGGTCAAGGAAAAAACGGTCGCGGACAAACCAGTTAGACATGTCAGGGTCTTCCAGCAGATGCTTAAAGTAAAGCACCGACATAAAGTCAGCGCCGCCCATCGCGCCACCCGGATGACCCGATTTAGCTGTCTCCACCATAGTTGCTGCCAGTATCCTTATGTTGTCGGCAGTCCGTTTCATCAATGCTTTCTCAGTCATAATCAGTTAATTTCAAAGGTTTTTATTGGTTGTTTATGTCTGTTCTCAACTTTCTTTCGGGACGCATAGCCAACCTCTGATGCTACGACCCCGCATTTTCTTTACGAAATTACTGCTTTTTTTGCAACCGTGCAACTTTTTCGTGATTATTTTTCCATCTTTGGGGATACAAAAAGGCGGTTATCGCAATTTTCACGACAACCGCCCTGTTTTCTTGAAGTCAGAACGGAGGTTATACCTCAGCCTTCTCGACCATATCCTCGTCCTCAGCCTTCTTCGACACACGGCTTCCCACCAGTGCGAAGAAGAGCAGATAGGCAAGCATGGCCACCACCAGCCAGTAGCTGTTGATGTCGCCCACGCTCTCAGCGAGCAGATTCTGCAGCCAAGGCATCACGCCACCCCCAACAACCATGGTCATAAACAGACCCGAAGCCGAGGCCGTGAATTTGCCAAGGCCCTCGGTTGCAAGGTTGAAAATAACGCCCCACATCACCGATGTACACAGGCCGCAAAGCACCATGAAGAGCACCTTCATAGGCACCGCATTGCCCTTGAAATTGATGGTGATGGAGTCGGGCAAGAAGATGGCCACCAGCAGCAGCACAATGGCAAACGCCGATGTAAAGATGAGCTGAGCGCGGGCTGACACCTTACCCGACAGCAGTGAGCTACTGAAACGGCCCACTAGCATCAGGAACCAGTAGATGGCAGCAATAGAGCCGGCTATTGCCATGCTACCCAGCACACCACCCGGTTCACTCAGGTAGAACAACATCTGGGCGGGAATACCCACTTCAATGCCCACATAGAAGAAGATGGCAATGATGCCCAACACAAGGTGACGGAACTTGAGCGCGCCTTTCACACCTTCCATCACGTTCTGCTTCTCAGTAGCAGGCTCAATAAGTTTGGTGAAATAGATGATGGCAAACGACACTGCGAAGATGGCCATTGCGATAAGCAGCAACGGCTGCACCTTGGTGAGCGAGGTATCCTTGGTAATCTCGCCAATCATGATTCCAGCCAGCATAGGAGTCAATGTGGCAGCCAGAGAATTGAGCGTGCCACCAGTTTGAATCAGTTGATTGCCGCGGTTGCCACCACCACCCAACAGGTTCAGCATGGGATTTACCACCGTGTTAAGAATACACACGCAGAAGCCACAGATGAATGCTCCCAGCAGATAGACAACGAAGGTGAATATTGCATTCACATCCATAAGGCTTGACAAAAATTGGACTCCCACGCCAATGAACCCCAGCGCAAGTGCGACCAAAGCGGTCTTTTTGTAACCTATCTTCGTGATCATCATACCGGCTGGTATGCCCATGAACAGGTAAGCAAGAAAATTCATCAGGTTACCCACCATGCCAGCCCGGCTGTAGTGCTCTTTCCAGATGGTCCCGAATGGGGCTGCCATATTGGTTACAAAGGCAATCATGGCAAAGAGGAACATCATGGCGACAATCGACACCAGTGCTCCATTTTTCTTGGATTGTTCCATAAAAAATTTATTTAAATGAATATATATATGTTTATTTTAATGCAAAATAGCAGAATATCATACCATCAATACTCACGTGGACCGAAAATATCAGTACCTACGCGCACAATGGTTGCACCATGCTGCACAGCAATGGGCCAGTCGTGGCTCATACCGATGCTCAGTTGGTTGAACGTCTCACTCTCGTCAAAGCAGGTGTCGCTCAGTTCCACAAACGTGCGGCGCACCGTCTCAAACTCATCGGCTATCTGCTGGCGGTTGTCGGTGTTGGTAGCCATGGCCATCAGGCCGCAAAAGCGCACGTGGCCAAAACCATCGAGCTCGCCTGCCTGTGCCGCGGCCAGCAGTTCATCGGGGGCAAAGCCGGTTTTGGTCTCTTCCCGGGCCACATGCAACTGCAGCAGCACATCCACCCTACGGTCGATACGGGCGGCCTCTTTTTCGATGAGCCGCAGTAGCGGCAATGAGTCCACACTCTCTATCATCCCCACCCAGGGCATGATGGAACGCACTTTGTTCTTCTGCAGGTGGCCGATGAAATGCCATTCCACATCCCGGGGCAGCACCGGTGCCTTGGCCACAAGTTCCTGGGCATGGTTCTCACCGAACAGGCGCTGGCCGGCATCATAGGCCTCCTGAATCATCTCAGCGGGATGAAACTTCGACACCGCCACCAGCCGCACACCGCCGGGAAGTCGGGATGTAATCTCCTGAATGTTTTCTGCTACACTCATGATTTTGATTTCTCTTCTTTGAACTCGCCCAGTTTGGCGGGGAAAACGTCCATCAGCGGAGTCTCTGTAATTGAGAAAATCTCATAGTCGGCCATCGTCCCCTTCATCCCCTCCAGATACACGTCGAGCGCGCCTTGGAAGTCGCTCGCCTGCACCAGTTGGAAGGAAGCGGTGCGTTTCTCTACGGCGGTCTTCTCGTCGATGGTGATGAAATTGGTCTTCACTTTATACCAACGGTCGCCCGCCGCATTATAGAAAATATCGCTGAAATTCACGCGCTTCACGGCCTCGACGGCAAACTCACCGCTGATGAAAGGCTGCATTTCGTCGGTGATGCGCGCTTCGGCCTCGGTAAACGACAAAGCATCCACCAAGTAGGGTTCGGTGACGGTTTTTTGCACACCGGTCTCGGCAAGACGGTCATATTTCACTTTACATTCAAACCATTGTGACATAGTGTTCTCTTATCTAATTATTTATTTTATAGTTTTAGTAATCTAATCCATTTCCTTTGTCCGGCGCAATGCCTCGTCATATTCCTGCACGAGCCGCTGCATCACCGCGGCCACGGATTCCACACCGCGGCCGTTGAGTTGACTGCACACCTGGCCCAGCTCCAGCTCTCCGTCCTCCACGTTACCCTCAAACAGTCCCATGCGAGGTTTGCCCGCACCTATGATTTCGAGCAGTTCTTCGGCGGTGGCGCCACGGTCTTCGGCGGCCTGCACCTGCGCCTGGAAATTGTTTCTCACCAGGCGGGTGGGCGCCAGTTTGCGGAAATACAGCTTGGTGTCGCCTTCTTGCAGATTAAGGGCGTATTGCTTAAAGAGGTCGTGGGCCGAGCTCTCGGCGGTGAGGGCAAACAGGGTGCCCATCTGCACACCCTCGGCGCCCATCGCCTGCACAGCCAGGATAGCCTGGCCCGAAGCGATGCCCCCCGCCGCTATCAGCGGCAGTGAAGTGGCCCGGCGCACGGCGGGAATCAGGCACATGGTGGTGGTTTCTTCCCTGCCGTTATGGCCACCGGCCTCAAAGCCCTCGGCCACCACGGCGTCCACGCCGGCCTGCTCGCACTTGGCGGCAAAGAGCGATGACGACACCACATGGGCCACGAGGATGCCATGCTCGTGCAACCACGGCGTCCACTTCTTGGGACTGCCCGCGCTGGTAAACACAATCTTCACGCCCTCGTCGGCTATCACCTGCATAAGTTCTGTTATCTCGGGCTTCATCAGCGGCACGTTCACGCCAAAAGGCTTGCACGTGGCGGCACGGCACTTGACGATGTGCTCACGCAATACTTCGGGGGTCATCGAGCCGGCGCCTATCAGGCCCAGGCCACCGGAGTTGCTCACGGCTGCGGCGAGCCGCCATCCGCTGCACCACACCATGCCTCCGGCCACGATGGGGTATTCTATTCCAAAGAGTTGGGTAATTCTGCTTTTCATCATAATTTAATTTTTGCGGCTCAAAGTTACAAAAAATCGCCAAGTTGGCAGCCTTAAGCTCACAGATTTTTGTAATTTTGCGCTATGAGTGATTTTTTCAAGACACTGAAAGAGCCGTCACAGGGCGTGTACCGTGAAAAGATGAGCCGTTTCCTGGCTTTTGCCGAGCCCGTGGAGAACGCTGAGCAGGCCCGCGCCGCCATCAAGCGCATCGCCAACGAATACCACGACGCGCGTCACTGTTGCTGGGCCTACATGATAGGCACCGCGCGCAGCGAGTACCTGTCGAGCGACAACGGCGAGCCCAGCGGCACCGCCGGAAAGCCCATTTTGGGGCAAATCAACTCCTTCGGTCTCACCAATGTGGTAATCGCCGTGGTGCGCTATTTCGGCGGCATCAAACTCGGCACTTCGGGGCTGATAGGCGCCTACCGTGAGGCGGCGCGCCTGGCCATCAGCGCCGGTGAAATCATCGAATGCCATGAGCAGGGGTTCCTGTCGTTCACTTTCCCCTACATCGCCATGAACGACGTGATGAAAATCGTGAAAAAACAAGACCTGAAAATCATTGAGCAAGTGTTTGACAACACCTGCTCAATGACTGTACAAACCAATGCCGACGACCTGCCCGCGCTCAGGCAGCGCATCGCCGCCATCGATGGCACCAGCGTGCCCGAGGAGTGATTCCCTCCCTCTTTATTTCGACACGGCCTTTATTTCGACACGGCGGCGAAAGCCTGGTCGATGTCGGCTATTAAATCTTCCGTTTCTTCTATACCCACCGACAGACGCACCATCAGGTCGTTGATGCCCAGCGCGGCACGCTCCTCGGGAGTGCTGTTGCTCACATTGGTCATCATCGACGGGATTTCTATCAACGACTCCACGCCGCCCAGACTCTCGGCCAGAGCAATCATATTGAGGTTCTCTACAAATTCTTTGGCCACCATGGGGTTGCCGTTGTCTTTCAGTTCAAAGGTTATCATTCCGCTGAAGCCCGTGCACTGACGTTTCACTAGTTCATGCTGGGGATGACTCTCCAGGCCAGGGTATAGCACATGATCCACCATGGGATGTTGCTCCAGATAGCGGGCTATCTGCATGGCGTTCTGCTGGTGACGTTCCATGCGCACCGACATCGTCTTCATACCGCGCATGAGCATGTAGCTGTCGATGGGCGACAACACGGAGCCTATGGCGTTCTGGCTGAAGAACAGATCCTTGGCCACCTGGTCATTGTTGCACATCACCACACCGCTTATCACATCGCTGTGACCGCACATGTATTTGGTGGAACTGTGCACCACGATATCGGCACCCAGCGCGAGCGGACGCATGAAGTAAGGCGACATGAAAGTGTTGTCCACCACCAGCAGCACGCCGTGGCGGTGAAGCAGCTCGCTCAGTGCGCTAATGTCCACCATGTTAAGCGAAGGGTTCGACAACCCCTCGCACCAGCAGATGCGGGTATTGGGGCGAATGGCCTTCTCTACGGCGTCAAAGTCGGTGTGGCTCACATAGGTCACATCCACTCCAAAACGGTCGCGCAGCACTCCGTTAATCACACGCTTGGTGCCTGTGTACACATCATCGAGGGCTATCATGTTATCACCCGCATGCAGTGTGGAGAACAGCACCATTGAGCAGGCGCCGAAACCGCTGCTGAAGGCAAAGGCATACTTCGAGCCTTCTACAGCGGCCAGCTTGCTCTCCAGGGCCTGGCGGGTGGGATTGATGGTGCGAGAATAATCAAAGCCGTTGGTGGGCTTCATCACATCCTTGCGGGCAAAAGTGGTTGACAGGTGGATAGGCGCCACCACATTGCCGCACGTGCCGTAATCAGGCTCTTCGCCGCAATGAATCGATGATGTGGTGAATCCATAGGTGGTGTTTGATTTGTTCATGATATCTCAAATATAGAATAAAGATAACCGGGTTCTTGTGAATTTCATGGCCGGCATGCTGTTGGAACCCTTTTCAAAGGCATGAGGCTTGATAATTGCCGCAAAAGTAGGCCATTTTTTTGAATCACGTGCGTGATTGAACGGTTTTAATATTTATTTGCGTTCGTATAGAAAGTTTTAGGTGACGGCCACTGCAAAAAATGGCCACATTGCTGCAAATTTGTCACACTATATATAAATGGCACTTTAATTGTGACAATAATGGCGACCACTTTAAGAACAAACACCAAAAACATTTATTATATTATGGCAAAAGGTTCAATCGGGGTAACCACTAACAACATCTTCCCCGTTATAAAAAAATTTCTTTACAGTGACCACGAGATTTTCCTGCGTGAGTTGGTTTCAAATGCCGTCGACGCAACGCAAAAACTGCGCACGCTGGCCAATGCCGGCGAATTCAAAGGCGACACCGCCGACCTGAAAGTGACGGTGAGCGTTGACAAGGAGGCCGGCACACTCACCGTGAGCGACCGGGGCATAGGCATGACCGCAGAGGAAATCGACAAGTACATCAACCAAATTGCCTTCTCGGGCGCCGAGGAATTCCTCAACAAATACAAGGACAACGCCAACGCCATTATCGGCCACTTCGGTCTGGGCTTCTACTCGGCCTTCATGGTTAGCAAAAAGGTGGAGATACGCACGCTGAGCTGGCACGACGGTGCCAAGGCCATGAGCTGGACCTGCGACGGCTCGCCGGAGTATGAAATGGAGGAATGCGACAAAGCCGAGCGCGGCACCGACATCATCCTCACCATCGACGACGAAGAGAAGGAATTCCTGGAGCAAAGCCGCATCAGCTCGCTGCTCACCAAATATTGTCGCTTCCTGCCCGTGCCCATCGTCTTCGGTAAGGAGCAGGAATGGAAAGACGGCAAATACGTCGACACCGACCGCGACAAAATCATCAACGACGTGGAGCCGCTGTGGGCACGTAAACCAGCCGACCTCAAGGACGAGGATTACCTCAAGTTTTACCACGCCATCGAGCCAGGCCAGGACGACCCGCTGTTCTGGATTCACCTCAACGTGGATTACCCCTTCACCCTGACCGGCATCCTCTACTTCCCCAAGATTAAGAACAATCTGGACATTCGCAAAGACCGCATCAAACTCTACTGCAACCAGGTGTACGTCACCGACAGCGTGGAGGGTGTGGTGCCCGACTGGTTGATGCTGCTGCAGGGTGTCATCGATTCACCCGACATCCCGCTGAACGTGTCGCGCAGCTACCTGCAGGCCGACCGCGCCGTGCACAAAATCAGTAACTACATCACCAAGAAAGTGGCCGCACGCTTGGAGGAAATCGCCAAAAACCAGCCCGAAGAGTTTGAGAAGAAATGGAACGACATCAAAATCTTCATTGAATACGGCATGTTGAGCGATGAGAAATTCTGCGAGGCAGGACTCAAGTTCGCCCTCGTGCAGAACGTGGACGGCAAATCCTTTAAACTCGATGACTACAAGAAACTCATCGAGGGCAACCAGACCGACAAGGACGGCAACCTCATCCACCTTTATGCCACCGACAAGGAGACGCAATGGGCCTACATCAAGTCAGCCACCGACAAGGGCTACGACGTGCTGATGATGGACGGACAACTCGATGTGCCCTTCATGGGAATGCTTGAGCAGAAGCAGGACAAGAGCCGTTTCACACGCGTGGACAGCGATGTGCTCGAAAACCTTATCCGCAAGGAAGAGGAAGACAATAACCAGCTCACCACCGCCCAGCAGGAAATCGCATCCACCTTATTCAAAACACAGCTGCCCAAAATCGAGAAAGCTGAATTCATGGTCAACTTCGTCGCCATGTCGGCCAACGAGCAACCCGTGGTCATCACCCAGGCCGAATACATGCGCCGCATGAAGGACATGGCGCAGTTCCAGCAAGGCTTGAGTTTCTACGGCGACATGCCCAATATGTACAGCCTCACCATCAACACCAACCACGACGTAATCAAGCGGATTGTGGACGATGCCGAGAAAGCGCTGGGCAAAGACCTGAAACCCATCGACGAGGAAATCAGCGCCACCGAAGCCGTCATCAAGGCCATACGCGACCTGGACAAGGACAACAAGGGGCTACCCGATGACAAAAAGGCCGATCTGGAAAGCAACCAGAAGAAAGCCGACGAACTGCGGCAGAAGAAGACCGACCTCATCACGCAATACGCCCGCGGTGAGAAACGCGTGCAACAGCTCGATGACATCGCACTACTCACCAACGGACTGCTCAAGGGCGAAGCCCTGCACGACTTCCTGAAGCGTTCGGTGGGCATGCTTTAACCCTACCCGGCTGAAACAATGAAAGCGGTGGCCAAGACGGTCGCCGCTTTCGTTGCCCCCCCTCCCCTGGCATCCGCCCACCAAAATTTTCCATTTTATTGGAAAAATAAAGCCTTACAGTGTTTGTTTATGACATAAAATTAAATCATTGCCCTTTTAAGAAAAATTTATAAAAATACATTTGCATATCCGCAAAAACAACGCTACCTTTGTGGTGCAGATAAAGTCAAACATTATTTAAAATATATAACAATGGAATTACCTTTTGCAGAATCGTGGAGAATCAAAATGGTTGAACCTATCACCAAGAGCACGCGCGAGCAGCGCGAGCAGTGGCTGAAAGAGGCTCACAACAATGTATTTATGCTCAAAGCCGATCAGGTGTACATCGACTGCCTGACCGACAGCGGCACGGGCGCCATGAGCGACCGCCAGTGGTCGGCGCTGATGCTGGGCGACGAAAGTTATGCCGGTGCCAAGTCGTTCTATAAGTTCAAGGATGTGGTGAAACGCATCTTCGGCTTCGACTATGTGATTCCCACCCACCAGGGCCGTGCCGCCGAAAACGTGCTCTTCTCCTATCTGGTGAAGGAAGGAAGCGTAGTGCCCGGAAACGCACACTTCGACACCACCAAGGGTCACATCGAGAGCCGCCATGCCAAGGCCATCGACGTCACCATCGACGAGGCCAAGGACACCCAGCTGGAAATCCCCTTCAAGGGCAACGTCAGCCTGGAGAAACTGGAGAAGGTGCTTAAGGAGAACAAGGGAAATGTGCCCTTCATGGTGCTCACCGTGACCAACAACACCGTGGGCGGACAGCCCGTGAGCATGAAGAATATCCGCGAAACCTGCGAACTGTGCCACAAGTATGACGTGCCTGTGGTGATGGACAGCGCCCGTTTTGCCGAAAACAGCTACTTCATCAAGACCCGTGAGGAAGGCTATGCCGACAAGACCATCAAGGAAATCGCCCGCGAAATGTACAGCTACGTGGACTGCATGACGATGTCGGCCAAGAAAGACGGTATCGTCAACATGGGCGGCTTTATCGCCACCAACAAGGAGGAATGGTACGAAGGCGCCAAACTCTTCTGCATCCCCTTCGAGGGTTTCCTCACCTATGGCGGTATGAACGGCCGTGACCTGGAAGCGCTGGCGGTAGGTCTGGATGAGAACACCGAGTTCGATATGCTGCAGACCCGCATCCACCAGGTGCAGTACCTAGCCAAGAAACTTGACGAATACGGCATTCCTTATCAGCGCCCCGTGGGCGGCCACGCCCTCTTTATCGACGCCGACAAGGTGCTCGACCGCATTCCCAAGGAAGAGTTCCCCGCTCAGACCCTCACCTGCGAGCTCTATCTGGAAGCCGGCATCCGCGGCTGTGAAATCGGCTACGTGCTCGCCGACCGCGACCCCGTTACCCGTGAGAACCGCTTCGGCGGCCTCGGCTGCGCCTGTGCATCGCCCGCCGCGTTTACACCGACAACCACATGGACGTGATTGCCGCAGCCCTCAAGAACGTGTACGACCGTCGTGAAAAGATTACCCGCGGCCTGCGCATCGCTTGGGAAGCTCCCCTGATGCGCCACTTCACCTGCAAATTTGAGCGCCTGGGCTAAACAACCCGCGTCAACCTAACCAAAGCAGCCGCCCACGTCACCCGCGAGGCGGCTGCCTTTGTTTTCCGCAACAATCCGCGCAGCAGGGACTGACGAAATGAATTTTATGGCTCTTTTTTTACCAAACGGCTCCACCCTACTCCAGGCCCACTACAGTGAGCACATCGCCCGCCACGCGGAATTTCACGTCACGACCGGCAAAAGGCATGCCGTAAACGCGGGCGGCATCGCTCTGGTAGTGCGGGCGAGGATCCAGAGCCAATGCCTGGCGCAGAGACTCAACCTGCACGGGGGCGAACTGTGATGCAATCTCCGGCGGGATTTCCACCTGCAGCAGCATGGTGGGGTTCTGCTGCAGGAAACCATTCCGCACATCGGAATGGCTGTCGTAGGTGGACACGTAGGGCTTGATATCGTATATCTCGGTACCGTCCATCAAGTCGGCGCCCAGCACATGGATAACGGGACCAGGGGCGGCATCGAGGTCGATGCTCTCAATTTTCACCGACGACAGGCCCAGCGGATTGGGACGGAACGGCGAACGGGTGGCGAACACCCCCACTCGCTCGTTGCCGCCCAGCACGGGCGGACGCACCACGGGACTGGCGGCGGCATGGCGGTTGGCGGTAAAACCCCATATCAGCCAGATGTAGTCGAACCCCTCCAGACCGCGCAGCGCGTCGCGGCTGGACCATTGCGGCTCGAACACAATTTCACCGCGCAACTCTGGCGCCAGCCCGCTCTGCTTGGGGATGCCGAATTTGCTCGTGAAAGGCGAGCGGAATTTTGCTATCACTTTCAGTTCCATTGCCACAAAATTAACAACCCCTGGTATTAGCACGGCCCCTGTTTGGTGTTAAAAAAACTTAAACACATGCCACAAAAGCCGAAAAGGCATTAATTTTGCAACCCTTTCAGAAGGAAACTTACAAACATCACAACGGGGCTGACTGGCTTTGACAGCGTGTTGAGGTGGTAAGTAAGCATGCGGAGCAACGATGGCCAGTGCTCCTAAAACTCAGTCATCATAAATTTTAACTGGCGAAAACAACTACGCTCTCGCTGCCTGATCGAAGTACAGTAGATCTGCTTTATCTCTGCCCAAGGGGTTGAGACGAGACATCACCCAGCGGCCCTCGCGCCGAGGCATGCTGAACAGGTGGTGCTGGAATATCGGTGATAGGAGACGTCTTGCCTCGGGACTGATCCGAAATTCAGAGGCTAAGCCGCGGGTTGGTGGTTCTGTGCCTGCCCACAGTCGAAAACCAAGTCAGAACTAAGCATGTAGAAAGCTTATTAGTTCCACGTTTGGACGAGGGTTCAAACCCCTCCAGCTCCACGGATTTAAGTACAAGATATTGAAAATCAATATCTTGCGCTTTATTTCATTTAAAATAGGTGCGTTTAAACCCACGGTTTTCGGCAATGAGGAAAACTTAAAACTGACCTATAGCTCAGAAAATATACATAATTAGTAAGCTGCTAGGCATTATTGCGAGTACGCAAGAACAATAGGAAAGCCGAACTTCATTGCAGAGCAGGAGAAAACTCGCAAGGGCAATGATGACATTTAATTTCATCAATGCGACTTCACGGTATCAGGCCTCTCCCGCAAAGCAGAAGAGCCATCGTCAAAACAAAGCAAGGAGAGATCGCCGCCTGGCGTTTCCCTCCTTACCACTGAAAAAAGCCCCGGAACGCTACGTTTCCGAGGCATAATATTCTTAATAGACGTTGATGCTTTATTTCTTCGTCAATGTTTGTGTTGTTTGTTACCAAATGTCGGCGCGTTCATCAGGAGCGATATACATCTTGCTTCCTTCCGGAATGTCGAATGCCTCATAGAAGTACGTCATCGAGCCAAGAGCGCGGGTGGCGCGGGCTTCGTGTGGCGAATGCACGTCTTCTTTGATTTGTAATTCAAGGGCCTTGTCACGAATATTGCAACGCCATACTGTGGTGTAGCTGATGAAGAAGCGTTGGGCTGGTGTAAATCCATCGATGATCTTGCCCGCTTTGGCCTCGTCGGTCATTTGGTAGGCATCCCAAGCCACATTGAGGCCGCCCAAGTCTGCGATATTCTCGTCAAGGGTTTGCTCTCCGTTAATGTGGTAGCCACGGAGTTCGAATTCATCGAACAACTTAACAAGTTGCTTGGCGCGTTCGGTGAACTGGGCATCGTCCTCATCGGTCCACCAGTTGTTGAGATTGCCTTTTTCGTCGAATAGACGCCCTGAATTGTCGAACCCGTGGGTCATCTCATGAGCGATTGCCTGGCCGATGGCACCATAGTTGACGGCATCGTCAGCATCCATATTGAAGAATGGAGGTTGCAGGACACCAGCCGGGAACGTTAACCTGTTCATGTCTGGGTTATAACGGGCGTTAATGGTTTGAGGTTCCATGTCCCATTCCTCTTTATCAACAGGTTTGCCGACCTTGGCGATATCTAAATCCCTCTCGAATCGTCTTGATCGGCGTACGTTCTGGAAATAGGATTCAGGAGTTACTTCAAAATTGCTGTAGTCTAACCACTTGTCGGGATATCCGATATTCACTTCGAAACAATCGAGTTTTCGGAGGGCATTAGCCTTGGTCTCAGCACTCATCCAATCGAGGTTCTTAATGCGCTCTCCAAGAGCTATACGCAAGTTCTCTACGAGGTCCAGCACGCGCGCTTTTGCTTCGGCGGGGAAATACTTCTCCACATATAGTTGTCCGATGGCCTCGCCTAAATGATTAGAGGTTTTGTCAAGCACACGACGCCAACGGGGCTCCTGTGTCTCTACACCATAAAGGAATTTGTCGAAGAAGTTGAAATCTTCGGTAACCAGGTCATCGCTAAGCTGTGGGGCACTGTTGGTGATGACCTTCCATTTCAAGTAGTCCTTAATGGTGTTGAAGTCGGTGCTGTTGATAATGCCGTCGAGGGCTGTGATGAAATCGGGCGATGCGACATTGAGACTGTCAAATGCCGGAGCTCCAATAGCATCAAAGTAGGTG
>RHMF01000855.1_pt1 | contig 13607 bp, 9 predicted proteins | sample 5365151 | NCBI WGS metagenome assembly RHMF01 (sample SAMN10266501, study PRJNA497801) | feces metagenome | isolation source: feces | host: Bos taurus | place: China: Prairie of Fairy Mountain | collected 2017-08-14 | reverse complement strand
CGGCGAAAACCTGAACTGCAATGTACACTGGCAGGAAGGTCTGGTTGTGGTGGATGAAAAACAACCGGAACCGCCTGTTGTTTCTGGTGACCAGTCCGATGACGAAGAGGAAGAGCTGGCTTCTGTATGGCATGGCCTTTCCATTCAGGGGGAAAGCATTGCAACGGCCAGAGAGCTGAAAGCGTTTTTAGCGGAGAAAGAACCTGCGATTCGTGAAATGATGGAAACCCGCTATCCGGATCTCGGTTTTACGCCGTTTCCGGAAGATATTGTAGATTTATATCTGGAAATCGGTGCGCGGTATAATATTCGCGGCGATTTGGCCTTTGCACAGGCTTTAAAAGAGACAGGCTATTTCCAGTTTTACGGTATTGTAAAGCCGTTCCAGAATAATTTCTGCGGCCTGGGGGCAACGGGTGTTGAAAACACCGGCGAAGAAGCCTTAAACGGCGTTGATCCTGGCAGAGCAATGTATATTCCGGGGCTGCACGGTATCATGTTTATGTCGGTGGCTGACGGGGTTGAAGCGCATATTCAGCATCTGTATGCCTATACAACCGATAAAAAACTTCCATCCGGATGCGAACTGGTAGATCCGCGCTTTAACTATGTGAAGCGTGGCGTGGCAGAGCGCTGGATTGACTTGAACGGCCGCTGGGCAGTGCCGGGCAATGGCTACGGGGAAAGTCTTATTGATGATTACTGGATGCCGGCTGTGGAAGACAGACTGCAGGAACTGGAATAAACAAATACGCCGGAAACGGTTGTAGACAAGCGATTTATGTTATATAATATATTTTTCTGATACTTTGATTTTTGAAAAAAACAGAGGAGGAATACGATGAGCAATCCAAGAGTAGGAATCGTGATGGGCAGCGATTCGGATTTAAAAATTATGCAGGATGCAGTGAAAGTGCTGCGTGAATTTGGTGTAGAAAGTGAACTGGTGGTAGCCAGCGCGCATCGCACACCGTATAAAGCGTTAGAATATGCAGAAACCGCAGAAGAACGCGGAATCGAAGTAATTATTGCAGGTGCGGGTGCAGCGGCGCATTTAGGCGGTGTACTGGCTGCAGTAACTACCCTGCCTGTAATTGGCGTTCCTATCAATGCGACTGCTCTGCAGGGTTTAGATGCACTGTATGCAATGGTGCAGATGCCATCTGGTATTCCGGTAGCTACCGTTGCGATTAACGGTGCGAAAAATGCGGGGATTCTGGCTGCTCAGATTCTGGCAGGCAAAGAACCGGAACTGCGCGCAAAACTGAAAGATTATAAAGCAAAAATGGCGCAGCAGGTAGAAGAAAAGAATAAAAAAGTACAGGAAGCTGTAATTGAATAAATAACGAATCAGACTGAAACCTGACGGAGAAGGGAAGTTATAACACATGATCGATAGATATACGCGGCCGGAAATGGCAGCGATCTGGTCTCAGGAAAATAAACTGAAAGTTATGATGGAAGTTGAAATTCTGGCTTGTGAAGGTATGGCTGCTATTGGCCAGATTCCACAGGAAGCAGCTAAAAACATTCGCGAAAAAGCAAGTTTCACCGTGGAACGCGTGAATGAAATTGAAAAAACAACCCGTCATGACGTAATTGCGTTTGTATCCTGTCTGGCAGAAAATATCGGGGAAGACGGCAAATATGTACACGCTGGTATGACAAGCTCCGATATTCTGGATACCGGGCTTGCGGTACAGATGAAACAGGCCGGCGAAGCCAACCTGAAACTGTTAAAAGAGTTTGCAGAGGTAATCAAAGAAAAAGCGATTCAGTATAAAGATACTCTGTGCATCGGCCGTACCCACGGGGTGCATGCGGAGCCAATCACCTTCGGTTTAAAACTGGCCGTATGGTATGAAGAAACTCTGCGTAATATTGAACGCTTAGAGCATGCCATTGAAAACATCAGTGCCGGTCAGATTTCCGGTGCGGTTGGCACATTTGCAAACATTGACCCTCGTATTGAGGAATATGTATGTGAACATCTGGGCTTAAAACCGGAACCGGTTTCTACACAGGTAATTGCCCGTGACCGTCACACCGAATATATGATGACACTGGCGATTATTGCGACTTCTCTGGACAAATTTATGACCGAGATCCGCAATCTGCAGAGAACCGAAATCTTCGAAGTAATGGAAGAATTCAAAAAAGGTCAGAAAGGTTCCTCGGCTATGCCGCATAAACGCAATCCGATGACCTGCGAACGTATCTGCGGGCTGGCAAGAGTTATCCGCGGGAATGTGATTCCTACCCTGGAAAACTCTGTACTGTGGCATGAACGTGATCTGGCGCATTCTTCTGTAGAACGTGTAATTATTCCAGACAGCACAACTCTGCTGTACTACATCTTAAGTCTGGCAATCAATGTTGTGAAAAATCTGGAAGTGCACGAAGACCAGATGATGGCGAACGTGGAAAAAACACTGGGTCTGGTATTCTCCCAGCGTCTGATGCTGACCATCGTTGGCAAAGGCAATCAGAGAGACGATGTATATCCTCTGGTGCAGGCACATGCTCTGCGCGCGTGGGATACCAAAACCTCGTTCAAAGAACTGGTTCGTCAGGATGAAACCATTATGCAGTACATCACCGAAGAAGAACTGGATAACATCTTTGACTACGGCTACCACACCAAAAACGTGGACTATATTTTTAAACGCTGCGGTCTGATTGACTAATTGCCATCTGCTGGCGGTTCAAAACGGAGCAATGCAGACGTTGACGGGACTGGAAGTATAAAAATTCCATCAACGGTTACAGAATAAAGTAAGATAGTTATAAAAATCTAAAAAAACCAGGGGGATTCCAGAGTGTTTGATGACAGATTAGAAAAACTAAATGAAGAATGCGGTGTATTTGGTATTTATGCACCGGGGCGTTCTGTTGCCGATTTTATTTATATGGGTCTGTTCTCTTTACAGCACAGAGGGCAGGAAGCATGCGGGATTGCAATCAGCGAAGGCAATGCAATCAACTACCATAAACATCTGGGTATGGTAACCGAAGTGTTCAACCAGAATGTGCTGGCAGGCTTAAAAGGCCACATGGGCATTGGTCATGTACGTTATTCGGTAAAAGGTCAGGCAAAAACCCAGCAGAATGCGCAGCCTGTTGTAGCGCGTTATCAGCATGGGGAAATTGCAGTAGCACATAACGGCTGCCTGATTAACGGCGAAGAACTGCGTGCATCTTTAATGGAACGCGGTTTCCTGTTCCACACCGCAGTAGATGCGGAACAGATTGTATCTTTAATTGCAAGCCATGGCCATGACGATATGGAAAATGCGCTGATGAAAACCATGATCGACCTGAAAGGGTCCTATTCTCTGGTTATCATGACAGAAGATAAATTATATGCAGTGCGCGACCCTCAGGGGAACCGTCCGCTGTGTATCGGGAAATTAGGCGAAGACGGCTATGTAGTAGCCTCCGAATCCTGTGCTCTGGATGCAATCGGGGCAAGTTTCCTGCGTGATGTGGCACCGGGTGAAATCGTAACCATCGATGAAAACGGTCTGCATTCTACTACAATGTTTACCGGCCACAAACAGGCGCTGTGCGTGTTTGAATTTGTATATATCGCTCGTCCGGACAGTAACATTGACGGTATCAACGTAAACAAAGCACGCCGTCTGATGGGGAATGAGCTGGCAAAAGAAGCAAAACTGGATGTGGATGTTGTAATTTCCGTTCCGGATTCCGGTACCACTGCGGCTATCGGTTATGCGGAAGAAAGCGGTATTCCATTCACACAGGGTATCCTGAAAAACCGTTATACCGGCAGAAGCTTTATTCAGCCAACACAGGAAATGCGTGAGCTGATGGTAAAACTGAAACTGAATCCGATTCGTGATGCAATTGAAGGCAAACGCATTGCCGTTGTCGATGACTCTATCGTACGCGGCACAACAAGCCGCAAGCTGGTAAAAATGCTGCGGGAATACGGTGCAAAAGAAGTTCATATGCTGATCACCTGCCCGCCTGTAAAATATCCATGCTTCTACGGCGTTGACACTGGGGATCCAAATGAACTGATTGCAGCGAAAATGGATGTGGATGGCATCTGTGAATATATTGGCGCAGACAGCCTGCACTACATCAGCATGGAAGGTATTAACCGCGCAGTGGAATGGAGCGGCGTAAGCTTCTGTACCGCATGTGTAAGCGGTGAATATCCAATGGGTGTTCCATGTGAGCACTGCAAAAACAAATAAGCAGTAATTATAAACTGGAATATAACTTCCACTTCAACGGGGAAGCTATTATATAAAGCAATAGTAAATCAAATTTCAATACAAATGACAAAAGGAGATGAAGTCAAGTGGCAGAACAGAGTTTAACATACAGCGGTGCTGGTGTAGATATCACAAAAGGCAACGAAGCTGTAGAACTGTACAAACCGCTGGTAAAATCCACTTTCCGCAAAGAAGTTTGCACTGATTTAGGTGGTTTTGGCGGTCTGTTTGCAATCGACAAAGACAAATATGAAGAACCGATTTTAGTATCCGGTACAGATGGTGTAGGTACTAAACTGAAAATCGCGTTCGAAATGGACAAGCATGATACTATCGGTATCGATGCTGTTGCAATGTGTGTAAATGACGTACTGGTAAACGGTGCAGAACCATTATTCTTCCTGGACTACCTGGCTGTAGGCAAATGCGAACCAGAACAGGTTGCGGCAGTAGTAGCCGGTATTGCTGAAGGGTGCCGTCAGTCCGGCTGTGCCTTAATCGGCGGTGAAACTGCAGAAATGCCAGGCTTCTATCCAGTAGGCGAATACGATGTAGCTGGTTTCACTGTAGGTATCGTAGACAAGAAAAAAATGATCGACGGCAGCAAAATCTGCGCTGGCGACGTTGTATTAGGTCTGCCTTCTACAGGTGTACACAGTAACGGTTTCTCCCTGGCTCGTAAAGTTCTGCTGGAACATGCAGGTCTGAAAATGGATCAGGAAATCGAAGCACTGGGTGCAAAACTGGGTGATGTAATTCTGACCCCAACCAAAATCTATGTAAAAACCATTCTGGAACTGATTGAAAAAGCAGAAATTAAAGGGATGGCTCATATCACAGGCGGCGGCCTGTTAGAAAATATTCCACGTGTACTGCCTGAAGGCTGCCAGGTTCAGCTGGATACCTCCAAATGGCCTATGCTGCCTATCTTCCAGTTAATTCAGGAAAAAGGCAATGTAGAAAAACGTGAAATGTACCGCACCTTTAACATGGGTATCGGTTTCGTTATCGTAGTAGATGCGGAAAACGCAGAAAAAGTAAAAGCAGCTTGTGCAGCAATGGAACAGCCTGTATATGAAATCGGTTCCGTTGTAGCTGGTGACAAAAAAGTTGTCATCGACCAGACCTGCGAATTATAAAAAATGAATGGGGCAAGGATTGTTGCAATGGGGGAATTTTTTGAATTCTGGCGGCAGTCCTTTTTCCTGTTTCTATCAACATGTAAAAAATCACGCAAAAATCGGTAAAGGGGGAGCATTATGGGAATTCGAATTGCCGTACTGGCATCGGGCCGCGGCTCCAATCTGCTGGCAATCATGGACTCCATTGCAGCCGGCAAAATTGACGGCGAAATCGCGGTGGTGCTCAGCGACAAGGCAGAGGCAAAAGCGCTGGACCATGCAAAAAATGCAGGTATTCCGGCATATCATGTAAATCCGAAAGCATATGAACAGAAGGCCGACTACGAGGCAGAACTGCTGAGATACATCAAAGAGGCAGACTGTCAGTTAATCTGTCTGGCAGGTTATATGCGCATTCTCAGTCCGTATTTTATCGGCAATGCGCCATGCCCTGTTATGAATATTCATCCGGCTCTGCTGCCAAGTTTTCCTGGCCTGCACGGTCAGCGTCAGGCGCTGGAATACGGCGTAAAAGTAGCAGGCTGTACAGTTCATTTTGTAGATGAAGGTATGGATAGCGGTGCTATCATTCTGCAGAAAACTGTTCCGGTACTGGATGATGATACCGAAGATACCTTATCGGCACGTATTCTGGTGCAGGAACATCAGGCATATTCCGAAGCAATTCAGTTATTCGCAAAAGGAAAACTGGAAGTATGCGGACGCATGGTAAAAGTGAAGGGAGAATAAGATCGTGAAAAGAGCATTAATTAGTGTATCTGATAAAACAGGTGTAGTAGAGTTCGCAAAAGAACTGACTGCGCTGGGCTATGAAATTGTATCCACTGGCGGTACCTCCAAAGCATTACAGGCTGCAGATGTTCCAGTAATCGGTATCTCTGATGTTACCGGTTTCCCTGAAATTCTGGAAGGCCGTGTAAAAACTCTGCATCCTGCAGTTCATGGCGGTATTCTGGCAAAAGGTACCGACGAACACATGGCTGTTCTGGCTGAGCACGAAATCAAACCAATCGATTTAGTGGTTGTTAACCTGTATCCATTCCAGGCAACCGTTGCAAAACCGGACGTAACTCTGGCAGATGCAATCGAAAACATTGATATCGGCGGTCCTACTATGGTTCGTTCCGCAGCGAAAAACCATGATCGTGTGGCTATCGTTGTAAATCCTGCCCGTTATGAAAGCATCATCGCAGAACTGAAAGAAGCTGGCGAACTGAGCCTGCAGACAAAACGTTTCCTGGCATTAGAAGCATTCCAGCACACTGCACAGTACGACGCTGCAATCAGCCATTATCTGACTGATGCGTTCGGTGCAGAAGCATTAGCTGGTGAAATCGCATTCGGCGGTCAGAAAATTCAGGAACTGCGTTACGGGGAAAACCCACATCAGAAAGCAGCGTTCTATCGTTCCGGTATTCCTGTAAGCGGCACTGTTGCAAATGCAAAACAGCTGAACGGGAAAGAACTGTCCTACAACAACATTGTAGACGTAGACGCAGCATGGCAGCTGGTAAATGAATTTGCACAGCCTGCTACTGTTATCGTAAAACATACAAACCCATGCGGTACTGCTATCGGTGCAACCCTGGAAGAAGCATACGCTCGCGCATATGCAGCAGACTCCGTATCTGCATTCGGCGGCATCATTGCAGTAAACCGTGTACTGAATAAAGCAACTGCAGAGCAGATCGTAGAAACCTTCATGGAAGCTGTAATCGCACCTGCATTTGATGAAGATGCAGTAGAAGTTCTGAAAACCAAGAAAAACCTGCGTCTGTTAGAAGTTGGCGAAAAAGTGGCTAACAACGAACTGTGGATTGAAAAAGTAAGCGGCGGTTTCCTGGTTCAGGAACGTGACAACCACAACCTGAAAGTAGAAGACTGCAAAGTTGTAACTGACAAAGTTCCAACGGAAGAAGAAATGACAGAATTAGTATTTGCTTGGAATATCGTAAAACACGTTAAATCCAATGCAATTGTAGTAACCAAAGACGGCCAGAGCATTGGTGTTGGTGCAGGCCAGATGAACCGTGTAGGTTCTGCAAAAATCGCATTTGAACAGGCTGGCGAAAAATGCAATGGCGCTGTATTAGCATCTGACGCATTCTTCCCATTCCGTGATACCATCGATGCGGCTGCAAAAGCTGGTATTACAGCAATTATTCAGCCTGGCGGTTCTGTACGTGACCAGGAATCCATTGATGCATGTAACGAACATGGCATTGCAATGGTATTCACAGGCGTTCGTCACTTCAAACACTAAGACTCTGACGGAGGGTATATTATGAAAGTTCTCGTAGTAGGCAGCGGCGGCAGAGAGCACGCGCTGGTATGGAAAATCAGCCAGAGCCCAATGGTAGATAAAATCTACTGTGCACCTGGTAACGCAGGTATTGGCCAGATGGCAGAATGTGTTGCAATCAAAGCAGAAGATTTAGATGGTCTGTTAGATTTTGCAGTGCAGAATGAAATCGGTTTAACTGTTGTTGGCCCTGAAGTGCCATTAACAATGGGTATCGTAGATAAATTCCAGGAAAAAGGCTTAAAAATCTTTGGTCCAAGCGGCAGAGCTGCTGAAATCGAAGGCAGTAAAACCTTTGCAAAAGACCTGATGGCGAAATACGGTATTCCAACTGCAAAATACGGTGCATTTACCGATGCTGCAGAAGCAAAAGCATTTTTAGCCGAAGTTGGTCTGCCATGCGTTGTTAAAGCCGATGGTTTAGCTGCTGGTAAAGGCGTTCTGATTTGCGAAACAAAAGAAGAAGCAGAAACCGCAGTGGAAGATATTCTGGTAGATAATAAATTCGGCAATGCGGGCAGCCGTGTTGTTGTAGAAGAATTCTTAACCGGTCAGGAAGTTAGTATGCTGGCTTTCTCCGATGGCAAAACCATCGTTCCTATGGTATCCAGCCAGGACCACAAACGTATCTGGGATGGTGACAAAGGTCTGAACACCGGTGGTATGGGTGCATATTCTCCAGCACCAATCTACACCGCAGATGTTCACGAAATCGTAGTGCCTCAGGTATTAGAAGCTACTATCAAAGCGATGGAACAGGAAGGCCGTCCATTTGCAGGGATTCTGTACGCAGGCTTAATGCTGACAGCAGATGGCCCTAAAGTTCTGGAATTCAATGCACGTTTCGGCGACCCTGAAACACAGGCAGTTCTGCCTCGCTTAAAATCCGATTTAGTAGAAATCTTCCTGGCAATTATCGATGGCCGTTTAGCAGAAATGAACATCGAATGGCACGAAGAAGCAGCTGTATGCGTTGTTATGGCATCCGGCGGTTATCCGGAATCTTCTGATAAAGGCCGTGTTATCACAGGCTTAAAAGAAGCGGAAGAAGCTGGTGCAATCGTATTCCATGCAGGTACCAAAGAAACCGACGGCAACATCGTAACAAACGGCGGCCGTGTACTGGGTATCAGCGCATTAGGCAAAGATATTGCAGAAGCAATCGAAAACGCTTATAAAGGCGTAAAACAGATTACATTCGAAAACATGCAGTATCGTACCGACATCGGTAAAAAAGCATTTCTGTAATCGTTAATCAATAGCAAGATATAGCAAGACATACAAAAATCCCGAAAGAGTATAGGGGGAACAAACTCGTGGCAAATATCTATCGTTTTTTTGCAGAGAAACGTCCAGGCTTTGACATCGAAGCACAGGGTCTGTTAAGTACTCTGCAGAACTATCTGCATATTGAAGGGCTCACCGGTCTGCGTATTTTCAACCGTTATGACGTACAGGGCCTGGAGGAAGAAAACTGCGAAGCAGCAGGCCGTCTGATTTTCTCGGAACCACAGTGCGATAATCTGTATCGTGAAAATCTGCCGGAAATCGAAGGCGAACACATCATTTTTGCAGTAGAAGCACTGCCAGGTCAGTATGACCAGCGTGCAGACTCCGCTGCTCAGTGTGTACAGATCATCACCAAAGAACGCCCTGTTGTTCGTGCAGCAAAAGTATACGCATTTTTAGGCAGTGTAAGCGATGCGGACCTGCAGAAAATGAAAAAACACTTAATCAACCCGGTAGAAAACAGAGAAGCAGCTCTGGAAAAACCGGAAACCTTAGTAGACGTTGTAGAAGAACCAGAAGCAGTATTCTCTTTAGATGGCTTCATGGAAGCAAACGACGAACAGCTGGAAGCTCTGCGTCAGCAGTATGGTCTGGCAATGGATTTAGGCGATTTACGCTTCATGCAGGGTTATTTCCGTGATGAAGAAAAACGCAATCCAACCATCACCGAATTAAAAATGATTGATACCTACTGGTCTGACCATTGCCGTCACACCACATTCAATACTCAGATTACCGAAATCTCTCTGGATGATCCGCTGGTAAAAGCTACTTACGAAGAATATCTGGCTGCCAGAGAAGAAGTTTACGGCGAAAGAGCAAAAACCCGTCCAGTTACCATGATGGATATGGGTACCATTGCTGCAAAAGCGCTGAAAAAACGCGGCGTTCTGAAAAATCTGGACGAAAGTGAAGAAATCAACGCATGCAGCGTTAAAGTGGATGTAAAAACAGACAACGGCACTGAAAAATGGCTGTTCATGTTCAAAAACGAAACCCACAACCATCCAACAGAAATCGAACCATTTGGCGGTGCGGCTACCTGTTTAGGCGGCGCTATCCGTGACCCGTTATCTGGTCGTTCCTATGTATATCAGGCTATGCGTGTGACCGGTGCTGCCGATCCTCGCAAACCATTAGAAGAAACCATGGCAGGCAAACTGCCTCAGCGTACTATCACCAAAACTGCTGCACAGGGTTATTCCTCTTACGGGAACCAGATCGGTCTGGCTACCGGTTTAGTAGATGAACTGTATCACCCTGGCTATGTAGCAAAACGTATGGAAATCGGTGCCGTATTAGGTGCTGCTCCAATTGAAAACGTAGTGCGTGAAGTACCAGCTCCGGAAGATGTAATCGTGCTGTTAGGCGGCCGTACAGGTCGTGACGGCTGCGGCGGGGCTACTGGTTCTTCTAAGAGCCATACTGAAAAATCCCTGTCTACCTGCAGTGCAGAAGTACAGAAAGGGAACCCTGTTGAAGAACGTAAAATTCAGCGTCTGTTCCGTCGTCCTGAAATCAGCAAATTAATCAAACGCTGTAACGACTTCGGTGCAGGTGGTGTATCCGTAGCAATCGGTGAACTGGCAGCTGGTCTGCACATTCACTTAGATCGCGTACCGAAAAAATACGAAGGCTTATCCGCAACCGAACTGGCTATTTCCGAATCTCAGGAACGTATGGCAGTAGTTCTGGCACCAGAAAGCCTGGAACAGTTTATTAAAGCAGCTGACAGCGAAAACCTGGAAGCAACTGTTGTTGCATATGTAACTGAAGAACCACGTCTGGTAATGGAATATCAGGGCGAAACAATCGTAGATTTAAGCCGTGCATTCCTGGATTCCGCTGGCGACAGCAAAAAAATCACAGTAGATGTAGCAGCATTCCCACAGGCTGAAGCGAAAGAAGATGCAGAAGAATTTGATGCAGCTTCCGCTCTGAAAGAACTGGTTGGCGACCTGAACATCTGCTCCAGAAGAGGTATGGTAGAATATTTCGACAGCAGCATTGGTGCAGGCAGCGTATTAATGCCGTTCGGCGGTAAAACACAGCTGACACCAACCCAGTCCATGGCAGCAAAAATCCCTGTACTGGATGGCCAGAGCTACACTGCATCTCTGTTCAGCTATGGTTTCGACCCATATATGTCCAGCCAGAACCAGCACTTAGGTGCTATGTGCGCTGTAACCGAATCCCTGGCACGCATTGTTGCAGCCGGCGGTAAAACAGAAGACTGCTATCTGACATTCCAGGAATACTTCCCAAGCCTGCGTGGCGACAGCAAACGCTGGGCAATGCCTGTATCCGCTCTGTTAGGTGCATTTAAAGCACAGATGGCATACGGCGTTGGCGCAATCGGCGGGAAAGACTCCATGAGCGGTTCCTTCATGGATTTAGATATTCCTCCAACACTGGTAAGCTTCGCAGCTGGTACCATTGATTCCGAAAAAGTTCTGTCTCCAGAATTTAAAGCAGCAGGGCATGATGTATATCTGTTTGCTGCTCCATACGATGAAAACGGTCAGCCAAAAATGGCCGCTATCAAAGAAATGTGGACTCTGGTAAACAAAGCAGCGGAAGAAGGCAAAATTGAAGCAGCCTGGGCATTAGGCAAAGGCGGCGTGGCAGAAGCGGTATTTAAAATGGCACTGGGTAACCAGATTGGTTTTGCTAGTCTGGACAGCATCCATGTACCAGCTCTGTTTGAGAAAAACTATGGTGCAATTGTAGTAGAAGCCAATGCTCCTGTAGAAGGTGCCGTTTTAATCGGCCGCACTACTGCAGAACCTCAGATTGTACTGGGCGACGCATCCGTATCTCTGGATGAACTGACCCCAATCTGGGAAGGCACTCTGGAAGATATCTTCCCAACTCGCACCTCCGATAAAGGCAATGTGGAAGCATACAGCTACACCGAACGTCCAAGCTATAAAGCAGCAGCAAAAATTGCTCTGCCAAAAGCAGTTATTCCAGTATTCCCTGGCACAAACTGCGAATACGACACCGCTCGTATTCTGGAACGTGTAGGCGGTAAAGCAGAAATCGTAAACATCGCGAACCTGACACCAGCTATGCTGGAAGATTCCATCGCTCGTATGGAAAAAGCTCTGGCTGATGCACAGATGATGATTTTCCCAGGCGGCTTCTCCTTCGGTGACGAACCAGAAGGCTCCGGTAAATTCATCGCAGCGTTCATGCGTAACCCAATCTTAAAAGAACGCATCCACAACCTGCTGTACAAAAATGACGGTCTGATTCTGGGTATCTGTAACGGGTTCCAGGCTCTGATCAAACTGGGCTTAGTTCCTTACGGTGAAATCGTTGATACCGATATCAACAGCCCAACCTTAACATTCAACCGCATTGGTCGTCATCAGTCCCGCTATGTAACAACCAGAATCGCTTCTGTAAATTCCCCATGGCTGGCTGAAGTAGAAGTAGGCGATCTGCACAATATTCCAATCTCCCATGGTGAAGGCCGTTTCGTATGTTCCGATGAACTGCTGGCAAAACTGGCTGCCAATGGTCAGATTGCAACCCAGTACGTTGACTTTGCTGGCGTTCCATCTATGGATATCGCGCACAATCCAAACGGTTCCAACATGGCAATCGAAGGGATTCTGAGCCCGGATGGCCGTGTATTCGGTAAAATGGGTCACAGTGAACGTATCGGTACTCACATCGCGAAAAACATCCTGGGCGACAAAGACCAGAAAATTTTCGCAGCCGGCGTAAAATACTTCAAATAAGCCGTGCAGACCGGACGAACAATCCAATAAGCATAATCAAAGCCTGTCGCATTCCTGCGGCAGGCTTTTTTTTGCATGTTACATACTACGATATAAGAGTGGATTTTTTTAACCCTGTGCGGTATAATAAATCTAACAGGAGGTGGTTCATATGCACGCAGCAGAAAAACTGAACATCACAATTGAAGAGTTTATGCAGATGCCGAAAGATGAAGACAAAAAATATGAACTGATTGACGGCATTGTGTATATGGCGCCAAGCCCATCACGTGAACATCAGATGATTGCGCATAGAATGCATGGTTATCTGTTTGTGAAGCTTGAGAATACGCAGTGCGATGCGGCAGGTGAATTAGATGTTGTGCATCAGGGCGATGTGCTAAGACCGGATTTGATGGTATTCTGCAATCGTGACGATGAGATTCCGGAAATCGTGTTCGAGATACTGAGCCCTTCCACACGCCATCGGGATTTGGGTATCAAACTGGTGAAATATCAGCAGATGGGCGTGAAAGAATACTGGATTGTAGACCCGAAAACAAAATCCATTACTGTGCATGATTTTATCAATCAGCATGCCGAAACCTATATTATCGGAGAAACAGCTCGTTCGTTTATTCGTCCCGAACTGGAATTTGCCGTAGCCGGGATTTTTGGAGAATAACATATTGTATTAACAGGCAGTCGGATTATCCGGCTGCTTTTTTATTTTGCCAAATCATCTTGACATAAGCTGTCTAATGCAGTAGACTAAAAGTGTCTAATAGAGTAGACAGTGAGGAGTGATTTTTATGGAAACGCCAAAAATCTTTGACAGTGAATATAAATTTGCAAGTATTGTGTGGGCGCATGAGCCGGTTACCACAAAAGAGCTGGTGAA
>RHMF01000854.1_pt1 | contig 13612 bp, 13 predicted proteins | sample 5365151 | NCBI WGS metagenome assembly RHMF01 (sample SAMN10266501, study PRJNA497801) | feces metagenome | isolation source: feces | host: Bos taurus | place: China: Prairie of Fairy Mountain | collected 2017-08-14 | reverse complement strand
GTAGTGGGTAACAATGTTTCTCACTCAAACCGCAAGACCAAGCGCAAGTTCAACACTAACTTGAAGACAAAGCGTTTCTGGTCAGAGGAGGAGGGCCGTTGGTTTACCTTGAAGGTAACAACTGCCGGTATGAAAACAATTAACAAGAAGGGCTTGGCCGCAGCATTGAAGGAGGCCGTTGCACCCAAGAAGGTTTACTAAAAAAATCGAGTAACAAATGGCAAAGAAAGGTAACAGAGTTCAGGTGATTTTGGAGTGCACCGAGCAGAAGGAGTCAGGCGTAGCAGGTATGTCACGCTACATCACTACCAAGAACAAGAAGAACACCCCCGATCGTTTGGAGCGTAAGAAGTACAATCCTTACTTGAAGAGAGTGACAGTACATCGTGAAATTAAGTAATTTTAGGATTAAGTTATGGCAAAGAAAGTAGTTGCAACCCTTAAAACGGGTACAGCCAAGAAGTACACAAAGTGCATCAAGATGGTGAAGTCGGAGAAGACTGGTGCCTACATCTTCAAGTCTCAGAACATTCTTGAGGAGGCTGACATCAAGGCATATTTCGCCGAGAAATAATTTTTGTGATTGGACCGAGGCCGTTCGCAGCCGATAGTCCGATACAAAAAAGGCGTTCCTTCGGGGACGCCTTTTTTGTGTTTGTATGTCCAGAGCATATACCCCACTCCTGCTCGCACAGAGCCCTCATAGCGGAGTCGCAAGATATTAAAATCAACTATAAATTATGACATAAACGATATATTATTTAATTTTCAGTCGCAATATTTCTTGCTTTTTTTATTATATATATGTATATTTGTCATTAATGTGTGTAAGTTGTATGGCTATTATACCCACGCAACGCCTAAAACCAGCAAAAAATAAAACGACTTAAAACAATAAGATAGATTATGAAAAGATTTTTCTCTTTTTTTATTCTAACTCTCGTAATCTTGTTTTCATCTTGTGTTGAGGATAAGACCAGCCTTAAGCAGGAGGAGATTGCAATAAATTTCAACCTTAATGCCGACAACTTCACGCGTGCATACGGCGATGGTACAACCGTCCGCGACTTGGAGTATGCTATATTCTCAAAGGCGGACTTCGACAACGGCAACTACTCCTCACCCGTTGATGGCACACACAAGGAGGTCAAGAATGCCTTCTCTGCTACGCATCAGACAACGGTAGTAGTTGAAAAACTCGGTATGGACCACGAGTATGTAGCTGTTTTCTGGGCAGATGCCGAGAATGACAACTATAGTATCGACTGGGCCACCCTGACAATGGAGATTGAGGATACCGACAATCTATTGGCACAGGATGAGGCGGCTGATGCCTTCTTTGCAGTCTATAAGTTCATCGCCAACGAGGAGCATATCGAATCTCACGTTGTGCTGAAACGCCCCTTTGCACAGCTCAACATTGCCACAAGCAATATGGAGGCTGCCGTGGAGGCTTTGGGTACGGAGCTTACACAGACCGCCGTTCGTGCCAACACCTTCACAAAGCTTGACCTTGCATCGGGCGTTGCCAGTGAGCCGGCAGAGTGCCTGTTCAACTTCGCCGCAATACCCACAGGCGATAACACTATAATCTCTGACGGAGAGACAGATTTCACCCGCATCGCGACCTGTTATATTCTGGTAAACAACAATAACACAGAGGATGTCACAATATATCTGAACAACGAAAGCTACTATCGCACGTTCTCGGACATCAAGCTTTACAGAAACCTGCGTACCAATATTGTCGGCAACATGTTCTCTGGCTCAACCGAGATTGAGGGCGTTGAGTCACCCAAGAACGTATCGCACAAGGATGGTAAGTTCCGTGTGCAGCTCACATGGGAGGCTCCGTCGGTAGCGGGCTACACTACACGCATCACCTGGACACAGGATGGCGAGGAGAAGAGTATGGATGTGGATGCTTCTCTCGGCGAGGTTATCATCGAAGACCTGCCCGAGGGCGACCACACATTCACTCTCATAAATATCGACAGCAATGATGCTGCGTCGTACGAGACTACGGAGATTGCTCACGCCTTCGGAGAGTTTGTAACCCGAACATTGAAAAATACGGCTTATGACGCCAACACTGAAACTGTTACCCTCATATTCGACAAGACCGTAGATGGCACTTCACCCTGGGCCGAGGGCAAGGAGACTGTTATAAAGTACACCAACCTCGGTGGAACAACCTCTACCAAGACGATAGCAAACTCGGCTCAGAGAGTTGAGTGTGATAACATAGGCGTTGGTGTAACTATCTCGTACTACACAGCTTATGAGCCTGAAAATGGTTGCGAGCTGTTGGATGAGATGAATGGTCCAACCCTGAACACAACAACCGTAAATGGTTTTGATGTGAATGTAATGACCTGGAACGTATGCTGTGCTTGGCACGGAGGCGTTGGAGGAGGATCTGACGATGGTTATCTTGCCGAAGTAGATGGCGTATATCTTGGTCATCCCTGGAAGATTCGTCGTGCTGCGATTGTTGAAACAATCAAGAACAGCAAGGCCGATGTTATCTTCTTGCAGGAGATGAATTGTACCGACCCTATCAACTTCTTCCGCGATATTATGCAGTTGCTTAATGGCAATGGTGCAAATCTGGGAAGTGATGATCGTTATTACGATGGCTCTATTTGGAATTGGCCGGTTGAGACTTATAATGGCAACACTTATTATGGTTTAATGATTAAGCGAGGAGCAAACGCTAGCACGGCTTCTGCTGACGAGGGTAATGCTATCATCTTCAAGAAGAGTATGTTTACCGACGTGACCTCGAACTACGACAAATCTTCGCCCGTAGGTTATTTCTGGCTGTCAAACACACCAAATTCACAGACTATCTATCCAGGCGCCAACAGTAAGCGTATTTGCCTTTATAAGCGATTAAAGCATATTGAGACACAAAAAGAGTTTGTTGTTGCTTGTACTCATATTGACAACAGCCACAATGCCGAGGATGCACCCGGCTATGAGATTATGAACGGACAGGTGCAGATATTGATTAACAATGTGAGAGCAAACACTCTGACAACCAACGAGCAGCGAGGATACGAGGATACAGCAGAGGCTGACAAGATTGGCAGATGTCCCGTGATTATTGGTGGCGATATGAACGCCAACCCCGGCTACTCTCCAATTATGCGTTTTGGCTACAATAAGGCTGGCGGTTACAGAACAGTCGCCAATCCGGCAGGCAACACCTCAAATGACAACGACTTTGCCGACTGCTACAACGTTGCATTGAATGGTGGTGCTCCAATGACATATCCTACAAGTACGGTAAACCGCAGTACTATGGTTGACATCAAATACGATAAGAATACAACGCATGCGACAGTATCGCAAAATGGTGCTGCATGGGACTATATCTTTATGCGTTGGGGCAATACTGTAAAATCTTATCAGATACACTATCCGTTCTACAACTCGTTTGTTTACAACGGTTCTTCTTACGAGGATGTATTCCTCTCGGATCACAACGCTGTATCTGCTGTGATTAACTTGCAGTATTACGAGTAATTCACTCGCTAACGATAGACAAAAGGCCGCCTTTTTCGAGGCGGTCTTTTTGTATCATACGCTTTATTTGGTGCTTTCGCCGAAAAGATGTAATTTTGTGGGGTTATATACCTTAAATATATACAATAACGCAAAAATTTTTAAGAGATATGGGATTTTTTGACCTTTTTAAGAAAAAGACAGATAAGCCTGCCGAGCATACCACAACTCTGGTAGCCGAGCAGACACAGGAGGCAACAGAGGCGTCAAAAGCGACAGAGGTTGCGGGTAGCGAAATAGCGGAAGCGAAAGAGGCGGCAGAGGACGCAGCTTCTGCGGAGCCCACGCCCCAGCAGGCACAGCAGGAACTGAATGCCGGTCTGGAGAAGACCAAGACGGGCTTCTTCTCAAAGCTGGCACGTGCCATAGCGGGCCGTTCGACAGTGGATGCAGATGTGCTTGACGACTTGGAGGAGGTGCTGATTACATCGGACGTAGGTGTGGAGACAACCGTAAAAATCATTAACCACATTGAGCAGCGTATCGCCCGCGACAAGTATATGAATACCTCGGAGCTGAACGCCATTCTGCGTGACGAGATTGCCCTGCTGATGGAGGAGTCGCACTCATCACAGCAGGACTTCGGCCTGGAAGTAAAGGAGGGTACACCCTATGTTATGATGGTCGTGGGTGTGAATGGTGCCGGCAAGACCACCACGATAGGCAAGCTCGCAGCGAAGCTCACCGCAGCAGGTCGCAAGGTATATATCGGTGCTGCCGACACATTCCGTGCCGCAGCCATCGACCAGCTGGCTGTATGGGCTGACCGTGCCGGTGCGACGATGATTCGTCAGGAGATGGGCTCTGACCCTGCATCTGTGGCTTACGACACACTGAAATCGGCCGTAGCGAATGGTGCCGACGTGGTGCTGATTGACACCGCCGGCCGCCTGCACAACAAGATTGGTCTGATGAACGAGCTTACGAAGATTCGAAACGTGATGGCGAAGGTTATACCCGATGCCCCCCACGAGGTGATGCTCGTATTGGACGGTTCAACAGGTCAGAATGCCTTTGAGCAGGCTCGCCAGTTCACGCAGGCGACACAGGTTACATCGCTTACAATCACCAAGCTGGACGGCACAGCAAAGGGTGGCGTCGTGATAGGCATCAGCGACCAGTTCCATATTCCGGTGCGTTATATCGGCATTGGCGAGGGTATCGACCAGCTGCGTATGTTCGACCGTCACGAGTTTGTTAATGCCCTCTTTGGCGAGGCGAAATAGTCGCAGACTACGATGAAGAAGATAAACGTCATAACACTCGGCTGCTCGAAGAATACCGTTGATAGCGAGCATCTTATGGCTCAACTTGCAGCGGCGGGCTACAAGGTGGTGTTCGACAGCGACCGCACCGACGCGAAGGTGGTGGTGATAAACACCTGTGGCTTCATAGGCGATGCCAAGCAGGAGTCTATCGAAACGATACTGACGGCCGTTGAGGCAAAGCGTGCCGGCCGTATAGAGAAACTGTTTGTAATAGGTTGCCTCAGTGAACGTTACGCCGACGAATTACGAGAGGAGATTCCCGAAGTGGATGACTATTTCGGTGTGAAGAACTGGGCGGAGATTGCAGCGGCTCTCGGTGCAGAACACCGCACAGAGCTGGAGACAGAACGCATACTCTCAACGCCCGATCACTATGCCTACCTGAAAATTGCCGAGGGGTGCAACTGGCTCTGCGGATATTGTGCCATACCGCTGATTCGCGGCAAGCACGTATCTGTTCCAATAGAACAAATCATCGAGGAGGCGAAGAAGTTAGCCGCACAGGGAGTGAAGGAGCTGATGGTCATAGCACAGGACACAACATACTATGGCATAGACCTTTATGGCCGTCGTCGTCTGGCTGATGTACTGACCGAACTATGCCGAATAGAGGGCATAGAGTGGATTCGCCTGCACTACGCCTACCCCGCCTCGTTCCCCGAGGATGTGATTGAGGTGATGGCACGCGAGGAGAAGATTTGCAAGTATCTCGACATTCCGTTCCAGCACATATCGGACAATATGCTCTCGGCGATGAAGCGTCGTCACGACAAGGCCGAGGCGATGGAGCTTATACGCCGTCTGCGTAAGCAGATACCCGACATCGCCCTGCGAACAACCCTTCTGGTGGGCTATCCCGGTGAGACCGAGGCAGATATGGCCGAGCTGGAGGCCTTCGTCAGGGAGGTGCGTTTCGACCGACTTGGTGTATTCCCTTACTCGGAGGAGGAGGGTACATATTCGGCTCTCAACCTCAAAGATGATGTACCACAGGAGGAGAAGGAGTTGCGTGCGGCACGCATAATGCAGATTCAGGAGCAGATTTCGTTGGAGAACAACCTCGCACGCGTAGGTCGCACGATGCGTTGCATAGTGGATGGCCGTCAGGGTGATTACTACATCGCCCGTTCGGAGTACGACTCACCCGAGGTGGATCAGGAGATATTAATCCCGGCCGACAGCCGCCGACTCTACCGAGGTCGCTTTTATGATGTACGCATAACGGGAGCCGAGGATTACGACCTCTACGCCGAGGTTATCGGCCCATCTCGCAAAAGGGGCTGATAGTGTCAAATTTAGCATTTACCTATGGTAAATTTGCGTTTTTTATATTTTTTTTCTACCTTTGAATGTCTGAAAGTGTTTTCCGACAAACAAGATTATGGCAAAGAAAAGCATCATATCACACATAGAGGCCCAGACCGAGAGAATAATCTCTCAATATGAAGCACTTGAAGCGGCCTACAACTCCCTGCAGGAGGAGTGCTCTGCATTGCGTGTGAAGAGTCGCGAGCAGGAGGAGCAGTTGCGTGATATGAAGGCCGAGGTGCAGCGACTGAGGCTGACAGAGAGCCTTGCCGGCGGAGAATCGTCAGACAAAGCAAAATCACGAGCAAGAATCAACCTGTTATTGCGGGAGGTTGATAAGTGCATCGCATTACTTACCAAAGCACAGCAGAATTAATTATGGCTGAACAAAAGATAACCCTTAAAGTGGCTCGCAAGCCATACTCGCTGACCATAGACAGCGACAAGGAGGAGATATACCGTTTGGCCGAGCGTGAGGTGAACGCCTACATTGGCAAATGGGAGGAGGCCTTTGGCGACAATATCAACATACAGGATTGTTTGGTCTTCACCGCACTGCAATTCTGCATCAACAATATCACGATAACCCGCCAGAACGGAATCAGTGACGAGGATATTGAGGCATTGGATCAGCTATCAAAGCGTTTGGATAAGCATCTGAACCGTATAGCTCCGAAGAAGAATAACATCAAAGAGTAAGGATTCTCGCTGAAAGACAGGCGAAAAACTACACTCAACAGGTTCTTTACATAGAAAAATCTACCCGCATAGATTTCCTTATAGCTTTGCGAAACTGAACACTTATTACATTGGGTCAACTCTCGGTTTCTCAAAATCAGGCCTTAACCCCGCAAGGGGTGTGTCTGCGGACACCGTTGGACGATTGCGAACTCCGGAGCCCCACACTTTGACTTATCGGCAGATTCGTCAAACAAGAAAAGGAAACACTATGCGGTTTTTATTTTTGTTGAATACGACTAAAAAACTATATTATTAACATTTAACACAACAGACAAACAATGATAACAATAGTTCTAACGGCGTTGATTTCTGCTGTGGTGGCGATTGTGGCGTGGAATCTGATTACCACCTACATCACCAAAAACACCATAAAGAAACAGCGTGAAGCAGCCCTCAAAGAGGCCGAGGCCGAGGGCGAGATGATTAAGAAGGAGAAGATTCTCCAGGCAAAAGAGAAGTTTATCCAGCTCAAAAGCGAGCACGACCGCCAGATAAACGAACGTAATCAGAAGATTGCACAGAGTGAGCAGCGTGCAAAGCAGATTGAGGCCAACCTCGTAAATCAGCAGCGTGACCTTGACAACAAAATCAAGGAGAACGATCGCATAAAGGAGCAGATGGCCGGTCAGATGCAGAGCCTGAACACAAAGAAGGAGGAGCTGGCCGCAGTAATCAAGGAGCAGAATGCTCGTTTGGAGCAGATCTCCGGAATGAGTGCCGAGGAGGCAAAGAACATTCTCGTAGAGAATATGAAGGCAGAGGCGAAGGCCGAGGCTGACACATACATCAATGAGACCATCGAGGAGGCGAAGCTCACAGCTACAAAGGAGGCAAAGCGTATCATCGTGACCTCTATTCAGCGTGTAGCAACCGAGACTGCTATTGAGAATGCCGTGACTGTATTCAACATCGACAGCGACGAGGTCAAGGGTCGTATCATCGGTCGCGAGGGCCGTAACATACGTGCTTTGGAGGCTGCCACAGGCATTGAGATTATCGTGGATGACACCCCCGAGGCTATTATTTTGAGTGGTTTTGACCCCGTACGTCGTGAGATTGCCCGCCTGGCACTGCACCAGCTGGTAACCGACGGTCGTATCCATCCTGCCCGCATCGAGGAGGTTGTGGCAAAGGTCAAGAAGCAGATTGAGGAGGAGATTGTCGAGGTAGGTAAGCGTACCGCCATCGACCTCGGTATTCACGGCCTGCACCCCGAGCTTATCCGCTTGATTGGTAAGATGAAGTATCGTTCATCGTATGGTCAGAACCTCTTGCAGCACGCACGAGAGACCGCCAACCTCGCTGGTATTATGGCATCGGAGCTGGGCCTGCCTGTAAAGGCTGCACGCCGTGCCGGTCTGTTACACGATATTGGCAAGGTGCCCGATGACGAACCCGAATTGCCACACGCAATTATCGGTATGAAGCTGGCCGAGAAGTATAAGGAGAAGGCTGATGTATGCAACGCTATCGGTGCTCACCACGACGAGGCGGAGATGACATCGATGATTGCCCCCATCATTCAGGTCTGCGATGCCATTTCAGGTGCCCGTCCGGGTGCTCGTCGCGAGGTTGTGGAGTCTTACATCAAGCGTTTGAAGGAGATGGAGGGTATTGCCCTCTCATACCCCGGTGTGGTGAAGACCTACGCTATTCAGGCAGGTCGCGAGTTGCGAGTAATCGTAGGAGCCGACAAGCTCTCGGATCAGGAGTCAGAGATGCTCTCTCACGATATAGCAAAGAAGATTCAGGACGAGATGACATATCCCGGTCAGGTGAAGATTACTGTCATCCGCGAGACTCGTTCGGTAAGTTACGCAAAATAATCACCCTGCCAGCAGGTATGGCAGCGGAGCAGATAATGATAAATCCCGACTTTCACGAAAGTCGGGATTTATTTATATAACATCGCTTCCTTATTTATGGTACAGGGTCATAACCACTACCACCCCACGGATGACATCGCAGTATGCGTTTGAGTGTCAGCCAGCTACCCTTTATCGGGCCGTGCTTACGCAGAGCCTGCAAGGCATACTGCGAGCAGGTTGGCGTGAAACGGCAGCACGGTGGCTTCAATGGCGAAATACAATACTGATAGAACTTCACCAATGCAATAAGCGGAAAGATTGCAATCTTCTTACAGACGGCTACAAACTTGTCCCAGGATTCGTTGCACGGCATACTCTATGGTTTTATAGCTTAATACCTCCTTTGTGGAATAGACCAGAGCCATATCCAACGCTATGCCCTGCTCTGCGGCCTTCGCCACAAGCTGCTGCTTATGCAGTCGATAGGCCTCGCGGCTACGACGCTTCAACACATTGCGTTTGTTGGCTCGCTTATGAAACTTCTTCGGCACAGAGAACATAACCTCTACGCCACCGCTAACGCTGTCATCGCCGACACATTCGCCTCCGGCACTGCACTCCTTAAAGCACATATAACGGAACGGATATACAAAACCGCCCTCGCCCTCGGCGAATAATCGTCGTATGGCCGAGAGTGAACGCAATCGTTCAACACGGGGCAGGCTGTTCTCTGACATTGTGAAGAGTATTTTGAAGCGACTATTTCTTCTCTGTCTTGTCGGCAGCAGATGTACGGCTACGGCTCTTCTTGGCGAGTTTATTCTGCTGTGTGCGGATAAACTCCTCCTTGGTGTCGTCCTCGGTAAGCTGCACACACTCCACCTCCTCGCCTCGTTTCAACTTGGCAAAATAGAGGTCTATGGCCTTTGCCATAGATGGTGCCTCGGGCGATGGTGCCGATGCCTTGACCTTCATACCCGCCTCCAAAGCGGCACGCAATGTAGCCTCACCGAAGGTTGCGATAACGGGCAACGACTCGACGCCGAAGTTCTCCACAACACTCTTAACATCCGACGGCGAGTACAACGCCATAACATCGTATGTCGCAGGCTGCACATCACCCATATCGGCAGCAACGGTAAGCGCCAAAATAACGGGATCGAAATTCATCTTCAACTTCGCCAGCGAGTCGGGCAACTCCGGCTTATGGGGTTCACTCAGTGCCAGGAGGAATCTCTCACTCTTATGCTTGATGATTAGCTCCATAAGGCCGGTAAACGAGCCATCGGCAAACGAAATCTTACGCTTGCGATAGACAATATACTTCTGCAAATAGAGGGCTACGGCCTCGGTATTGCAGATATATTTCATTGTCTCGGGGACTGTTATGCGAGCCTCCTCGCAGATATGAAAAAAGCTATCTACGGTGGTGCGTGACGTAAAGATAACAGCAGTATGATCCAGTATCTCTACACGCTGCGAACGGAACTCTTTGAGTGTAACTCCAACAACTTTGATTAGCGGTTTATAATCTATCTCCACGCCATACTTTGTTGAAAGCTCATAGAAAGGTGACTTCTCAATAATAGCAGGACGAGGTTGCGATATCAAAATTTTATTTACCATCATATATTATTTTATTATCTAAACCGTATAGCCATCTGCCACAGCAGTGTAACAGGCACGATTTCGACGGTGCAAAGGTACAAAAACCAATGTAAAATTGAAATTTTTTTCGACATAAACAGATCAAGACTCTCTCTGACATAGAGTACCAACGTAAGACCCAATGCCAGATAGGTAGCAATTCGCCACGCCATAACGCCTCCCGACATCTGCAACACCAGCAGGAACGGAGCCACAACCACCGTGGCAAAGACAAAATAGGTCAGACGCACACGCATAAGCGTATGAATCGTCGATAGGGAACGTGTGACAAATCCTACAATCAGAAGTATTATATACTGCACGATGACAAGCACAACAAACAGAGCCATACCCATAAACGGCGAGAGCAGACGTTGCTCGTCTGACAGTTCCATAACCATACTGCCGCCACGAATGAGCCATATCGAGAGCAGCACACCTACACCGCCCACGCCCAGCAGAAACAGCTTGCCCAGAAAACCGTAGAAGATATCGCTGCGGCGGCGTTCGTTCACTCTGTCCGACACGGCGGCACTACGGCGAAACGACGAGTAGATAAGAGCCACTACATCGTGGTAATAGCGATAGATGCAGAACATATAACCTATTATGACAGCCACCACAATTGCATCGAGCAGAACATCTGCCCAGAATGGCATATTGAACAGGTCGGAGAACGATGTTGTCGCAAGTGAAGCTCCCTCGTCTGCGGCAGCACTTTGCGACACAACACCATTGGAGAGTGTTGTCCCCTCGCCAAAGACCGACTCCGCATCGGCATCACGATAAAAGTCGCGTGCCGCACGCCACCTGTCGGTTATCAGCCGGAAGGTATCACCAGAGGCTACACCCGACACACTATCCTCCGGCACAGGGTTGTGCAGAGGTCCCGTCCAACCCTCGGTGAGTCGGCACAGCTGGTATTCCGAAAGGGTGTCCAGCCCGGAAGTATATGTTTGTGCAGTATCTGGCATTATTCAATAACTCGTTTCAAAATTATGCGGAAAGTCGTACCGTGGCCCACCTCCGACTTGGCAACAAAGATTCGTCCGTGATGATAATCCTCCACGATGCGGTGCGAAAGCGACAGACCCAGACCCCATCCGCGAGTCTTGGTTGTGAAGCCCGGCTCAAATATGCTCTTCCAGTTATTCTTTGGGATACCCTTGCCTGTGTCACTCACATCTATCATCACACTCTTGTCGTTTGCCGCAATATTGACATCAATCTCGCCCTTGCCCTGCATGGCATCAAGGGCATTTTTCAGCAGATTCTCGACAACCCACTCAAACAGAGCAACATTGATATTGGCCTTGACAGGTGCCATAGCCAGACCATTGTACGACAACGACACATTGCGTGGTATGCGGTGACGGAAGTACATAACAGTCTCGCCCACCACCTCATTTACATTATTTACCGTCAAGACCGTCTCGGAGCCAATCTTTGAGAATCTGTCCACAATCTTCATCAGGTGCGACAAATCCTTATTCATCTCATCCACAGCGGTTTTATCCACCTCCATATTACGCAGGTACTCCACCCAGCCGAGCAACGACGATATGGGCGTTCCCAACTGATGTGCAGTCTCCTTGGCAAGGCCTATCCATACGCGATTCTGCTCATCCTGCTTGGTGGATTGCAGTGCTATGTAGGTGAAGATGATGAAGATTGCGATAATCAGCCACTGCACATAAGGGAAGTAGTAGAGGGCCGTCAGCAGCTGTGACTTGCCATAGAAGATGATATGACTATGGCTGCCCGACCACATAAGACGCACCGTGCGGGGTGTGTTCTCCTCAATCAGCTCGTTTCGCTTACGACGCAACTTCTCCGGGTCATTCAGTATCTCCTCCGGAATGCGGTTGCTCATTATGAGATTGAGATTTTCGTCGGTAATGATGAACGGGATATTGTTCTGCGTGCTTACGATATGCGAGATTAGCGGATCGACGTGATAGTTACCGAAGGCCTCGCGGCTGACGCGTTCCATAGCTGCCACCCACAGGCGGACATCGTTCTGCTCCTTCTCCCGCAGCACATCGGCAAGATAGTTGGTATAGATAAGCGACATCACAGCCAATATCAATCCTATAATCAGAATCGATATACGACTGCGGAACGATATCTTCTTGCCTCCACCAAACAACTTTGCCATACGCCTCTGCTTATTTTTTCGCTACACTTTTCCTTTCCAACACCACCTTACTGCTTCTCGGTGTCCTGCTCTGCAAGTATGCGGCTATGCTCCTCGCCGTTACGCAACAACTCAACAGCCTTTATCACGAGGCTGTCCGACACCAGATTATGCTCGATAAGACCCTCAGCGTAGCTATGACGCAGGACAATGTCGCCATTGAGCATATCGGTAATCTCCTGACGATAACGACGCAGGTTATCGGCCTTCTGGTCTTTGAGTTTCTTCTCCAGTAGAAGCAAATCCTCCTTGAAAGCCTCATCGTAACGTTCCTCCTCCGAGGTCTTCTTCAACATATCCAACGCCAGACGGGTACGCGACTCATAGGGCACACTCTTGTCCTCCATATACTTCACAAAGTCCTCATAATCCTGATCGGTGATAGAGAACGACTTATTGTTAATCTGCTGATTGGGGTTACGACGCATATAGCCGTCGAGGAACTCCTCGATATAGCCGAGGTTGTAGAGCATCACAGCAAACGACGAGATATACTCCGGCTTGACCCTCACATCGGGCATCAGGCCCTTACCCTCATAGACCTTACGGCCGTTGCGGGTCCTGAACTCACGCATCAGCGAGTCGGGAACCATCTCCGAGGTGGTGCCATCGTGTGACGAGTAGTTGATACGCTGTATGCAACGACCCGAGGGGATATAATATTTCGATGTTGTAACTTTCAGATAGGCGTTATATCCCACCGGCACCATAGTCTGCACCAGGCCCTTACCGAAGGATGGTTGTCCCATAAGCACCGCACGGTCCATATCCTGCAACGCACCACTCACAATCTCGGCAGCCGAGGCACTATTGCCATTTATCAGCACCACAATAGGTACTTCGCCCAGCACGGGAGCCGACTCTGTGAGGTGTCGGCGTGTGCCCTGCTCCGAACGGCCTCGCATCGTCACGACCTCCGAGCCCTTGGGTACAAACAACGAGAGAATCTTCACCGCCTCGGAAAGACTGCCGCCACCATTGTCACGATAGTCCAGAATAAGGCCCTGCAACTCGCCCCCGTTTATCAGTGAGTTCACCGCGGCACGCATCTCATCGTAGCAGCCGTCGGTAAA
>RHMF01000853.1_pt1 | contig 13614 bp, 8 predicted proteins | sample 5365151 | NCBI WGS metagenome assembly RHMF01 (sample SAMN10266501, study PRJNA497801) | feces metagenome | isolation source: feces | host: Bos taurus | place: China: Prairie of Fairy Mountain | collected 2017-08-14 | reverse complement strand
AGCGCGCAGAACGCTGTCGAATTCTTTTCCGGACATGCCGTACTTTTTCAGGTCAATGGCCTGGAATTTGACCCGGCGCTCCTTGAAATACCGCTCCGCTTTCTTGGTGTCGAAGCATTTGCTCTTTCCGAAGATCTGAATGTTCAATATTCTACCTCCATTAGACACAGACCCTGGGCAGGTACCAGGAATCCTGCTTCTTCCCGCTTTGCGCCGAACAAAGAAAGGATCGACTCGGCATCCCGCTGCCCCCGGCCCACTTCAATGAGCGTGCCCACCATGATCCGCACCATGTTGTATAAAAATCCATTACCGGTGAATGAAAGCTCCACTTCTTCCCCATTTCGACGAATTTCTAAGGCATCGATTCGGCGAATTGTGGACTTTTTCATCCGCTTATTGGCGCAAAATGCACAGTATTCATGCTCGCCCAAAAAATATGCAGCCGCCTGGCGCATTTTCTCCAAATCCAGCGGATCGGACATCACATAAACGTATTTCCGATCAAAGACGCAGGGCGTTTCCGAATTCCAAATGCGGTAACGATAGGTCTTGCGCTTGGCATTGAGCCGGGCATGAAACCGCTCCCCCGCCTCTCTGACAGAGTATATGCCGATATCTTCCGGCAGATACCGCCGTAGCTGGGACAATATCTCATCGCAGGGCAAGTTGCTTTCGCAATGGAAATTCGCCACCTGGCCAATGGCGTGGGCACCGGCATCCGTGCGACCGCTGCCGGAAATTTCCACGTTTTCGCCCAAAATGCGGCTCAAGGTCTGCTCCAGCTTGCCCTGGATGGTGTTATCCACCCCGGGCAGCCGCTGCCAGCCTTTGTATCGGCTGCCGTCATAGCAGATGTCCAGTCGAATGTTGCGCATCACTCGATCACTTCGTAGCCGGCATCGATGATTGCTTGCTTCAGAGCCGCTACATCGGCATCACCCGTGACAGTGACATTCTTGGCCTGCAGATCCACCAGGGCATCCACCGTACCGGGAACGGCCTTACAGACCTTCTCCACCATGGCCTTGCAGTGGACGCACATCATACCTTCCACACGAATCACAGTTGTCATCACATTTTCCTCCTGCATAGTTTCTTGTTTTTCCTGCACCACCGGAGCGATGTCAGGCTGGAAGCGCCGCAAGCGCAGCGCATTGGTCACGACGAACACGGAGCTGCAGCTCATGGCTGCGGCACCAATCATGGGGCTGAGCATGCCCAGGGCCGCCACGGGGATGCCCAGGCAATTGTAGAAAAATGCCCAGAAAAGATTCTGCTTGATATTGCGCAAGGTGGCCCGGCTGAGGCGAACCGCATTGGAAATACCGGTCAGGCTCCCGGACATCAGCACCACATCCGCGGATTCCATGGCAATGTCCGTGCCGGCACCAATGGCCATACCCACATCCGCGGTGACCAGCGCCGGAGCATCGTTGATGCCGTCGCCCACCATCAGCACCTTGCGGCCCTTCGCCTGCAAAGACTTGACCGCATTGGCCTTGTCACCGGGCAAAACATCGGCGATGACTTCATGGATGCCGGCCTTCTGGGCGATGGCGTGGGCGGTTTTTTCGTTGTCGCCGGTGAGCATTACCACCTGCAGTTTCAGCTTCTGCAGCGCCTCCACAGCGGCCACAGAGTCCGCTTTCAGCACATCCGCCGCAGCGATAGCACCCAGGTAGCGGCCTCCGGCCTCAGCAAAGTACAGAGGTGTCTTGCCCTGCTGTGCAAGCTCGGGATGATCAGGAACAGAAACCCCCTGTTCCTCCATCAAGCGGCGATTTCCGCCGTAAATTTTCTTCCCGTTCACCACACCAGCAACGCCACGGCCAGGAAGCGTGATAAATTCCTCCACTTTCGGGATCACCAGCGTTTTCGCCCGCATGAGGATCGCCGAGGCGAAGGGATGCTCAGAAGGCTTCTCCAGCGCTGCGGCGGTGCGCAGCAGCTCCGTTTTGGAAACCGCACCAGGCAAAATGTCCGTCACGGCAGGTTTGCCGGTGGTCAGCGTGCCGGTCTTATCCAGCACCACGGTATCGATATTGTGCAGACTCTCCAGCGCTGCGCCATTCTTGAAAAGGATACCCAGGGATGCGCCCTTGCCGGTGCCCACCATGATGGCCACAGGAGTCGCCAGGCCCAATGCGCAGGGGCAAGAAATCACCAGCACAGAAATGGCAGCGGTGAGAGAATACTCCAAGGTTTGGCCCAGAATCATCCAGACAGCGAAGGCAATAGCTGCAATAGCCATCACCGTGGGAACGAAAATGCCGGCGATCTTATCCGCCAGGCGGGCAATGGGGGCTTTGGAGCCGCCCGCTTCCTCCACCATGCGGATGACCTGCTGCAAGGTAGTGTCCTCCCCCACCTTGTCCGCCCGGAATTTGAAGAAACCTGCGGTATTGACCGTTGCGGCTGCGACGCAGCTGCCAGGCTCTACATCCACCGGAACACTTTCGCCAGTCAGAGCGCTCTGATCCACGCTGCCACGGCCTTCGATGACGGTGCCGTCCACAGGGATCCGACCACCGGAACGAACCACCACAATGTCGCCCACCCGGACCTGGTCAGCGGGAACCGTGACCTCCATGCCATCTTTCATGACCACAGCGGTTTCGGGCCGAAGATCCATCAGCGCACGGATTGCGTCGCCGGTCTTACCCTTGGCCCTGGTTTCCAGGAATTTTCCAAGCGTAATGAGGGTCAAAATCATGGCTGCGGACTCGAAATACAGGTTTTCCCGATAAAATTCTACGGTGGCCCAATCGCCATTTCCCATTGCATAAGCCATGCGGAACAGGGCCGCAACGCCATAGATCAAGGATGCGCCGGATCCCACAGCGATCAACGAGTCCATATTGGGGCTGCGATGCCACAGGGCCTTCAAACCACGGGAATAGTAGACTCGGTTCAGATACACTGCCGGCAATGTCAGGAAAAACTGCAGCAATGCGGCCACCAGGGCATTTTCCGTACCGTGATACCAATGGGGCACCGGAAGGCCCACCATGTGGCCCATGGTGAAATACATCAGGATCACCAAAAAAATGGCAGAGCCGATGATCCGCCTCTTCATTTCCTTCAGGCCGGTATCTACACTTGCAGCCTCTTTCTTTTTCTCACCGGGCAAGGATGCACCGTAGCCGGCATTGGCGACCGCCTGAATGATTGGCTGGGCAACGGACTCATCCTCCGCCCACACCATCATGCTGCCGCCCATAAGATTGATTTCGCAATTTTCCACACCGGCAACCGCCTTCGTTACCTTCTCCACCCGGGCAGAGCAGGCCGCGCAGGTCATTCCGGTGACGGTAAATTTCATTTTCATACGCATGACATCCTTCTGCATTCCATAAAATCGTACTTTTATTCTATCACAAGATGCCAAAAAGGCAAGTGGGAACATTTTAGCACATCTCCCGCAACGAAATCAGCCGCAAGCGGTTTTCGCTTGCGGCTGAAATGTTATGAGAGGAAATTATGCCTTAGTCAGATCTCTTCTGAGCTTTACGATCAGCAGCAGAACAACCGCCAGGGACATCATCAGCACCAGCATGATCTCAAAACGGAAATCATCGCCGGTCTGGGGATTGCTGGGCTTACCGGGCCTGGAAGGCTCCGTGGGTTCGGAAGGCTCGGAGGGCTCACTGGGTTCGGAAGGCTCGGAGGGCTCACTGGGTTCGGAAGGCTCAGAGGGCTCGGTGGGTTCGGAAGGCTCAGAGGGTTCGCTGGGTTCGGAAGGCTCGGAAGGCTGGCTGGGTTCGGAAGGCTTGGAGGGCTCGGTGGGTTCCTCGCCGGTGGCGGGGATGACCACATCTTCCTTAGTCAGCTCGGACAAACCTTCTGCATCGGCAAACAGCTTACCACAGACGGAGCAAGTATAGTGCGCCAGGCTGCCATCTTCGGTGGCGGTGGGTTCCTTGGCTTCCACCAGAGTCAGGGTGTGCGCTGCGGTGGGTAGCTTCATTGTCCACTTGATCTTGCCGCAGTCACGGCAGACACACTTTCTGTAGCCACCTTCGGTACAGGTGGATTCGGTTTCCTCCAGGATGTAAGCATGCTTCAGCGTACCAACCTTGTTGCCAACATAACTGTGGCCGCAGGCGCAGGTAAAGGTGGTATAGCCGCCAGCAGTGCAGGTGGGCTTGGTCACCTTCTCGCTGTAATCGTGCAGGTGCGCAGTCACAGTGCCGTCCTTATTGGTAATGTAGGCATAGTCGCTGTCTTCCAGGTCTTTGGAATACTCTGCCTTCACGGTGACGATATTGTCGTTTAGAGGAGCCTGTGCCAGCAAATTGCCGGTAATGGTGCCGGTCACGATGACCTTGGCGCCCTCAACTTCCTCTTCGCCGGCACGGGCGCCGCCCAGGCTGATAACGAAGCAGTGGTTACCTTCGGAAGTGATGGAGCTGTCAGCATCTACATTCACAGTGACATTGTTGGCACGAATAGCGATGACGGAGAAGGAATTGCCTTCCACATCGTTGCCAGCGGTAGAACCGGTCAGGTCGCAGTTGATGAAATTAAAAGTAGAATTGTCAGAACCGGGCTTGACATACAGGGCATTGTAGCCGCCGATGGTGCAGTTGGTAGCGGTCAGATCGGTCTTAACAAAAGTGATGATGCCATAGCCTGCACCGGACTTGATCACCACATTGGTCATGGCGACCTTGGTGCCGTTTTCAGCGCCACCGATGGTCAGAGGCTGGGGATTGCCGTAAGCGGAAGTGTACTTTTCAGCGATCAAAGTAACATCGGTCAGCGTCAGCTCCACAGCCTTGCGGGTATCGACGCAACGGTTGGCGCTTTCGATGGTGCCGTTCTTGATGGTTGCATTGGAATAGACTTCGAAGGCCTTCTTGCAGGTAGCGGTGACCTTCTTGCCGTTCAGATCGATGGTGATGGCCTTCTCGATCTTGACCAGCTCAGTCATGGTCACGTCACGCATCAGCACGACGGTTTCGCCAGCCTTGGCAAAGGTAACAGCATCGGCCAGCGTGTAGAAGCTGTAGTAGTTATCGCCATAGGAGATGTAAGCAACAGCGGTCTTCACTTCGTCGGTCTTGCCGTCGATGGTAACGGTGCCATCCTTCGCCCCGTTGGAAGCCTTGATAGAGTCGCCCTTCACGTCGAAGGTCACGCCAGTAGCGGTGATGGTACCGCCAACAGCATCCTTGTTCAGAGCCAGGGCAATATAGTTCTCCGCAGCATTTGCGTCATTGCAGGTGATCTTGGTGTTTTCGATAGTGATCTTAGCACCGGCGCCTGCAATATTAACAACATTCAGACCGGTCAGATCGGAGCCCTTGATGGTTACGACAGCGTTGGGGGCAGAATTGGCAACATTGATGGCATAGTTGGCAGCGGTTGCGGTCACGTTCTCGATGGTCACATTTGTTGCGCCCTGGATCACGTTGATGGCACGTTCACCGGAAGCAGCGATCGTCAGATTCTGAATGGTCACGCCGTCTGCCTCGCGTACATTGATAGCACGGCCCGCGGTAGAGGTCAGGGTCTTGCCATCGCCGTCCAACGTAATGGCCTTGTTGATGACCAGAATAGAGGACAGTTCAACGTTCTCCAACAAGGTGATCTTATCGCCAGTATTGGCATTTGCAATAGCCGACTCCAGCGTGGTATAGGGAGTGTCGCCGATCTTGGCAACCGGAGTGGTTTCACCGGCTGCAGCAACGCCCATGGAAAGCATTGCAACGATCATAGCGGCTGCCACGATCAGACGGAATACTTTTTTATACATTGTAAAAATCTCCTTCCAAAGGTTATTCGAGTTTCTTATATTATAACGGTTACGCTTTTCGGTTACAATTGGCAGTTTTAACATAATTTGTAACCTCGTTTGCGTAATTCCATACAAATTGGCAATGGACTTCCACGAAAAACGCCATCCGGAAAAACCGGATGGCGTTTGATATACCACGATTAGGCTCAGCGCTCTTTTGATCATTTGATTGCGAGTTTTCATCATTCGAGTCTCCTCTCTGAATTTTGCTTCAGATCACAAAATTATTATACTTTCTCTGCATCTTGGCCGCAATTGTTAATACTTACCATTTTTTCATGTGCAAATTGTTCAATTAGTCGATTGCCAAAGAAAGCGCTTTGTGCATATTGTTATACCTGCGCGATCTGTCAAAATTCCCCCGTTTTCCCCTCTTGAAAGTTGGGCTGATTTGTGCTAGAATTCCTCTGGTTACAGAATTACTCCCGGGCTTAGCGAAGTTTGGTATCGCGCTTGATTTGGGTTCAAGAGACCGTGGGTTCGAATCCCGCAGCCCGGACCACGAAACAGCCACCCCGTTTGGGGTGGCTGTTTCGTGATTTCGGGGTATGGGATTCGAAGAGGGCGGCCGAACAAAGTGAGGCAACAAACATGCCGGGGGCATGTTTGTTAGTCCGGGGGAGAATCCATTCATTGCAAGACACAGCATCCGCGGCTGGGGATTGTAATGAATCATAACATCACACCCTGTAAAACAGCCACCCCGTTTGGGGTGGCTGTTTCGTCACTTTACTCTTTTTCGCCGGTCTGTGCAGCGCTATATGTATCCTTCTGGCTGCAGCCGGCACGGCCACCGCCTGCACAAGCGCAGGCGCAGGCGCAAGCGCAACCGCCGCCACGGCCGCCGGATCGACCGCCATGCTTGGCATTATATTCGTCCCGAGCCCGAACGTAATAGGTATTGGAGCGGCCATAGGTATGAACATAGTAGCCATGGCCTGTCAGGAATCCTCTGCCGCGACCATAGGACACATAGCAGTCCACGATATACACTTCCACAATGATCAGCAGCGCCGCCACGATGCAGCATAAAACGAGAACTGCGGTTTTATCCTCTTTCAGTTCGTTATACGCTCCGTCCTCATAGAAAGGCTCGTACTCGACCGTTTTGCAGCCTGCAAAATCATCCGGGCCATACTGGATGGTCATTTTGCTATACTCGCCGTAGTCCAGACTGCCCCGCTGCACATAATCCCGGGAGCCTTCCATCCGCCACTGGAAGGTAAAATTCTTGACCTGGATGGCATTGAACCAACAGGGAACGAATTCGTAGAAATAGCCCTTTTCGTTCTTGCAGAGCATATCCTTTTGGTTCACTTTGAAGGAAAATTCAAATTGATCGCCGCCAATGTAGGCATTCTGAAAGTCCAGGCGCAGGGAAACATAGTCTTCATCGGTATACTGGGTATAAGACGCAATGTTGGAAGAAAGCGAATTGGAATAGACTGTGAAGTTTTTATTGGCCATACCGATCTCCACCCAGGTCAATTCCTCGGAGGTGTCCAGGGCCTCCCACCAAATGTGGTATTCGATGTCCAGCGAGCCATCGCTTTGCGGCTCTACCACTACATTATACTGGTGGATCAGATCCTGGGGCTCGGGCTCATAGGAAATGCCCAGGAACACAAGACCGATCTGCACTGCGAGGATGATCAGCAGCAAAATGGTATATCCGGTCGGGAATGTACGATTGGCGCGGATCTCTTCTTCAGTATACTTGGCCCAGGGAACGACTCGACCTTTTTTCATGTCCGGTCACCGCCTTTCTGCGCCCGGAAGGGGCAGTTCATCGCCTGCGCTTCGGACATATTCCGAAGTTGGCGGCACATGGGATGATTCCAAATCTTCTTGAAAGGATCCGTTAGGATATTACCCAGGGACGCATCCCCGCCCAGCCAGCTTTGGCAAGGCACAACGGTGCCATCCGGTGCGATGGCCATATTGCTAAGGCATGCGCCGCACATGGGCACATTCATGCCCAGTTCTTCCAGCTTTTCCGCATCAATGAGGCCGGGAGAAGTGAAATCCATCTCCATTTCATGGGTATTGCAGAATTCCTTGGCGGCCTTGACGATCCCGAACAGCTCTTCAGCGCTGAGATCGTACTCCTCATGATTGATTCCCGCCATGCCGGTGCAAATAAGGCCGCTGACGGTGACAAATCGGACGCCCAAACTATGGATAAATTCCAGTGTCTTGGCAAAATCTCCATTCTTTTTACACAAGGGTGTATTGATACTGATATCCAGTCCGGCGGCCACCGCATTGCGGATGCCCCGGACGGTGTCGGCATGGTGACGGCTGCCAACCAGCGCATTGTGGACCGTTTCATCATGGGAATACAGCGTCACCTGCAGGCTATCGAGGCCTGCTTTTTTCAGCTGCTGCACCAAATCTTCCGTCAGATTAACACCATTGGTATTCAGACGGGTCACCATCCGCTTGGCATAGCCAATAAGCTCCGCAATATCGCAGCGCTGAGTTGGTTCGCCGCCGGTGAAGGTGACCATGGGAACTCTGGCTTTTTCCAGGCGGTCAATGGCACATTTCCACTGCTCGGTGGTCAGCTCTTTGGTTTTGCTCATTTCCTGGCCGGCGGCATAGCAGAAGATGCACTTCTGATTGCACTGCCAGCAGCCTTTTTCATCGGTCATGGCGCTGACCATCAGATCCATGCGGTGGGGTGCGGTCATGTTGTCACGGTAAGAACGGATGGATAGCTTTTCGATTTGGGCATCCGTCCCCTGGCCTCTTGCCACCGCAAACAGGACATCCAAAAGATCTTCCAGGTCTTCTTCGATATCCTTCTTCGGCACGGCTGCATAGACCTTACGGACGCTGCGAACGGTTCGCTGTAGGATCTGCTTTTCGTCTTCCTCGGTGATGGGTTTGCCGTCGAATTTGTTGACTTCCTTCATAAAATTCGACAGAAGCAGAGCCCAGGAATAGCCCAGCGGCAGTAGATAGTAACCATTGAGAATCACGATATAAGCGCTGGAGCGGAATAGGCGGAATTTTGGCGGAATCAAATGGATGCGCACCACGCCCGGGCCTTCCGGGTTAAAAGTACAATGGCTGACGCCATTTTTATACTGCCGGTACTGGGCGATTTTATTGGAAATCCCCATGATAGCCTCCTTATGTCGTCACTTTATTCGCTGAGGATTGTTTACCAAATGAAAGGAATGAGGCGGTACTTGACTTTTTCGCAATAGGCTTCGTAGCCATCCAGTTCTTTGGAAAGCAGCTTCTCCTCGTCCTTCAGCCGCGCAATGATAAGCGCCGGATACAAAAGGAACACGATCAGCGCATACCAGGAACCCAGAATGATGGGCATGGACATAAACAGCAGAATCGTGGCCGCATACATGGGATGGCGGACGATGCCATAGAGGCCGGTGTCCACCACTTTCTGTCCTTCTTCGACCTTGACGGTGCGGCTAAGATAAGCATTTTCCCGCAGCACTTCGGCGTACAGGGCGTAGGCCGCCAGGAAGCAGACCGAGGCCGCCACCGTCACCCAGCCGGGCATTTCGGACCAGCCGAAGCGGTAGTCCAGTCCCGCCAGGATGAAACCTGCCAAAAACATCAGGCCCGACAGGCCTACCACGCCCTTTTGGGTAGCCTGTTTTTCCTTCACATCCAGTCGGCGGGCCAAAAGGTCCGGCGCACGGAAGAACATCACAAAGCCTGCCGCCAGCATGGGCACAAACAGCAGCGCCATCAAAAGCCAGCCTTTTGCATAACGGATTGTGCCGGCGGGAAGAAAAATCAAAAGGCCCACCAAAATGAGACCACAAGTGAATTTCACCAGGCCGTTGATTAGTAATTTCATAGCGCATGCCTCCCTGCAAATCATTAATTTAATAGTAGCATAAGCACCAGCCAATGGCAAGAGAGGAATCCATTGGAAGCAGGAACAAAATTCTTGCTTTTTCGGAAAAATAGGACTATGATAGGAACAAATCTACATACAGGAGGAAACCACTATGCAACTGCAGATCGGTAACAAGATCAGCAATTTCACCGTCACTTCCATCCGCCCCATTCCCGGCATGGCCGCGGAACTGGTGGAGATGGTTTACGAAAAGACCGGCACGGAGCTGGCCTGGGTCAAAAGCAAGGACGCTAACAAGCTTTTCAGCATTGCCTTCAAGACTATCCCCGAGGATGACACCGGCGTTTTCCACATTTTGGAGCACAGCGTGCTGTGCGGCTCGGACAAGTACCCTGTGAAGGAGCCCTTCGTAGAACTGCTGAAGAGTTCTATGAACACCTTCCTCAACGCCATGACCTTCCCCGACAAGACCATGTATCCTGTGTCCAGCCGCAATGAGCAGGATTTCCTGAATCTGACCAGTGTGTATCTGGATGCTGTGTTCGCTCCCGCAATCCTGCATGAGCCCAACATCTACCGCCAGGAAGGTTGGCACTATGAGCTGGATGGCGAGAATCTGAGCTACAACGGCGTCGTCTTCAATGAAATGAAGGGTGCCATGTCCTCTGTGGATCAGATCGCCGGCAGAAGCATCACCCAGCTGCTGTGCCCCGATAACTGCTACCAGTACAATTCCGGTGGCGATCCCGCTGCCATCCCCAATCTGACTTATCAGCAGTTCCTGGACTCTTACAAGAAAAATTATCATCCCACCAATGCCCGGATCTTCCTGGACGGCGATATTCCCGTGGAGAAGACCTTCGCATTGCTTGACGAGTACCTGAGCCGCTACGAAATGGGCGAAAAGCAGACCGTGCTGCCCCAGACTCCGGTGTCCCGGGAAATGACCGTTACTTACGAGGCTGTCAACGATGGCACCCCAAAGGCAATGCTGATCCTGGCAAAGCTGCTGGGCACCTTTGATGATAAGACCACTTTGCTTGCCCGCCAAGTGCTGTGCGACGTGCTGGCAGGCTCCAACGATGACCCGCTGAAGCGTGCTATTTTGCAGACCGGACTTTGCCAGGATGTGGCTCTGTCCGTAGACGAAGGAACGATTCAGCCCTACATGTCCCTGTGGCTGCGGAACATGGAAGCTGAAAACGGCCCCAAACTGGAGGAAACCATCCGCAATTGCGCCAAGGAACTGGTGGAAAACGGCATCCCCAAGGATCGCCTTCTGGCATCCATCAACCATCTGGCCTTCCAGATCCGGCAGATGCAGGAGCCTCAGGGTCTGATCCGCTGCATGAACGCACTGAACAGCTGGCTGTATGAGGGCGATCCCATGCTGTACCTGCACTACGGTGAGACCGTGGAGCAACTGCGCGCCATGGCTGAGACCGATGCCTTCGAAAAGCTGCTGGAGGAAATGCTGCTGGACGAGACCGGTCTGTGTAGACTCCAGGTGCTGCCCAGCGAGGAGCACGGCACCAAGCTGCGGGAAGCAGAAACTGCCCGACTGGCAAACGAAAAGGCCGCCATGGATGACGGTCAGCTGAAGGAAATCGCCGATACCTTCGCCGCCTTCACCCAGTGGCAGCAGACTCCCGACAATGCTGAGAATTTGAGCAAGCTTCCCAAACTGAGCCTGTCTGAAATCAATCCCGAGCCTGTGCTGATGAAGACCGAAGAAGATCACATCGGCAATGTGACACTGCTGCGGCATCCGGCTTCTGCCAACGGCATCATTTATCTGAACGCATACTTCCGTCTGACGGAATGCTCTCTGGAAGATCTGACCAAGCTTTCCTTGCTGGATAGCCTGCTGGGCAATCTTCCCACCGCCAATTATTCTGCAGCCCAGCTGCAGAACGAGATGAAGACCTGGCTGGGTAGTCTCAGCTTTGGCGTCGACGTCTACTCCAAGGGTGGCGACCGCAAGACCGCAACGCCCATGCTGACGGTGCACTGCAGCGTGCTGCAGGAGAACCTCCACAAGGCCGAGGAACTGATCCACGAGATTCTGACCACCACCGACTTTGATCAGCCGGAGCGCATCCGGGAGACCCTGCTGCAGACCGAGATGGACCAGCAGCAGCGGGGCATGATGGCGGGCCATATGCTGGCATTCCAGGCCACCCAGGCCCACTTCAGCGCCGGCGCTGCCGTCCAGGAAGCCACCGGCGGCATCACTTTCACCCACTGGCTGCACAAGCTGAGCAAGGAATTTGACACGGAACTGCCCGGCTTTGTAGCGCTGGCCAAGAAGACCTTGGGTAGCGCCGTCTGCAGCGAAAATATGATCCTCAGTCTGACCGAGGATTGCCGCAGCGATCTGAGCAGCTTCGTTGCACGCTTCCCCACCGGCAATGCCGCTCCTCAGGCCGCAGCCTACGAAACTGCCTTGCCCAAGAAACTGGGCATCCGTATTCCCGCCCAGGTCAGCTATGCCTCCATCGGCTACCATCTGGACGAAGTGGGCATGGCCTACGACGGCACCGCTCGTCTGCTGAGTAACATTTTGTCCCTGGCCCACCTGTGGAACGAAGTGCGTGTCCAGGGCGGCGCTTACGGCGCAGGCATGCGGGTACGCAACAGCGGTGGCCTGTTCACCTACTCCTACCGGGATCCCTCCCCTGCCCGTTCCCTGGGTGTTTACCGGAATATGGGCAACTTCGTCAAGGCGTTTGCCGAGTCCGGCGAGGACATCACCGGCTTCATCATCAGCACCGTTTCCGAGACCGAACCTCTGGTGGGCCCCGGCCAGCAGGGCGGCATCGCCGACAGCAACTGGTTCTTCGGTTTTGACCAGGAGAAGGCCATGGCCGAGCGTCAGCAGCTGCTGAATGCCAAAACCGCAGATCTTGCCAAGTGGTGTGATGCACTGGATGCGCTGCAGGAGCAGGCAGCCGTTTGTGTGGTGGGTTACGCCGATGCCCTGAATAGCTGCGAAAGCGAAAATCTGACCATTTTGGACATCTGATATTCCAATCAAACCGCCGGTTTCAAAAAACCGGCGGTTTTTTCAAAATCACGCTTGACTCTCCTGTAGCGTCATGGTTTATAATGCTCTTAACAGGAGGTGCCTGCATGAAAACTGTCAAACAAGTCAGTGCGCTAACCGGCGTCAGCATTCGCACGCTGCACCATTATGATGCCATTGGACTGCTCAAACCCAGCCGCGTCACAGAAGCCGGATACCGGCTCTACGATGACGATAACCTGGAAAGGCTATATCTGATCCTCCTTTTCCGGGAATTCGGTCTCTCGCTGCAGCAGATCGCTGGAATTTTAGACGCACCGGATTTTGACCGCAACCGAGCTCTGGAGCAGCAGATCCTGATCATGCAAGAAAAGATAGATCGCCTGCAGAACCGAATCCATTTAGCCAAAGTAATTCAAGTAATAGGAGTGAACACCATGAATTTCGAAGAATTTGATCCCAAAAAGATCGACGAATACAGCCAGCAGGCAAAAACGCTCTACGGCAAGACCGACGCATACCGGGAATACACCCAAAAGGCAAAAAATCGCACCAAGGAACAAGAAAAAGATCTGGGTAGCCAGGTCATGGACTTTTTCGTCCGACTGGGTCAGCTGCGACCCTGCGATCCCGGCTGCGAGGCGGCACAGGAATGGGCAGCCCAGCTGCAGGCATTTTTCACCGCTCATTATTACAACTGCACACCTCAGATTTTACAGAGTCTGGCAGAAAGTTACGCCGGCGGCGGCAGCATGAACGAGAATATCGACAAGGCCGGCGGCGAGGGCACCGGAGCCTTCGCCAAGGAAGTCATCGATCTCTACGTTTCCCGCCTATGAAAAAGACGAACAGATGGATCTGGGCCATCGCAGCCGCAATCATGCTCGCTGTGCAATGGCTGAATCAAGAACCGTCGGCTTACAACGACCTTTCTACTGATCAATGGCT
>RHMF01016681.1_pt1 | contig 13616 bp, 12 predicted proteins | sample 5365151 | NCBI WGS metagenome assembly RHMF01 (sample SAMN10266501, study PRJNA497801) | feces metagenome | isolation source: feces | host: Bos taurus | place: China: Prairie of Fairy Mountain | collected 2017-08-14 | reverse complement strand
CATTTGCTCTCTCAAAGGAACTTTATTCTCTTTTGCCTTTTGCTTAATAGAAGCGAGCCATTCAGGAGTTTCATATACAAGTTTTATTCCATCTTCTATATCTTTGGGTGTTAATTGTCTTGGAATCTTTTTCCCATAATAAAGTTTTTCATCGCGAGGATTACCTACAATTTGAAAACTATCTATTATTTCTTCTGTTTTAAATGATTTAAAAGTTGTTTGTGTACTTTGCCAAGAGCCATAGAAGTTTTCACTTGATTCTTTACGGTTTTCAGCAAATTTATAACTTGAATTTTGATAATAAATCTTGTAAAACAATTCTTTATTCTTTGGATTAGAGACTTTTGCCTTAAAAACAAAATACTCTTGCTTTGAAGGCAAAACCACACCTTCTAAAACAGAATTGTCAAACGACATATCTACTTTTACAGTATCTGTTTGAGAAAAATTATTCAAAGCATCGAAACTCTTAATTATGTTTTCTTCTTTCTTACACGAAGAAAAAACAATAAGAATCATTAAGAGTGTCAGTAAAAATCTCATTTGCTTTAAATTATTTATTCCCATAAGATTGCAAATGTAATGAAAAGCAACAATATTTCTTTGTTTTATTTCAATAATTCTTTGAATTATTTTATTTTTTCTTTGTTTTAGAAATGGTACATTAAAGAAAAATTTAAGTAATGATGATATTGAGCATTGGAAACACCTATATGAGTGTCTATAATAACCAATTCACCAGGTCGAATGCTTGTTATAGAGTAATTGTATGAAGCATTTATTGAAAAATGTTTTGAGAAACGATAGTTAGCTCCTCCAGAAAAAAGTAAATTAAAAGCTCTAAAAGGATTTTCATAGAGACTTTCAAATCCTCCAGCTGTCATTTGTTTTTGGTAAATCAAGACAGAAGGAATTAAACCTGCTTTTAAACTAATTTTATCATTAAGTCTATATCCTGCATACAAGCCCCAATCTATGTAGTTTGTTGTTAATTCTATTTTATTAAAATCTATGTTTTTTGAACTTGCAACACGACTTCCTTTCATTGTGAAAGCTAAGTCTGTAAATAAGAAAAACTTTTCGTTTATGTCTCTTTCTACAAATGCTCCGCCTGTTAGTCCAATTTTATTAAAGCCTGTCATTTCGTCTCCATCAACTTGCGAAGGCACAATACCGAATTGTAATCCTGCATGAAAGTCTTGTGCTTTTATTCCAAAGGGGAATGCCAAGATAATCAAAAGAAAAATATAAATTACTTGTTTTTTCATAGTTTTATAATAAGAATGGATTATGTGTTTTTTCGTAATCTACTGTGGAATAAGGTCCGTGACCTGGATATACTTTGGTTTCTTCGGGTAGAGTGAGTATTTTTTCTTTTATGTTAGAGAGTAATAGGTCTAAATCACCTGTTGGAAGGTCTGTTCTGCCGATTGATTGTGCAAAAAGTGCATCTCCGGTAATTATATATTTCTCTTCTGCATTGTAATAACTCAAACTACCAATGCAATGACCTGCTGTGTCAAGGCATTCTATCTTGCTGTTGCCAAATTCAATTACATCTCCTGGCATTATAGTCTTTATCTCCACAGAGTTAATGTCTCCGAGTTCAAATCCCATCATTGCTGCTTGGTTGTTAGCGGTATTGAACATTCCTACTGCATCTATGCTCATTGTGATAGGCAAAGAGAATTGTTTACAAGCAAAAGCCGTTCCGCAAAGATGATCTACGTGAGGGTGAGTAAGCAATATGTGTTTTACTTTTAAGGAATGTTGTTCTATAAAGTTGATTATTTCTCTTTCTTGTAAGACTCCTTGTGAGCAAACATCAACTAAGACACATTCTTTAGTGTCATCAAATAATATATAACTATTTACTTCAAAGTGATTTTGTGGTATAATTTCTATCATCTTTTTATTCCTCCATTGTTTTTGCGTTGTTCCAAATTATATCCATTTCTTCAAGACTCATTTCTTGAAGTTTTTTATTTTTTTCTTGTGCTACTTGTTCTATGTATTGAAATCGTTTTATGAATTTACGATTTGTCTTTTCTAAGGCGTGTTCGGGTTTTATTTTTAGAAAGCGTGCATAATTGATTAGTGCAAATAATACATCTCCAAATTCTTCTTCTATTTTTCTTCTATTTTTTCTTGTGAGTTTTGAGTTTCTACTTCGTGTTCTAATTCTTGTAATTCTTCTTTTACTTTGTCCCAAACTTGTTGAGGATTTTCCCAATCAAAGCCTACGCCTGCTGCTTTCTCTTGTAATCTGTATGCTTTAATCAAAGAGTCTAATGCTCGTGGGACTCCTGAAAATACAGAAGTTCTTCCTTCTGTCATTTTGATTTGTTCCCAAGTCTTTTTAACGTCTTCTGCATTTTCTACTTTGACTTCTCCATATATGTGAGGGTGTCGTCTTATTAACTTTTCGCATAAGGAATCTATTACAGCCTTTATGTCAAATTCTCCGCTCTCACTTCCAATTTTTGAATAGAAAACAATATGCAAAAGCAAATCTCCAAGTTCTTTTTTTATTTCTTGATAGTCGTTATCTTCGATTGCTTGTGCTAATTCATAGACTTCTTCTATTGTATTTGACTTTAAACTAAGGTTTGTTTGCTTTCTATCCCATGGACATTTCTCGCGAAGTTCGTCCATAATGGTTAAAAGTTTGGAAAAGCTTTCTTGTGCTTCTTTGTATTTGTTTTCTTCCATTTTTTATTCCCAATTATTGGCTATTCTTATGATTTCTTCTACGTTTTGAGCGTTCATACATTTGAAATGTTTCTTTGGGCATTGCTTATAGCCTAATTTACTACACGGACGACACGATAGATTCTTTACTTCAAAGTTATAGGTTTTTGCTTGTGAGTTTTCGCTTCTGTAAGGATACATTCCAAAATCCATAACGGTGTTTCCCCAAACGCAAATTATGTTTTTATCTAAGGCAGAGGCAATGTGCATAAGTCCTGTATCTGCTGTAATTACTCCAAGCGAATTTTTAATTAAGGCACTGCTTTGATTGATACTATAAGCTCCACATCCATTGAATACTTTTACTCCAATTTCTTTTTCAATCCTAAATGCCTTTTCGTAATCGCTTTTATCTCCTAAAAGAATTATTGGTTTATCCAAACTTTTGCATATTCTCATTAAAAAATCCAAAGGCATTTGTTTTGTAAAGTGCTTGCTTCCCACTACAACTGCAACATATCCATTGTGAAAGTCTAATGGTAAAGCGTCAGGAGAAACAAAATCTTCTTCTTGTAAAAAGAAATCCAATCCTTTATAGTCATTTATTACTCCTAATTTGCTTACTGCCTCAAAATATCTATCAACTATGTGAACATTCGGTAGCTTATTTATTTTAAACTTTACAAGTAGAAGTTTTTTTAGGTTTAATTTTGGAAACGCTTTGCTTTTTACTCCAAGCATTGCCTTGATTTTAAACGAACGTAAGTTGTTGTGTAAATCTACTATGTAATCAAATTTATTTTTTCTTAGTTTTGAGTATAAATCTCCCTCTTCTAACAAATGTATTTTATCAATATATTTGTTGTTTTGTAGAAGTGAATAGTTTGATTTCTTTGTTAGATAATGAATCTCTACGTTTTTTAATTGCTGTTTTAACGCTCTAACAATAGGAGTTGTTAAAACTATGTCTCCTATTGATGAAAATCTTATTACTAATATCTTACAATAACTTTCCATTTTATCCAACACTATTGTCTAAACTTATGGATAATAATTTTTGTGCTTCAACAGCAAACTCCATAGGCAATTTATTTAAAACTTCTTTTGCATATCCGTTTACTATAAGCCCGATTGCACTTTCTTGACTTATTCCTCTTTGACGACAATAGAAGAGTTGGTCTTCTGAAATCTTTGAAGTTGTCGCTTCGTGCTCAACAATTGAGGATTGATTATCAACCTTTATATAAGGGAAAGTGTGTGCTCCGCAAGTATCTGTTAGCAATAAAGAATCGCATTGAGAATAATTTCTTGAATTTTCTGCCAATCGATTTACTTTTACTAAACCTCTGTAAGAGTTTTGACTTCTTCCGCTTGATATTCCTTTACTGATGATTGTACTTTTGGTGTTTCGTCCTACATGCCTACATGAACCATCTTTGTACCTGTGTCTGCTTGTTGATGATTATTTGTTACAGCCACTGAATAAAATTCTCCTACGGAATTGTCGCCTAAAAGAACGCATGAAGGATATTTCCAAGTGATTGCCGATCCTGTTTCAACTTGTGTCCAAGATAATTTAGAGTTATTTCCTTTACACATTCCTCTTTTTGTGACGAAATTATAAATTCCTCCTTTTCCGTCTTTATCTCCAGGATACCAATTTTGAACTGTAGAATATTTTACTTCAGCATCTTTCATCACAACAATCTCTACGATAGCTGCGTGCAGTTGATTTTCATCTCTTTGTGGTGCTGAACAACCTTCCATGTAAGAAACGTAGGAGCCTTCATCAGCTACAATTAATGTTCTTTCAAATTGTCCTGTTCCTCCTGCGTTTATTCTGAAATAAGTTGAGAGTTCCATAGGGCAGTGTACTCCTTTTGGAATATAACAAAAAGAACCATCGGAGAATACCGCTGAATTAAGTGCTGCAAAGTAGTTGTCTCCTATCGGAACTACGCTTGCTAAATATTGTTTTACTAAATCGGGGTAGTTTTTTACCGCTTCGCTAAAAGAACAAAAGATAACTCCTGCTTTACTTAATGTATCGTGAAAAGTTGTCTTTACAGAAACCGAGTCCATTACCGCATCAACTGCTACACCTGTCAATCTTTTTTGTTCATCGAGTGAAATTCCAAGTTTATTGAAAGTATCTAAAAGTTCTGGATCTACTTCATCAAGGCTTGCAAGTTCTTTTTTCTTCTTAGGCGCTGCATAGTAAATAATATCTTGATAATCAATTGGTGGAATATTAAGATGAGCCCAATCAGGTTGCTTCATAGTAATAAATTTCCTATAAGCCTTCAATCGAAACTCTAAAAGCCAATCAGGTTCTTGCTTTACCTTAGATATATGACGAATAATATCTTCGTTTAATCCTTTTTCAATAAATTCAGTCTCTATATCAGTAACAAAACCATATTTATAATCGTTGTTTGTTACGTCTTCTATTATATTTTTATCCTTATCCATATTACAAAAGTACTACTTTTGATTCATTTTGCAAAATTAAGAAAACTTTCTTTCCTAAGAAAATATTTGAAAAAGGTAAACGTTTCTTAGAAAACTGCGTAAAAAAGAATATTATGGAATATAACGGAATAAATACTCTTCTGAACAGAAGAACAATCAGAAAGTACAGCGAAAAAAAGATAGAAAAAGAAACTCTTGATACTATTTTGGAAGCAGGAGTGAGAGCCTCAAATTGTGGAAATATGCAAATATACAGCATAATCGTTACACAAAATCAGGAAAATAAAGATGCACTTTGCAAACTTCATTTCAATCAACCTATGGTCAAAGAAGCATCGGTAGTATTGACTGTTTGTGCAGATGTAAATCGTTTTCACAAATATTGTGAGCAAAGAAACGCTCCTAAAAGTTATGATAATTTCTTGTGGCTTAATGTTTCAACAATAGATGCTACTATCTGCACACAAGCAATGGTTAGTGCGGCAGAAGAATTAGGCATAGGAGCTTGTTATATTGGCACAGTGAATTACCAAGCCAAAGAAATTGCAGAATTATTAAATCTTCCAAAAGGAGTAGTGCCTGTTACAACTATTACATTGGGCTATCCTGCAGAAAACCCTCCTTTAACAGAACGCTTACCTTTGGAAGCAGTTGTTCATTACGAAGAATACGAAGATTATAACAAAGAAAAAATAGAACAACTCTATGAATCATTTGAACAATTGCCTCAAATAAAAAAATATATTGCTGAATCAAAACAAGAAAATCTTGCACAAGTTTTCACAAATGTGAGATACACAAAAAAAGATGCTCAATATTTTTCGGAAAAGTATATGAATTTCCTAAAAGAGCAAGAAATGATTTAATATTTTATAATATCAAGATACTAAAATGAAAGCAAGAGTAAGTATAATAATGGGATCCACTTCGGATTTACCAGTTATGGAAAGTGCTGCAAAGTTTTTTGACCAAATGGAAATACCTTTTGAAATCAATGCTTTGTCTGCTCACCGCACACCAAAAGAAGTAGAAGAATTTGCAACCAATGCACACAAAAGAGGTATAGAAGTAATTATTGCAGCCGCAGGAATGGCAGCACATTTACCAGGAGTAATTGCAGCAATGACACCATTGCCTGTTATAGGCGTTCCAATCAAGGCATCATTAGAAGGAATGGATGCTGCATTGGCTATGATGCAAATGCCACCGGGGATTCCTGTTGCAACAGTTGCAATAAATGGAGCGTTAAATGCAGCAATATTGGCTTTACAAATACTTGCAACAGGAGACAATGAATTGAAAAAGAAAATGATTGACTACAAAGAAAGTCTAAAAGAAAAGATTGTAAAAGCAAATAAAGAACTTGATAATTTATCTTACAAATTCAAAGTATGATAATAATAGGAATAACAGGTACAATAGGAGCAGGAAAGGGTACTATTGTAGAATTGCTAATCAAAAAAGGATTTAAGCACTATTCGGTAAGAGATTTTCTTGTTGAAGAAATAAAAAAGCGTGGTTTAGAAATAAATCGCGACACTATGACAGCGACTGCAAATTCTCTAAGAGAGGAATTTGGAAACGATTACATAGTAAAAACCATCTTAAATACTGCTATCGCAAACGGAGATGATTGTGTGATAGAAAGTATTCGCAACGACAAAGAAATAGAGCTGTTAAGAAATATTCACAACTTCTATTTATTTTCGGTAGATGCAGATATAAAAACACGTTATCAAAGAATTTGTCTTAGAAAGAGTGCTACGGATAATGTAAGTTTTGAAACCTTTGTTGAAAATGAAAAACGTGAAATGCAATCTGACAATAATAATAGTCAAAACATTGCAATCTGTATGCAAAAAGCAGATTATACTTTCAACAATGACCAAGATATAGAATCTCTATCAAAGCAAGTGGAAGATGTATTAAAGCAAATGGAAAAATTTAAGCGACCTTCTTGGGACGAATACTTTATGGATTTGGCTAATGCAGCGGCAAAAAGAGCAACTTGTGATAGAGGCAGAAGCGGTTGTGTGATTGTCAAAGACAAACAAGTGCTTGTAACAGGCTATGTAGGAGCTCCGAAAGGATTACCACACTGTGATGATGTCGGACATTTGTTTAAGCAAATGATAAATGAAGATGGGAGCGTTAGTAATCACTGTATGAGAACTGTTCATGCAGAACAAAATGCTATTTGTCAGGCTGCAAGAAGAGGAATAGCACTTGATGGAGCTACTCTTTACTGTAAAATGACTCCTTGTAGAACTTGTGCGATGATGATAATAAATTGTGGAATCAAAAGAGTGGTTTGTCAAATGAAATACCATGCAGGAAAAGATTCAGAACAAATGTTTGCACAAGCAGGAGTTGAATTAGAATTTTTTTGTGATGAGGTATTAAAATATTCCAAACAATAAGAAAAATAAAACAAAGAAACAGAAAATTATTCCTTTGAAATAATTTTCTGTTTCTTTGTTTTATTTTGTCCATACTTTCAAGGGACGGGATCATATCCACTTCCGCCCCAAGGATGACAACGAAGTATTCTGCGAATCGCTAAATAGTCCTTTAAATGGTCCATGCTTTTTTATAGCCTCTATTGCATATTGTGAACATGTAGGAGTAAACCTACAAGAAGGCGGTTTTAGGGGAGAAATCGCTACTTGATAAAATCTTATCAAAGACAAAAACAAAATAGAAAAAACTTTCTTAATTATTTTCACTAAATATCTTTTTTTCTATTGAAGAAAGGATTTCTTTAACCTTTTGTTCTGTTAGCAGATAATCAGGCATAGTTTTTGAAACCAAAGCAATGCTAATAAATAATTGAGAAGAAGAATTTATTATTTTTTTTTGAAGAGAATGTTTATTTAATCTATAAGCTTCTCTTAAAAGTCTTTTTGCACGATTGCGATTAACGGCTAATTTTTGATAGCGTTTAGGAGCAACAAGCAACACAGACATTTTTGTATTTTCTTCAGATTGCTCCTTGTTATAAATAAATCTAACGCTAAAAGGATAAGCCATAAACTTATCTCTTTTCTATTTGTTTGACGTTATTGAGTCTTTCTCCCTTAGGGAAATTATTCATCTTTTGTTTTAGACGTTTTTTTTGTAGTAGTTGTTTTCTTTGTTGTTGTAGATTTAGTCGCAGTTGTCTTTTTTGCTGTTGCGGTTTTTTTTGTCGTTGTTGCTTTTTTAGTTGTAGTTTTCTTAGTTGTAGCAGGTTTTTTCTTTACTTTAAACTCCGCATCTATTACTTCCATCCATTCTTTTCTTTCCTCTGTTGTTAAAGACAAAAACTTATCTATTGCCATTATCATAGAAGGAGCTTCTTTTGTAGGAGCAGGAATATAGGTTTTTAGTTTTGCAGATTTAAGAGCGGTTTGTGTAGTAGTACCGAAAGCTGCAATGAAAATATCCTCAGAAGTAATTTGCGGAAAGCTTTGAACAAAAGACTTAACCCCAATAGGCGAAAACATTGCTATCATATCAAATCTCTTGATGTCGATATTAGTCAAATCTTTTGGCTCTGAACGATACATAACCGCCTTTGTATATTTAATTTTTGCAGCATCCAACATATTAAAGTAGTCAATAGAAGAATCTTCTGCACAAGGAATAATGAATTTTTCTTCTTTGTGTTTTGCAATCACATCTACCAAATCTTTAAATGTTAGTTTACCATAGAATATCTTACGTTTACGATATTGAACATAGTTTTGCATATAATTAGCAACAGTTTCTGTTATGCAAAAATATTTCATTGTTTCAGGAATCGTTAATCTAAGTTCCTTTGCCAAACGGAAATAATTGTCAACAGATAACTTGCTTGTGAAGATAACCGCACTATGATCTAAAATCGAAATTTTAGCATCTCTAAACTCTCTATTACTAATGCCAACTACATCAAAAAATTTGTAAAAAGTAAATTCAACTTCGTATTTGCTCGAAAGGGCTTTGTATTGGTTTTTCAACAAATCTGTTGGCTCTGGTTGGGAAATCAGAATGTTTTTAATCGTTCTTTCTATCATAAATATCTTTACTGTTTTCTTAAAAAATCCACCTGTAAACTAACAATAAAGGTAGAATTTCGAGGGTGCAAAGATACGAAAAAAGATAAAAATGAAAAAATTTAGGGAATTTTATAATGATATAAAGCCCTCTTAATGTTCTAATAATCGACATTAAAGCGAACAATGACAAGGAAACTATCAGCAATGAAAGTTTGTAATAATCAAATGTAAATAATGAAGCAAAAATTGGTAAAACAAGTAAAATAGAGTTAAAACCCATAAAAACCAAGATGTTTTTTATGTAAGCATCTGCTTGATCTTTACAACGAAAAAGAAGACCAAAAAACTTTATCAATAACATTTTCAAAACAAAGAAAATAAATATCGCTCCAAGTGAAAACGAATAAAACTTAATATGTCCAAATTGATTTATTTCTGAGGGAAACCAATATGCAACTGATGAATAAGATAGAAGTGAAATTATTGGAAGGAATAAAAAAGCAGAGGCTAATATGAGTGGATTACTCGATTTGTTGATAATTTCAAAGGATTTTAAAGATAAAGTAGCATGAATTATATCTAAACACCTATTACGAAAAAATTTAAAGCCTATTGCTAAAAGGAAAAAGAAAAGAATAACAATAGAAAACGTCCAAGTTTGAGTGTCTTGTATTGGTTGTATTTCATGAAGAGTTAAAGGCTTTTGTAGAACAAAAGTTTTTTCTTTCAACAAACTCTCTTCAAAAACAGGTTTTGGCAAAACCTCTCTCAAAGTCTGAGAAGTAAATTCTATAAAGCCATAATCCATATCGGCATCTGCACTTGCAACAGTAGTATCCTTGTAAATATATATAGGATTTACTGTATCTAATTCTACTTTCGTAGCAAATGTCGATATGGATAGGCTATCTTGCATTTATTATTCTGCTATTATCAATTTTTTAGTTGAAATGTTATTACCATTTATAATATTCAAATTATAAATACCACTTTCCAATCTTTCAAGATTTATTTCAACTTGATTAGATGAAGAGTTTTGGTAATATCTCATTCTTCCTGTAAGATCAGTTATAGTGATTTGATTTTCTCCTTTTAGATTATTTATCACAACATAATCTTTTGCAGGATTAGGCCAAAGGTTGATGTTTGCAAATTCTGTTTGATCTTCCAAACCTACACAAGAAACCTTATGAGGAAGTCTTATGTCGTCTATTCTTGCACAATCCTCTCCGCTTGATTGAGATTGGTCTTTGCTATATTCCCATTTCAAGATATGTTCTCCTGCAGTAAGAGTATATTTTTTGTATTGCCATTCAGAATTAGTTGTTCCCGATTCTTTTATTTTTTGAGTTCCATCAATATAGAAGCGGAAGAAATCATAATTGTTTTCAGATGAAACCTTGTAATAGAACGAAACAGAATCTCTTAACATAGTGTTTATTCTTATTGTAAGAGTTGTTGTTCCGTTGTGGTCAATAATTGCAGAGCGAGCAGAGAATGTTCCATTATTTGCCGCTGTTGAATCCACAATCCAAGGGAAAGAAGAATCCATTTCCCAATCTGCAAAAGAGAAATCCCCACTTTCAAAAGTTTCTATTTGATTTGAAAGATTGATTACGTGATTTTGAAATCATATAGTAACCGCTAACATAATCTAAGGTGAAGAACAAAGAATCTTGTTGAGCGAAAATAGAATCTTCAACAATCATTGTAAAGGAAACCTCTGTTTCAGCATAAGGAGCCAAAGTAGGAACAACAACTGAATTAGAATTTAAATTAACCCATTCAGACACTTCCTTAACTTCAAGACTTCCTTCTGCAACTTCAACACTTCCTTTATTTTCTAAACTAACTCTAACAAGTTTTCCATCACTAACATCAGAAATCTTAATAGAACTGATTTCCAATTTTGGAGCGGCTACTTTTTTTGTTATATTTTTTGTTTTAGAGTAGTCGTTTCCTGTTATGTTTGCCACAAAAGAAACAGTTGTACCTTCAAACAAACCATCATTTACTTTAATTTTCAAAGTATTTGTTGATTCTATTTCTGAGTTTGCTGCAAAACTTCCAAAATTTTGATTTCCCGCTATAATGTTTGCGTTAGTGGCATTATTCAAAGTAAGAGACGCATTTTGCAAAGGTTGATTCCCTACATTCTTTGCAGTAAAATTCAAATAATATTCCTTAGAAGGAGTAAGTTTTGAGGCTTCTTGCATTGTTACTGCATCAATAAATCTAATATCTTTAAGACTTATGAAAGCACCTTCGCTTGGAGAAACAAGAATTGAATCAATTTTTGTTTTATAGAACTGATTTGTTAAAACAACTTTAAGATAAGAAACATCATTTATTGGCTCAAAATTTATTGTTACAGCACCTTCGCTATTTGCTTGTGCGGCTCCCAATAATTCTCCGTCCAAAGACAAACCTACGTATGTGTATGCAGGCAAGTTTTCAAGGCTTAATTCGCTTTCTCCTAAACTTAATAATTCTGGAAGTTCAACTTCAAATTCTTCTCCAACGCCAACGTGAGGTATAAGAGAAGGATCTCCAAGTAAATTATAAATTTCCCAATAATACTCTGACAAATCAGATCCAGAAGTTTCTACTGCTAAGTTTCCTGCTATCATTATCTCTCCTGCACTAATGTATTGTTCTCCAAATTCTTCACCATGAGTATGGAAAAATCTGTCATAACAACCTAATTTATTGCTATTGTAACTTGGATTCAAACTTCTGCTTTTTGCTCCAACAGCCCAGTAAAAATCTTCGTCCCAATAAGTGTAGTTTGAACCACCTATAACGCCTATTGCACCCTTATTGTCGGCTCTAAGTAATTTTTCACCAAAGCATTCAGAGACATTATATCTGCTTGACAAGCAACAATTGTTGATAAAGAAGCTATATTTTCCTGTATTACTCATTGCAGAAACGTCTGTTTTGTCAAAAGAAGGATTAGACCAGCCTGTTTCATCGCAATGTGCAGAATAATTTATCCAAGCTCTACCTTCATTCATTTTTTGTTTGATTTCAGAAGTATAATTAGCAGAAGAAGGATTGTAATAAATAGCAGTATCTACCGCAGTGAAATATTGCTTAACATAATTCAAATGTCCGTTCACACAAGTAGGAGCATTGCCACTTGTTTCCTTCCCTCCAACCAAAAGAACTCCGTTAAGACATTCATCATTTTCAAATCCGTATTTTTCATACTTAATAGTCTTTTCAATAATCTTTTGCATTTGAGCAGCAGAGGTTGCAGAAAATCTACCATAGAACACATCTGGCAACATATCTCCTGTATATTCAGCGTAATAAATGTCAGTCGGTTGGCTGTCTCCTGAATAATACATGTGTACTCCTGCACACGCAGGAACTTGTCCTGTATCGCCACAAATCAAAAGGTAATCAGCAAAAGGCTCATCGTTACTTTCCCAAAGATTAGCAAGATAATTCTTTATAGCAGTTTCAGTTGAGCCAATTTCATCAGTATATAATTCTACGATTTCAAATCCTTGTTCTTTCTTCCATTGAATGAAAACTTGCAACTCTTCTCTAAAAATAGGAGAAGAAAGAATAATCATTTTAAAAGGACGCTCCATAGGATTAGCAAAAGAAGAAGCCCCAGTAGATTTATTGAAATTAACAACCTTATTACCTAAAAATTGACTAAAACTCTTGTTTAATTTACCCTTTGCCTTATTTGTCTTTTCCATATCAGGATTAACAAATGAAATCTCCAACTCCACTTGCTTAATATGTTCAATTTTATCAGCAGAAGGATTGTAACGAATAGGGCAAATGCTCAATCGAGCCAAACGAACACCATTCATAACACCCAAAACCTCAATTTGAGCAATATCATTCTCACCAAACGAATTACGAGAATAATAATTATCATTCATTACAAAAGGAATCTCTTCATTTTGCTTAGATTGAGAAGGTTGCTTAGGATAGATTTTATATCCATTTTTAAGACTTATTGTTTCCTTTGCAACAATTGTTTGTTGAATATTGATGTCGGAGCAAAAAGGAATCTCAATCAAACAATTATAAGTAGGCAAATCAGCCTCTCCAACCTTGTTTCCTCCCAATAACTCCTCACCCATATTTATTGTATAATAGGTTTGACCATTAGAGGTAATAGTCTCCAACTTCAAATCATTGAATTGTTGAGAGAATTTTATCTCTTGTCCAAAGGTTATTCCCAAAAACAAAGAAATAACAACTGAAAGAATAATTTTTTTCATCATTTAAAAATTTTTTTAATAGAAACGGCAAAGATACAAAAAAAATGTAACGCCTCCAAAACTTAGTTTTAAAGCAAAAATAAATTCGTTTCTCCACCACTTAACGCCGAATGCGTGCGATATTTTCAAGCAAAAGATTTCTGATCGTAAATTTTGAAAATATAAGCCCTTAACTAAAAACCAC
>RHMF01000852.1_pt1 | contig 13627 bp, 21 predicted proteins | sample 5365151 | NCBI WGS metagenome assembly RHMF01 (sample SAMN10266501, study PRJNA497801) | feces metagenome | isolation source: feces | host: Bos taurus | place: China: Prairie of Fairy Mountain | collected 2017-08-14 | reverse complement strand
TTTAATAGCCATTGGGTCAAAATCCATTTTCTGCCAATTATTATAAACCAACTTATCTAATGAACCGAACTCTCCAAGAGCATAGATTTTGTAATAGACTTCGTTAGTTGCTTTCATCAATAACAATGCCTACACATATTCCTGCGGGAGGAATGGGTTATCAAGATAATTGGTATGAACGATTTTCACTGTTTTGCGGAACTCATCCAACTCTGGATTCTCGGCGAAGAATTGTAAATAACACCAATTCGCTTTTGAGACTGGGTTGAACGATAAAATAACTTCCTAATCTTCTGCGTGCGGGTCTCTTATACGAAGATTGACCTGGCTAAAATCGTCAAGGGTGAATTCAGTCGCCTCTTCAAGCCAGGCATCTGTCAAACCTGTGATTGACTTTATCTTCTCCGGGTCATCCAAACCCATACACAAGAACATTGAGCCATTAGGTAATGTAATAGTAAAGTCCGTGCGGTTGATACTACATCGGTCTCTAATGCCGAACTGCTCTAATGTATCCAAGAGCAATTGGAAAGTAGAAGCCTTTGTAGTTCTATTTACCTTACGCAAAACCAGTATTTTTCTGCGGGAACGCAAGGCTTTATACACCAAACGCTGGGCTACGAAGAAACTTTTACCCGAACCCGCACCGCCATAGAACACCAAGATACGATGCCCGTCCGGAGCCAAGTGTGGCCTATATACCGGACAGAAGATATTCGTATGGACTTTGATTTTCATTTAATCATAGCCACAGCACGTTGCCGTGTTCTACCAGGAGAGAACGAAGAATGAAGGCGGTTCTCATATCTAAATCTCGTCCTATTTTCATTAGTTCGGTGCGGTCTTCGTTATTTAGACCCTCTACACTTGGCAACTCAACACCAATATTACGCATAGCAATTAAGTCTGCGTTAAATGCCCGAGCACTTTCTGCTACTTTCTTAAATGCTTCTTCAATTTCAACTTTCTTTTCATCTAAATTAATCATCACTATTATCCTCCACTAATGATACTTCAATTATATCCTTACTCTCTACTTTTTGGGTTTGTAAAGACAGGTTTTTACTTAACAACTCCAAAGCCTTTAACTTTGAAGCCACATTCTTCTCGTTGCGAGGTTCAAATGCGATATCAGCGATTTCCTACATTACACGAGTAGCGTCAATATTTAGACTTTCATAGATTTCTTCTCTACGCTTTTGGATGTAGCCCGAAATCTCCTTATTTTTCAATAGGGTATAAGGGTAAGATGGCTGTTTATTACCATTCTCTCCAAAAGCAGAGTAGTATGCGTCTCTTGCGTTGAACCCATTTGCGAGATAGTTCTCTGCGAAGAGTTTTTGTTTCTCGGTCATATTACTCCTCCTCCCTAAATGTTTGTTTATATAAGTTCCAATTACTCAATTTTCTATTGAGTTCATCACTTGAAGAGAAGACCCAGTATGTATTACCATTAGGATGCTTCCCTTTGAAAATATAATGCTCGTTCTATAATTTTAAGAACTTCATTAGTTTGTATGAATAACAATAAAAATATTTACTCATCCTATTTCTCCTCCCCGGCGATTTTATTGGGGCGTCAGCCCCGTAATGGCGACAACCGCTTGCGGTTTCGTCATTACCTATTAAGAAAAATACTATTTAGTAATACTATTAGGATATGGGTAATAAAATGTCCTCACGAAGGTAATATAAAATGTCCTCACGAAGGGTAATAAAATGTCCGTTTTTGATTAGCCGTTCGGCTCAACGAGAAACCGCAGGTAATTCACTCTTACTCTTGGCTACAAATAATAGTCTTTTCTTGGGAGTGGGGATTGATTTACCGCTCTCGCCAATATGCTCTTCATAGTAATTTTCATACTTGATAACACCCTCACGAGCGAAACTTTCTAACACATTACTTACTGTGCTACTGGCTAATTTATTATCAGGACTATATCCTAATGCTTTCATAATGTCTTTATTTGTAAAAATAAAATATTCGTCAGTCTCTTGTTTCCACAAATACCAATTCAGTAGTTGGATATAAATCTTAACCGCCTGACGATTGCGGGTTGAGACCACATACCATAGCATCTCTGCGTCAATTAACTAATATTTCTCATCGTATTTGTAGGGGAACACATAGGACGGGCATTCTTCGCCATTAATTTTGATATTTTCTTCTGCGACGAGCCCCTTTTCAATAAGTTTGTCTAAATGTCTCTTTAAAGTTTTAGCATTTCCGCCATCTTCAAGGTTGTAAAAGTTCTTACGATTTTTTGTATAGTTCTTTTTAGTTAGATATAACTTACCTGCTCCTGGATGAAAAGTGGCGAGATAATACATACTACCAAATAGTAAATCATCAATACCATAATTCATAAAGTTCTCCTCTAATGAAAGTCTGCGTTTGCGGACCTTCACGTCCAATAAAAAATCCCCGGCAGTTTCCTGACGAGGTTCAATAATACTATTCATATAAATCCTCCATCGTATATAATGTTAAAATAAATAATAAGTTCAAATAAAAACGCCCAATGGAGATTGCCTTACCCAACATTTTTTGTGTCAAAAAATAAAAACAACAAAACGGAGAAAAAGGAGCGTCAGGGGCAATCTCCACGGGCTATAAAGAAGGAATACAGGCTCGCGAAATGCTTATTGACCTCACCTGTAATAATATTATACCAAATAATTTTTCTTTTGTCAAGTTTTTTCGTTAATTTTTTCTAAATATTCCGATTTTACCATAAAATATCCAAATCTATAAGGTGGCTTAAAACCGTGAATATTATCTCGCACACCCGCGGGACTAACTCCCATCACTTCGCACACTTCGGCTAAATTATTAAACTCACGAAGTAGTTCATTAGTTTCTTTATCTAAAAGTACAATCGCGGGTCTATTCATAAACACTTGCTTGCGTCTGGGGCGACTATTAGCCATATTTTCTGGATGAGTAGTCCAACGAAGATTACCGACGTAATTGTTCTAACGATTGCGGTCCAGATGGTCGCACTCATATTCCGGGCCAGGAGCCTCACCAAGAAAGGTTTCCGCGACAAGTCTATGAACTCGTAAGTATTTTCCGCTTTTCCCTTTAATCCCCGCACGAAAATGAACGGCAGAATAACCTCTGCCATTGACGGTCGCAGTCATCATATGTTGAGTGCTTTTTCTACGCACGTTTCCAAATGTAGAAACCTCATATTCAGTATAAACGGGGTGCGTCTTCCATACTTCTTCTTCTCCTGGTGCGGGTAAAATTGGTTCTGGTGTAGTATATTTTTCCATAGTTCAAATATCTCCTTTTAGTTAATTTTTAAACTTGTCTGCGATAGACAATAAATAATAATAAATCTTTTCTCGCTCTTCCGGGGTTAATGTCTAAACAATTCCCGTAGCGAACTTTCTTAATCTGCCATAAGAAATGCCGGTTGCTGATGCGAGAGAAGCCTTATTTAAATCTTTTATAATTTCTCTCATAACCGTTCGGTCCTTTCGGGTATAAAAATTGGAGGCTCAAACACGTTGAGCCCCCTTTTTAGAGAAGTCGGTATTTTATTTTAAGGTGCTCGTTGCCGAGCCTCCAATTTTAAACTAATTCATAACAATAAATTGGATTATTGGATATTGCGAATCGCTTTAATAAACCATCATTCGTTAGTTCTACAAATAATTTTTCCGAGTAATTCGTGTCTAACTTAAAGTTCCAGTCCTTTACCGTTCCTGAACCAGAGCCTGGATGATTTTTCATTGCCTCATATAATTTATTCTTCATATTCCCTATCTCCAATTTAATCAAATTGTTCCATAAATGCCTGTGCTTTGCCTAACTTATCAGTCTCCCATTCCAAATCTCGCTTCAACTGTTCTTCGGCCTGTCTAATCATTTCTTCATAACGAGCACGAACACGAGCCACAGCCTCATTATAATGAGCGATGGTATATTCAGCATTTTCCTTTTCACGGTTTCGCTTCTGTTGCTCCATTAGTTCTTTAATTTTACCAGTAGGCACAATACGATACCCGTAAGAGGTAGCCTTATAACCCTTTTCTCTATCCAACTGACTATTCTTTACGAGGGCAGTGAAACACGCAGGACCATAATCAGCGTCAAGCATATCATTCCACTCTTTGGCAGTCATTCTAACATTCCAACAATGATTTGCCTCACAATATTCATACATTGCGTTATACAGTTCATCCATCTTACTCATATTAGTTCTCCTTACCAATAACCAGAAACTTATTAGCCATTGCGTTCATACGCTCCTCGTGCTTATCAAGGCCGGGTTTATAAGTATTCTTATAGTAATCATAGATTTCTTCGGTGATAGCATAAGCATTTTTACCATTCACCTTACCATCACAATGAAGCATACCACGATTAGCAAGGGCTGTCAGGATAGGTGCGGGGATTGTGCCACCCAGCATCTCGGCAAAATTAGTAGAGTAATAGAGATTATCAACCTCAATGCCGTGAGGCACTTCCACAGCCTCCATCAGACGTTCAAATACGAACATAACCTTTTCACTGGTGCCTGCCTTAACAGAACTATAAGAGTAATTCATTTCAACAAAATTAGTCATAACTTTTTCTCCATTTCAAATAATTTTTATATATTTTTTTCTTTTTTATTGTATAAATATTATATCATATTTTTTTAAAAAAATCAAATAAGAATATTTATACAAAAATAATAGAGTTTTTGCCCTCACTATATATAAAAATTAAATGAGACCGATGGAACAATTTTGTCCTAACGACCGGTTATTCAGCCTCGGCTAATTCTTTATACAACTTCTTTAAATAGGTGATTTCTTTTTTCATTTCCCTTTGTCCTTCAACAAATGTGCGGGCGAAGTCAATTTGAAGATTGGAAATCTCAACGCTATCACGTTCTGGCTCACGCAAATAACGCACAATCTTCACAACACGTTGTTTTTGTTTGATGCGTTTGATTTTATCAACGAGATAAATCACATCGCCCAGGCCTACACCATCGCCCAAACTGGATAGTTGAAGTTTATAACTGGCTCTTGGCACACAAGCATTGGCTAAATACTCTTCTGCCTTCATTTTTAAGATTTCAGCCACCTCAATATCTTCATCAATAAAGAACTTCTCAATAGTTTTATTTGAATAAGAATAATCTTCTAAATAATCTCTACCATTATTAATATTAGCAATAGTCAATCCATTCTTACCAAGAGGATAGATAACAGTAGCATAATCATAGGTAGAAGACTGCTTTGTCAAGTTCTTCAAACGCAACTCATTAGAGAAATAAGCACCGAACTCGGCACCCATAGCATCATAAATCCGCAATATTTTTTTCTTTGTATCAAACCAGTATTCCTGACCGTAATCAGTAGCGACCTACTTAATCATTTCATATCCAGTAGTATTAGGTAATTGATAAGTGCCAACACTGCGGTCGGCACTTTGATAATCTAATTTCCATTCACTTTTGGATAAACAGTAAGTATAGATTTGCTCTAAACTCATTTCAAGGCAGTCAAACACGGGGAATATACGGCCAGTCAAATCTTCAATATTGGCGGAGCAACGCACTTCCATAAAATCGTTGTCTTCCATAATGAGTTCTTTTATAATAAAAGAGTAGTCTGCGGTTTCTACATAATTCTCCTCTTGGATAATTTCAAAGAACTCATCTTTACAGGGGACCTGAAAGCACAGGGTTTTTAACCCCGTGCTTAAAGTTTCTGTTGTGTAAATATTTCTACAAGAAGGCAACAATTTTAAAAAATTATGATTACTATCATAAATCTTAATCATTGTTTAGCCTCCTAATTAGATGTAATTAGCACTATATTCAATTGAAATTGAAGCAGAAGTGCCATTCTCAATTGTAATTTGATTTACTCCTGGCAGTAAGCGAGGGAACTCCCAGGCATCATAATATGCGAAGGCACTCACGCCATCAACAGATACCTCTCGGTTCTCGCCATCAATCACCAAAGCCTGATTGGTTTTTAGACCAGTGAAGGTAATGGGGGTCTCGGTAAGACCCTCCACCACCAATTTTAAGAAATCAACCTTTGGGATAATTGTCAGGATACAAGGAGCCGGAGCAGTTCCATTGTTAATCACAGTAAAACTGCTACCGGACGCATCAAACACAATTGGATAATACTGCGTATTTTCCATATGTCTAATCTCCTTTATTATAAAATCTCACTTACGGTTCCACTATTCAATCTAACCCAACCAATGCCGGTGTAGCCCCATTCAGTGTCCTGCGTTGCCACATAAGGAACTGTGATACGCTCGCCATAATGATAAGTGCCAATCTAATAAGCCTCATCCTCAATTGGTTGAGAATAGAAGGGTAAAGTATCTGGAACAATAGCATAGTTCTTATTGATTTCGGTAGTATTAAATGAAGTATATTTTTCAGGAACCCAATAGGCACCATCAAAATAGAACTTATTACCATTAGCATCTACATAATTGTAGAATGCGGTTTCTACATACCCAGAACCATAAACGGCATCACTGGCCTCGCCGACTTCGCTAACCATAGATGGGTCTAAATAGACATAATAACTTTCCGTTTCTGCGGGTTCTACCAAACAGAAAGTTTGTTGTAATTTAGTCAATTTAGTCTTATCAAATGTGCCAGCGTGAATGGCAGTATTGGAAGATTGTAGCCATTGGTCGCCACTGAAATACCATTCACCCACAACCCTATTATCAGCATCCGCAGTTAATTTAGATACGGGGAATACTAATCCAGTAGCCAAATCACGGGTTTTAATAGCGTATTCATCAGGTTGCTCGTAAGCAGAAGTTGAAGTAGTAGTTTCTACAATATAATCAATATCAGTAGTATTATAGAACCAATTCTCAAAATAATCATATTCAGCACCAATAACTGGTTTTTGATTACGGAAGAAAATATACTCTTTACCGTCAGCATAGTAATTAGGATAAATGGTATTACCACTAGAACTCTTATCGCTATGTGGGTTGCCATCTTCTTTACGCCAATTACGTCTAAAATCGCCAGTGATGATATCGAATAATCCATTATCAGGAATACGTAAATCTTTGCCGTTGAACTTATACCATAAGCCTTTTGGGACAGGTACCCACCAATGCTACATCATAAATGTTTCATATGATTGGGCTCCATAAATTACTCCTCTAAATGTCTAATTCAAGAGACTAATATCTTCGACGTCTATCCAACTTCCGCCAGGCGTTGGTTGATACTATGCTTTCGTAGTTTGTAAATTATTATATCCCTCTAAATTAGTTGAGTTATAAATGGGAACCACTTTATTTGTAATGTCGTCATCCCAAATATAATGTTGATAAGGCCTACCTTCGTATGTCTAACCAAAACCAAATACCACAGTTGGACTTTTGCGGAAATTGGAAAGGTTAATATTTACAGAATAGCCTTCACCGATACCATATAAATAATCCAATTCATAATTGCTAATTTGAGTAGAACCTAATACAAAACCAGGTTTAGGAGAACCGTTCCAGACTGTTAGATAAGGATATTGCTAACCACTATTTAATTTATTCGGTTGAATGTGGTTAGGTCCTAATTGCGTATAAGTTTTAATTTTACCGCTATCAGGCTAATAACCTAGGCCACTACCACCGCTATAATCAAATAATAATTCGCCTTCGTAATTAACATCTACAATCATTTCTGCCGGGTCATCGCCGATATAATCGCGGAAACTGATAACATTGGGAGTGGTTAATGAAACATTTCTAATACCAACGTTGCCATAGGTCTCATAAGCGTTAGACCACCGATAATCGTGTGTGGTGTTATTTAAGACCCAAATCTTATATAAATCAGGCTGAATAGAAGGATATAAAACATATTGTGTTCCTAGGCGGACCAATTCATTAAATGTAAAATGAATATCACCATTTGGTTGCCAAGAGCGAGGATTCCATAAATAAATACCTTCGGGAGAGCCTTCGGGTCTATACAAGTTTTTATCAAAACCAAAATAATCCCAAGTTAGCGTCAATTCAGTATCACGATATAAATTAGGCTAAATGTCATTACCTTCTTCATCCTGCTTCCAAGAGGATGCGATAAATACATCCCAGTCGGGATTCCAATCACCAATAGAGCAAGTGAAGGACGCACGGCCTAATTCATTGTTATGATATTCTCCTTCTACTTCGGGTTCTACAATATTAGTTAGACGGTCGGCCCTAACATAACCAATATATGTTTGAGTAGAAGTAGAACGACGCACTTTATACCACTCTCTATGATTAGTAGTAATTTTAGGACCAATTATAGCACAAGTATTGGAGGCCAAAAGCCAACTTAATGGCCTACTTGATGCGGTAGGCAACTCAAAAATCGCATTCTAATCAGCAGAAGAAGAACTTGTTCCATAACCATTAGCACTACCTTCGGTAATTACTTCACCGTCCCACCATTCACCAATATTATCTTTGTAATAAATACAATTATAATTATAAACGGTTTCAGGATATACGAACTCTAACTCGTGAAGTGCGGAGAACGCATCATAAGTATATTCGCCATCATATACATAATCTTCACGGTCGTGGAAATATAGTAATTTCTTTTGAGGATAAATGCCAACGCCATCAAGAGAAGTAATTGCGGAGAAGTCTAATTCATCAAGATGAATTACATCAATGTTAAGTGCGTTATATAACTTACCTGACTGATTATAAGAAACATCTTCTGCCTTAATCCAACTCTCTACTTCTGGCACATAACACCACAATCTATCCACTGTCAATTTAGTAATATGAACTTCGCTGGCAAATGGTAAAGTAGCAGTATCTGCGTAGCCAGGCACATCATAATCGGGATTTTGTCCTGGGCCTGTAATGGGCTCTGTCGCAGATAACATAATCCAACCTACCGCATATTCTTTCAAACGACCCCAACCATTACGCTCTTCAATAATTGTTAAAGTCGGATTTTCAACAATTGTAGCCAATGTTGGGAACTTTTTCGCAGGGCCTCTGTGAATACCGATATATTTATTTAATACTTTAACTTGATAAGGAATAAAGTAATCAAACTTTTCATCCTCATATAAAGCAGAGTGATAGTGATTATAATATTTAATCGCTCCATTAGGATTCAATACAACGCCATCTAAATCACAATCCAAATAATTGGGACTGTCTGGGTCTAACGTGATTAGAGTATCGTCATAAGCACCTCCTCTGTAATATTCAACATAGAACAGATTAGGAGCCTCCTCTTTACTCAACTTATCATATACAACAATTGGGGAAGGAGCATCAATGAAGTCTTGAATATTGGAAGATGCGATAATGCTTTCATCAAATACAATACGACCGTGAGCGAAATCTTCGGTCCAATATAAATCAACATCAATACCCAAATCGTCCATCGTTAGAGCGTTTTCAATGTCTTGTAAAGAGTAGAAAATATCTTTTGAGCCAACGCGGTAGTTGCCTTGATAATACACAACAGTTTTAGTAAATGTCCTTAATTTATAATAAACATTGGCTGAACCCATTTTATATAATTCTTCTAATGATAGGCTTACAGCAGTACCGCTCATATCCACATCTAAAAATCCGTCTAAATAATATTCATTAGGTTTCATATCATTATAACTAACAATTTCTTCAAATGTGGTATTGTTTTTAGAGAACCAAGTGGGAATTACTACATATTGATTGCCTAAAAATGTATAATCATAATCATAGTAATTCATTGTAATTCGGCCATAAATTGCGGGGTCTAAAATCGTATAGAATGGCAGAACGTCCTGCGGTTCAATTGTAATAGATTGTGTGTCTTTCTTTAATTGAGGAGTATCATTATCGTCTGCGGACGCCTAGGGGTTTGAGAAATAACTTTCCATTGTATATGTTCCGCCTTCATTGGCATTGCCGAAGAAAATCTCGGTAATTAAATCAAACATACCCGTTTCAGGCATTTCATAATCATAAATCATATCGCCCTTTGCGACTGGAATTAAATCACGAACTAAACGGTCTCTATCCCAAATCTTTACGTGCCAAATCGCACAGGCCTCTAATTGAGGATAAACGGGGACTCTGAAATGAGAATAGGCTATATTACGGGTAATTTTTTTAACAACCCAAGACCTACTTGCGTCTGGGTCTCCATTGGAATCTGTGCCCGCATCTACTAATTCCTATACCAAAACTTCAACTTCAATAGAATTATATCCTCCGGTATATGGATTGCCACCTTTTAATCCGAGAGACGTTCCCGTACCACCCGTAAAAAGACGAGTATAAAGAGGAATTGCCATAATATTAATTTTACCCGTGAGCGGATTGGTAGTTCTAAACAAAGATAATGAACCTTTGGGCTATAAACGAGCCTCAAAAATGTCTTTATCAATATTTTCAAATACTTCAAAAGGAGCGTGATTTGAATCTTCTTCGGTATAAGAAGTCCAATAACCATTATAAGCATCAAGAATGGTTGTAATAGGATTCGCCAAAGCAGTAAGTTCCTCATCAAAACGCTCTGGATTAACTACCCAAGGTAAAATATCTCGTTTTTCTGTTTTACCATACTCATTATAACAATCCATAACATCCCAATTTTCATCATAAATAGATGCTAAACCTCGGCGGAATGACGCGTTTGTGCCATAATATATCCATTGAGGATTGCCTGCGATTATACCAGGAGTGCTCTCTGCGGAAAACCATAATTGGCCGTCAAGATATTGGGGACCTTCGCTGGTATAAGTCCAACTCGTGGCTACTGGCACACGAGTAGAAAATGAAAAATGACCTTTGGTCCGATTATCAATATAAACAGAATAAAAATCGCCTAAATCATCTTCGGTGCCATAATCAACCTTATCATATATACCTTCCGCATCGCCCAAAGTGCGATGGTCTCGGGGCACTTTGTATCCAAAGAAATCAACATAAGAAGTATCTTGCCAACCATAATTACAAACATTTGCCAAAAAGCCATTTGCTTGGGCCACGGCTTTAATTTCAGCCCTTAATCTACCCAATTCTTTTGGACGATATCCCAAATCAATATAAGGAATAATGCCTCCACCCGTTGTTGTCGCACTTGTCGGACCAACACTTGTAGGCAATCCTGCGGAGAACTTACCGAAACATAAAACCTTATGTTCGTAATAGGCTTCTGTCGGGTCATTTGGTTCAATAATAGTTTCATACATAATGTCAATATGGCCTTGTGCGACCAATGTTTCAAAAGTATGGGCGACATCTGCTCCTTGAATTACTCCACCATTACATATCATAGGCTTAAACTTATTAATATACTTATTAGGAAGTATTTCAGCCACACTATATGTAAAACGAGGGTCTAAATCATCAATTTGGATATCCCAAGTAGTAGAACCAATTAGATTTTCTTCATCAATATCGTCTGTATAGTAATTAATTTCTAATGTTTGAGGTTCTGGTTGATAAACGATAGTATAACTTTCTTTTAAGTCTTCTGGTTTATCTAAACGCTCATCCATTTCATACCATTGATAAGTCGCACCATCAATATAATATTTTTCAGGTTTCATTAAGTTCTTATCAATGTAAAAATCAATATATTCGCCGTCCCGGAAATTACTCTAATCAAATGTTAAAACTTTAACTCCAATTGTTTCATATTCACGCACACCAAATATTTTTTTCATATATTTAATGTTAGTAGTATAAGCAATGGGGTCTTCGGTCATCTTGGTATATACGATATTGTAAGGAGAACTCTCCACAACACGAGCCAAAGATACCTTACTGCCCGTATATTTGAAATTAGTCTCATAGCCTTCGGGCTTATATTTATTCAAACGTACTAAATCGCCAAAAGTAGGAACTTGATAAAAATCCTTCTCTTGTAGTGCGATGGTGTCAGTTGCGAGCAGAATCTGCTCTCCATTATCATTTTCCTAATAATAATTAACCGTAATTTGAGTCTCAATCGGTTCATAAATAACAGTAAAGACTTTATTATTTAATCCATCAAATGATACTGAAATATTTTCAACATCTTTGATTTCACCGGCATAAGTATATTGAGGCTGGCTTTCATCTACGAAGAAACGGTCATATAAATCAAACTCACCTTCATCAAACTCATCACCGCGGAAATAAATGGCAACCGTCTTTAATAAGTCGCTACCTTTGTAATAGTTAATATAGCAATGACCGATTTTATGCTGTAAATTAGTATCAGTATAGCGGTCATCATCACGAATATTGAAACTATTTAATCCTGTGCCATCTTCAAAGAAAGTCTTGGTAATCTTATCATATAAGCAGTTGCTTGGTGCGACTAAATCACCAATCTTATCATAGAATTGGACTGGAATAAAATCACGGACCAATTGGTCGTTATAATAAATACGACAACTATAAATACCAATACCAGCCATACCATTAGAATAACTACCATAATTATTATTGGCGAACAAATATAATGGGTAAGTCATCGGGGCCCCATCAGTAGCCAAAAGGTTGCTATAAGTGAAAGTAGCACGACTATAACCCTCTTGCGGAGAACTATAAATACCTGTATTTTCACTAAATCCTACGGCACTCTCTTCGGTTAGCACCAAAGTATTACTATAATTGCCGGCCTTGGCCTCGTAAGTATTTACACCAGTCAGGTTTTCACCATACATTGTTTGGTTATTATAACGCATATAGAACGCACCTTGCGTGCCGGTGCTACCAAACAAGTAAGCATATCCCGCATTTACCTGATATAAAGGCACATTATCATCTACACGTTCGCATTCCATAACCACAGTTAAACGAGACATATCTTCTGCGGACACGCCAGTGTTAATAAAAGCGTGGTTCATAGTCCATTCAGGATGTAAATATTCATAAGAACCTAAATCGTTATGTTGTAAGAACAAGAAACGATGAGGATAATCAATTCCGTCTTCATCAGGTGGAGTAGTTTCAGTCAAATATAAGACATCAACAGATTGTAATTCCAGAAGAGAAGAGAAATTGACAGGACCAGTATATTGAAGAACGCCGTCGCCCGCATAAGAGGGCTTATAAGCATTCAAGTTTAGTCCAAAGTCAAATAGAGTAGTAGTAGTTTCAAAGTCAATTACTCGGTAAGCAATTGAAGCACTACCAATCCAATGTAAATCATCAATCTCGTCAATATAATAGCGGACAGGAGTAGTATAACTCTTTGCCACATATAACACATCATAAGAGGAGCCAAGAGAGTCAAATGTCATCAACGCAGTGGAACTCGTGCCATCCACAATACCACTTTCATAGTATTCGGGTTTGTAGGCATCCAGTGCGATAACATCTTTCAAACGCACACCGCCAATTACATCAGCCTCATTGATAGTAATCAAATTGGTAGTGATAGTAGAATAAGCGGAGGATAACTCTTGCTTATAACGAACGATAATATTCTTTGAACGCATTACCTCAATCTCTTCATACACAATCATAATTGGAGATGCTTGGGTCAATGCTTCTAAACTCACTTCGCCATCATAAGAGAAGTTCTCACTGAACTGATATCCTTCTGGACGATGAGCGAGAATGGGAATAATATCACTCAAAATTGGATTGCCGAAGAACATCAACGCATTGATATTTACCGTTTCAGTAATA